>Ga0325402_1004133_pt1 | contig 13338 bp, 8 predicted proteins | sample PopdelMetagenome_22_FD_207212 | JGI IMG/M metagenome (GOLD analysis project Ga0325402, IMG submission 207212) | Populus deltoides microbial communities from Bellville, Georgia, United States - Xylem-PdKOR-R3 | ecosystem: Host-associated > Plants > Phyllosphere > Stem > Wood/Secondary xylem... | reverse complement strand
GTGCATTTGATGAGTTGATTGATTCACGTCTTGGGTATAATTCAGACGAGGAAGTTAAAAGAATGACAACATCAGTTGCAGAGTTGGCTTTTCAATGTTTGCAGCAAGACAAGGAAACAAGACCTTCCATGGAAAATGTCTTGCAGCAGTTAAAAATAATTCAAGGCGGGGAGTCCATGGAGAATCTTTCTAACTTAGCAACAACCAAGATTCAGAAATGTGCAGTCGACGAGCTGATTGATTCACGTCTTGGGTATAATTCAGACGAGGAAGTTAAAAGAATGACAGCATCGGTTGGAGAGTTGGCTTTTCAATGTTTGCAGCAAGACAAGGAAACAAGACCTTCCATGGAAAATGTTTTGCAGCAGTTAAAAATAATTCAAGGCGGGGAGTCCTCGGAGAATCTTGAAGAAGTGCATGACGATAACAAGAGGTCGAAGAACACTCTGCCACCACCTTCACCACCCTATTGCGATGAGGCTGGTCTATTGAAGAACATCCGTCTGCCACCTTCACCAGTTTCTGTTACCGCTAAATGGGCCAGTAGTAATTCTACTACTCCTAATGAAAGCGTTTAAGTTTTCTTCCTCCATGCTGCCTACTTTCAAGTTGGTTGATGAGAGCATGGCTAATACCTGGTTTGAGTGCAAATGTACGTTACCTTCTCCTTGTCGCCGTTTTGTTACACCCAAAAATTAAATCCTAGGTACAGCATTGGCGAGTGTATGTATAAGGGAGTCCATATAATTACTGGAGGTTAAATCACTAATGTTTATATTCAGGCTTCAAATCATGGCTCATTTTTTTTTTATGCCCTTGTTCTTTTGCTTTCTACATATTGATTGTGTTAAGAAACGCAGAACTTATATTTCACTTCTAATCCTCTATTTAGCAACCACGGAACCTTGATAGCTACCAACTTATAGCAGAACAGTGAAGCAAAGCTTTTGAAGCAGATTCATCCCTAATCGAGCGCAAGCAGCTTCAGATTCTGTTTCTTAGTAGTAACCCCAAGACATCTAGTTTAAGAACTGAAAAATAGAAAAGAACTGGAAAGTATTATGCTCTCCATTTGCTTCAACATGCCAGTTCCCATCTTTGTTCAGACTCGTCACGAGCAAGTTTATAAGATCTATTTAATGTTTCAATTAGTTAAAGAATTTAAGTTAATGAAATTATAATAAATCAACATGATTTGTGGAAGTTTTTTAATTGAATATTTATTTTGTAGTATTTGATATCATGTTTTTTTTTTTAAAATTTAAATGCATATTATAAAAATTTTTGATTTTGATGAATGAAAAGAGCAAACAAGCAACCAATCATCCATATCACTTAATAAAATCTAACTAAGAGAATCAGTAATTGGAAGAAGGCAAGAATGGACAACAACAAAAAATGCTCAGACTGGATGTGAAAAAAAAATTAATTACTTGAAAAAAATCGAGATTGAAAAAATCATAAAATATTGAAAGAAGAAGAAAGCCGGGTTGGGCACGCAATAGGTCTGCATGTATGGGCCTGATTGCTGAACTCCTAGGCTGGACGGGCCTGGCCCAGGAACTTTAAAAAAAATCAAACAAAAGTGGATGACGCGTTGTTTGCAAGGAGTGACGTGCCGTCCACCGCATGCAACTTTCGATGATCATTTTGTCACCGAACAAATGGGGATTGCTGTTTTTGGCCCTTCACATACTTTTTTTTTTTTACCTAAAAACACCAACCAATCGTTTGGTAAAAACCATTTTGAATCTCAGTACACTTTCTACAGGCCCTCTAGAAATTAAAAAAACCAAACCTTCCTGCCTCTCCAGTCTTCTCTTTCCTCTCTCAATACTGAGGGACCTTGTTGTAAGAAAAAATAGTTTAGGGATATTTGCATACAACTTCTTAACTTCAAGAACCAAAATGTAAAAAAAAGAAAGAATAGATTCTATAGTTTGATCTAACTTTCATTTTCTCTCTTGTACTTTTATAAATTATACTTTTCATTTTGGGCAAACAAAAAACTCGAACAAAATATAATGTTAAGGACGTAAAATATTATCGAAGATATAAACTATACAATAAAAAATACTATTTATAAAAATATAAAAGGAAAGTGAAGTTCAGATACAAATAAGAGTTTTGTAATTATTTCTGTAAAAAAATACACAAATTTCCCAAAAAAACAATCTTTGGCAGAACAACCATATTTAGTTTTAGCTTTTTTTTTAATATATAATAATATAGTATAAAGTGCAGTCTGTCATTTTTTATGGTTGAAGCGTTAGGGATTCAAGTAAAGGCAATAGAATTATGGTTGGCGGTGGAATTTAATGCTGGAAAATAGACTTGGAAAAATACGTCGCTGAAGTCTTCTTTTCCTTGGAAAAATAAAAAAACTTTTAAAACATAAAAAAAATATTATATTCTTGGCTTTTTTGATATTACACGTGCTTTTATAACAAGCTGCAAAAGAAGTCTTTGTTGATATTGTGTGGTACGTATTTGGGAAGAAGACTTTGAAAAGTCAATAGGTCAACTTCTCTTTGATTTGCTAGCCAGTGGGAAGGAGTCTTTCAAAGACCAGGTGCATATTTACTGGGCTGGTGCTATCACCGACCAAACAGACGATGTCTAACATGTAAATTTCGCAGGGCTACCCCACCTGCTGTCCATCTTAATCACTAGTCCTTTGCAAGTCAACTAACGGGTGTTGCCCAGATAAAGAATTGACGACTTGTTCTCTATTAAAACGTCTAAGAACTTTAAAAATGGAGGGTGCCAAAATGAAATATATTACGATACATTTAAAAATTAAATAAACCAGCAATGGCTAGAGTACATAACTTCACTTCAAGCTGTAAGAAGGCCCAGACGATGAAGGGCACAGAGTTTTTGAAGCTGGTCGACTTGCGCTGCTTTCCTGACAATGAACGCTTCCTTTGGGCAACACCGACTTATAGTCTTATACTGCATTATATTCAACAGTCTAAGATTTCTAATCAGATATGAACAAGCCTCCTGCTACAAAAATTGTCAGAGGCAGAAAATCTGCAAAAATCAAGTCAAACTCACCCTCTTATAACTCCCGCTACATCGATTCCTCTTCACCCTCCTCCCCCATAATTTATTCACCATCGCTCCTCTTCCTCCCTTTCTCTCTCTCCTCCAAAAATCAAAGATCCATAAAAATGAACCATAACTTCTTTTTAACACCTTTTTCTCCAATAATAAATCTCTTTATTGTCACTTTCTTTCTCCTGGCAAAGAAAGCCTCATGTACAGACCCTCACTTCCTAGCCTGCAACCCCGAAAGCTGTGGCGATGGCCAAAATATAAGCTTCCCGTTTCATATCCAAGGCGCGCAACCCGACTATTGTGGCTATCCTGGATTCAATATCTCTTGCAACGACAAAGGCAAGCCAGTCTTTAATCTGTCCAATAATGAGTATATCATCCACGAAATCTACTACCAAAACCAGTCTCTTCGTGTCTCAAATGCAGCTGTTTTTGGCAAAAGCCCCTCCTGTACTTCTCAAATACAAAACATATCTCTAGATGATGGCAGGTTTCATCGATCTTCTAACAGTAAAGGCCTCTTCTTGCTTTACAATTGCAACTCAACGCTGCTATCAAATAACAGGGAGCTTTTAAATTACAAGGTTGATTGTCCTGGGGAGAATGAAACTGTTTGGGCTCTAGCAATGCTCGAAGATGATCCTCTATTGGGTCCTACTTTAGACAAATGTGGAACTCGAGTTTTGGCACCTGTGGATGCGTATAGAGGTGAGAATGTTGGGACTGAAGGGATGCTATTGCTCGAAAGAGGGTTCGTGTTGAATTGGACATCAAGTAATTGTAGCATTTGTGAAGAGAGTGGTGGCAAGTGTGGATTTGACACCGCCACGTACCATTTCCAATGTTTCTGCCCTGACAGACCTCATGCTAACCGGTGTTATTCCGGTGAGTCATTTTATTATTAATTTTTTTCCCGTCTTGAAATTTTATCTCTTTCTTGAGAGTGATGGCTAGTATAGGGTAGAGGCCCATTGCCCACTTGTGTGTTTTGGCTAAGATAAGTGCCAGTTGTGTGTCCTGCTGGGATCGTTATGTCCACACAACCATGGTCAAAACATCTCTCTTCTTTCCACTGTCTAGATGAGGTTCATCTTTGCTAGGCTAGCGAAGTACAGACACCAAGAACAAAGTGTCTGTAGGTAGTGGGCTGTTTAGGCAAAAAGGGACCCGTTTAAGGGATCGGACAGGTGGACTTGGCTGGATAAATCTAATTCTCTAACGTTAGCCAGTCATTAGGATTAGGGATAAATCTAATTCTCTAAAATTAACAAGAATCGCTATGATTATTGAACGGTCAAGGGTTCATGCAGTCTCCTCTTGATTTTTATCTTACATTGGTTTCTCAATGATTTTTTTCCCAGCGGGATCCTTGAACATACTCGATATTCCCTCATGTGGATCTTCTATCACCCTAACTCACGCTGTCCATTTTTTTTCTTTTTCTTTTTTCATTTTTAACAGCCATTCAGTATAGAACTAGCTGAACAAAATCATTGGTTTGGTGCCAGAAAAAACAAAACATATATTTTATTTTTTTTTCAAGCCACCTTCACTTTTAACTAGTCATCTTCTCCATTTCTTTTTTTAAAAAAGAAGCTTTGGTTTTCTGGTCTGATTTGTTTGATTTTAACATCAAACGACCATTTTAATCTACACAAATACAAAAATGGATTTGGAAACAAATTTATCTGAAAAATAAAGGATTCAATAAAAAATTTGACATTGCTAGTAACGGTGCTGGATGGGAGAGCTCCATCGTTGAAACAAGTCAAGATATCAAGCAAGAATTCTAAATTACATACAATTAAAGGACAAAAACACAGGTTACAAAGTGATCAATATCTTGTTAGATTAAGTGGTAAAGATCGCCCAATATATTTACCTGAAAACACCGTTGAATCATTAGGTAAAACCCCATTTTGAATCTCAAAACACTTTCTAAGGCCCTCTAGAAATAATAATAAAAAAAAACCTTCCTCCCTCTCCTGTCTTCTCTTTCCTCCCTCAATATTGAGGGACCTTGTTGTAAGACAAATTAAGTTTAGGGATATTTTATACAAATTTTTAATTTCAAGAACTAAAATGTAAAAAAAAATAGATCCTAGAGATTGATACTTTCATTTTCATTCTATACTTTCATAAGTTATACGTGCAAACAAAAAATTCAAACAAAGGATGTAAAATATTATTAAAAATATAAACAATACAATAAAAAATACAATTTATAAAAATATAAAGGGAAAATAAAATTCAGATACAAATAAGAGTTTTGTAATTATTTCAATAAAAAATTACACAAAATTTCCAAAAACAAATCTTTGGCAGAAAAACCATATTTAGTTTTAGCATTATAATAATAATAATATAATATAAAGTGCAGCCTCTCAATTTTTATGGTTGAAGTGTTAGAGATTCAAGTAAAGGGAATAGAATTATGGTTGGCGGTGGAATTTTATGCTGGAAAATAGACTCGGAAACATACGTCGCTGAAGTCTTCTTTTCCTTGCAATTTTTTTTTCTCTTTCATCAAGTCTTTTCTCCCAAATTACTAAAGTCAATCTGCGTGTTTAATAGGAAATGGTTTCTTTTTTTTTTCAAGAATTAAGGAGTCGATTGTTTCTAAGTGATGATCAATAGAACAGGCAGGGCAGCTGGAACTTTCACATGAACTTCCTTGCTCTTCTTTCAATCCATTTCACTAGTCTTCTATGTCAGATTTCCAAGTAAACTGACGGGCTTAGTAAGTACACAACAAGATATATTGCAGATCACAATAATTAAGAGACTTTGAGGCCTTATTTCAGTCAGAGAACTTGATCCTCTTGTCGGTGTTTCCATTCCTATTTTTGTTTCTTAAAATTGGGAGCTCGGGGATGGCTCCCGTCCCTTTGCTGGTTTTCTTTGCCCTCTTTCACCCTTCGTTTCTTTACGCTTCCAAAGAAGATGACTTGGCCTTCAAGAAGTGTCTGCCTTTCAACTGTGGAAAGCTCGGAGATATCGGGTTCCCATTTGCCAAAACACAAGTCCTGATATATGCTTGTTAAATTAATTCAGATTAACATAAAAAACTAACATAAAAAAGAAAAGGATGAAATTCTTATTAATCTATTTATTATAAAATGCTTAAGTTAACCTAAATATAAAGAAATTATATATAGGTTAAACTTAAAATACTATTCTACCTTTAATAATTAAAACAAAAGTAAATGTATTATTTAACATCTCCCATCAGACTCACGATGCGACAACTACAAGCATCGAGAGTTTGCCAATTAGAAAATAAAAGCGAGAGAAATGGAATGCGATTTGGTAAAAAAATCTGCAATCTGCAAGGAAGAAGAAACAAAAGGCAAAGTAATGGTGTCATGCTTGAGATGATGATGAGTAAGATAACAATCAATCTCAATGTGCTTAGTTCACTAATGAAAAACCGAGTTGTGAGCAATTTAAATTGAACTCTGGTTGTCACAATACATATGAGTAGGATGAGAAAGAGAAACTCCCTTATCAGCAAGTAACCAACGTAACCAAACAATCTTCTTAGTAGTAGATGCTATAACACGATATTCTGCTTCGGTTAAGGATTGAGAAACAATAGATTGTTTCTTGCTCTTTCAAGAAATAAAAGAATCACCTAGAAAGATACAGAAATTGGTAACAAACTTGCGATTTGTGAGATCACTACCATGATCAGCATCAGAGTATGCACACAGCTCCAAGGAAGAGGTGGATGGAAGTAAAAGACTTTGAAAGAGTATACGCCGAAGATCTCATACAATATGAAGAACCGACACCTGCTAAGGGCATGAGTGCCATCAGCAGTCATAATAGGAATGGAGGGCGAAGGGGATATAAAGGTAAAAGATGAATATAGAGATATATGATGTGAAGCAACAAAATCTAAGACCTATTTAGAATATGACATACCTAAGGAACTATGAGGCAACTGGCCCATGAAAGAAGAAGCGAACATTGTTTGTGGTTGTAAGGATAGAAACTTCTGAAATTGCTCAGCTAGAGTACTAGGTTCGGTGACAGAGCCTCATGAAGTTACTGCCGCAATATTGTGGTGTGGTGGTTTATAACCCTAAGGTGGTCTATGAGCATTAGACTGTGACTGACTGTCATTCTTCCAAACTTGATTTTGTTGTCTCAACTTGGGACACTGAGCCTTCCAATGACCTTTCTGCTTACAGAAATTGCACTCATCGAAGCCAACTTTTGTGTATGGCTATTCTGATGATTAGATAATGGCTTAGAGAGTACTACTAGTACAGAAGGATTCGAAGCAGAAAGAATTTTCTTTTCAGAATAAGACTGAAGATGTATTTTTTCAGTCAATAACTCAATAACAATAGAGTCAACAGAAGACAGTGGAGAACGATGTAAAATTGAACTTCTAAGTCCTTCATAATCACTACGAAGTGTGTTAAAAACTGTACCAATCATTGCTGCTCTCTACGCTCAATATAGGCACCACATGCCTTTAATTCTGTCGATTCTGTAAAAGCCAATTGATCTTAGTATAAAACTTTTGAATACTCATATTCTTTTGATGAAGAGCTCGTATGTCATTCTCCAACTGATACTGCTTTGCAAAATTTGATTGCGTGAATAACCTTTGCAGATGATCCCAAATCTCCTTTGTTGTCTTATACTTCGCCAACTGTGTACCTATAGAATGCTCAACAGAGTTGTTGATCCAAGTAATATTTTTTGCATTGTTTGCTTCCCATATATCTATCAAAACAACATCCCCCTCCTCGGTATTCTTGAGAATCACATAAGTTCCACTAATATATCTTCACATCTTCTTACCCTTAAGAAAATTTCTCATTACATAACTCTAGTACGAATAATTCTTTCCATCCAACCTCACACTCACAGACTGAAGCGAATCATTTCTTTCAATAGCCATACAAACAAAAAGAACCAGAACGCAAAAGTAATGAAAAACAAAGTACCAGATTGCAGAAACTGAACAGATATCACTGAAACTAAACAAATATCTTCTTGAAATTATACGATTACTCCAAAACACAACACAAATTATAGAAATTGAATAAAAAAAATCAAATTGCAGAAGCAGAAAGAAAGATGAAATTAATACCAGATTTTGTAAAAGCGGAAGATAAAATATCACTCCGAAAAAAAATAACATAAAAAACGAACATAAAATAGAAGAGGCTGGAATTCTTATTAATCTATTTATTCTAAAGTGCTTGAGTTAATCTAAATACAAATAGTTTGTATATAAGTTCAATTAAAAATATTATTCTACCCTTAATAAATAAAACAAAAATAAATTTATTATTACCAATGCAGTATCTATGTGGTGGATGGTTGTGAAGAAAAATCTCAAAGGATCCAACTAGTAAGGGGAGGAAAATGGTTTGAACTTGAAAGCATCTCTCAAGCCGATTCCATTTCAATTACCGATGAAGATTTAAGGGGACATTTTCCAATTCATGCGATTCCTTCAACAATTTGAGTCTTCCAGCCGGTCTCCCATACTTCTCTATTCAAGAAATCCCCACCCAGACTTTATTCAAATGTGACCCCAGTGTCATTTTTCCTCACCATCTTGAATTTAACTATATAGGATGCAAGAACTTCAGCATCTATTATAATCGCAACACCAGTCTACCTAGTCCTCCACCTACCTGTTCAATCTTCAGCTCCCAGTGAATAAAACCGAGAGTTATGGTGACATATTCAGGCTGTTAACAGCTACCTTCTCTATTAAGTGTTAGTAACGGCTTTCTGTTATCGTTGTTATGTGCAAAGAGGGGAATGTCAAATCATCGAAGGAAAGCCCGAATGCATCCATTCAATTGAAGGTATGTATGATATGCATGGACACAGCAAAAATAGGGAGAGATAAATACATGTAAGTTTTTTGTATTTGTATACTACGACCCAATATAGTCCTGAGGACCTTAAGACATTTTACTAGACCTCCTATCCTTTATATCTGGTATTCCACTCAATTACTGCTTCTATGCAATTGATTTTAGCTAACTGGGTTTGGTTTACAATTATGGGTCGTGCGAATAGAATTTAGCTTGCCACAAAATCCCATATTACTCATAAGCAGGTCCTCCTTGCTCTTAAATATTTTTTTTTGCTGATTTTTGTGCATGTTAAATATTGGAGAATTCGATTTGGCAAAGCATGCATAAATTCGTTGTTTTAATTTTAGGTTTTGCACTAATGCCATATTTCCTTTTCTTGCTTGTGTTGCAGAGAGCAAGAAATTGAGATTGAAGCTCGGGCTCGGACTCGGACTAGGTAATTTACCTCCTCGAAATGTCTAGCAGCACATTTCCATAGATGGCGTGATTTACTAAACTTTCCTTCACCGCTAGAGGAAGAAACATTCTTCAAAAATAGTTTAAATGACTCATTCTTAGACTGCATTATTTTCCTCAACTCCTTTTTTTACTGCAGCTGTCGGCATTGGAGTTCTAATAATTACAATCTGCTGCGTCATCATCAGAAAGTACTCATCCATTCACTTCCTTTCCTGTTGGAGAAAAACCAGAGGAAGTCAAAGTATAGAAGCTTTTCTGAGGAACTATGGAACCTTGGCACCAAAAAGATACAGTTATTCAGAACTTAAGAAAATGACCAAAAACTTCAAAGAGAAACTAGGCCAAGGAGGCTTTGGAAGTGTTTTCAAAGGCAATTTACTTGATGGCCGTCTTGTTGCTGTTAAAGTCCTGAAGAAATCAAAGAGTAATGGAGAAGAATTTGTAAATGAAGTTTCAAGCATCGGCATGACTTCCCACGTCAACATTGTTACTCTTCTGGGGTTCTGTTTTGAGGGTCCTAAACGAGCTCTAATCTATGAGTTCATGTCTAATGGGTCACTTGACAAGCACATATATGAAGAAAATCTCTCGAAGGCACATCCCAAATTGGGGTGGGAAACATTATACCAAATTGCAGTTGGCATTGCTCGAGGATTAGAATACTTGCACAGAGGTTGCAACACAAGGATTTTACATTTTGACATAAAGCCTCATAATATTCTTCTAGATGAAAACTTCTGTCCTAAAATTTCTGATTTCGGCCTGGCTAAAATATGCCCCAGTAAAGAGAGTATCGTATCGATGTTGGGTGCAAGAGGAACTGCTGGATACATTGCCCCCGAAGTATTTTGTAGAAATTTTGGAGGGGTCTCTCACAAATCCGATGTTTATAGCTATGGGATGCTAGTGTTAGAAATGATTGGAGGGAGAAAAAACTTTCGCGTCGGAGTTGATAATACCAGTGAGATCTATTTTCCACATTGGATATACAGGCGTCTTGAAATAGGCGAAGAACTTCAACTTCGAGGGGCTGGCAATGAAGTGGAGGAACAAAATGCAAGAAAAATGATTTTGGCAAGCTTGTGGTGCATACAAACCGACCCCTCAAATCGCCCACCAATGTCTAGAGTGGTAGACATGTTGCAAGGAAGCCTTGAGTCCTTGCCAATCCCGCCGAAACCATACTTGTCTTCCCCTCCAAGATCTCCTCACGGATCAAATTCAAATTCTTAAACAACCACTATCATAATTCATGACCTTTAGGTTCCAAATACTCATCGCATCTTCCTTGCATGAGACCATGACGCATTGTACCAAAAATGTCTTGTAAAACTCTATGGCCTGAGCTAGTCAATATTGTGTATTTCTCTCAGAAGACTACATGCTGTTTGCACAATTAAGATGCAGAAAACTCGTTCTAACTCTTACCAATTAGCGTGTCGGTATGCTGGCGATTTGAATCCAAAATACAGACTTCAAACAGAATCTTCTAGCCTTACTCTCTACTCTCGAAATGGGAGGGCTAGAAGTGATCAGTTCAGTATATTTTTTACATCAGCAAGACCGACAGCTGTTCCCACCTTAAAATTATTAAGCGTCTTTGATAATGTGATAATGTGATGATGAATATTGTTGAAAGTATTTTTTATTTATAAATTTATTAAAATAATATTGTTTTATATTTTAAAAATTATTTTTGATATCAACACATCAAAACTATGTATTTTTGTCAACTAATAGTGATCATACATATACATAGATAGACGTTTATCTTGTTTTCTTTCCAGCAATTGAGTGACTGAGCCAGTCCAGCATTTCTAATTAAGCATCTTAATAACTGTAAAACTATTATCAGCACCTTCATTTCAAGATTAAACCATAGTCTCAGCAATTAATATTTCTGTTTTGGGTACTCTGCCAATCCTTATGGGCTATCAACATTCACCATCTCATATAAATCCTCCATGCCACTTGTTCATCCAATTCCGATGGCCTTCCACAATTTCGCAATCTAAAATAGTTGCACGGTTGCACTGCATGAGTGGTCATGTGGACGAAGAATGGAAATACCATCCTTGAAATTCCAAGAAATTTATCCCTGTATTCTTTAACAATCACAAATGTGAAAGTGGCAAGCATAATGGATGACAAGAAAATTCCTGGACAGAAAAATCCCCCAAGTTGTCTTTTTGTTAGCTGAATGCATGCTTGATCTGCCAAATTAACTCGTTCCTTGCTATAATGCTCCAATAAAAAGATTTGGGAAATTACTAGAAGAAAATCAGCAGTTCTCAGACCACAATGCGCGGACATGCAGTACTGTATTTTTTTTTAAATGCAAAAATTCCTCAAAGCATTTAATTTTTGTGTGGGCGGCATCTCCATCCTTTCTTCAGTCTTTTTCACCGAGTCTTGCCTGTCAAATTATCCACTCAATAATAGCGTGTTGCCTGGATGAAGAACTGCATGTGTTGCGAGAGTGGGGCCAAAGAGACCTCACTTCAGGCAAGAAAACTAACTGCTAATTGCTGTGTCGCCCTTCTTTTATTGGGAATTTTGAGATTCGAACAATCCTGCAACTTGCTGCTTCAATCAAGGACAAAATTAAGAAACTCCATGTATTATGTACTGGATAGATGATCCACGCTATGCTAATGGGTCAACCTAAATTTTTTTCAATATAAAAAATACAAGTCTCGTGTCATTATCTAAATGCAACAACGATATATAAAATAAAATAAAATAATTTGACAAAAAAAAATTATTCAGATGACGGGAATGTTTTTAAATAATCAAGAAACATTTGAGACTATTATTATTGATTTGACTAGGTTCACCGAATTCGGTTAATTTAATAATATGATTAAAAAAAATATTAACAATAAATAAAGTAAAATTTTTTGGCAATAATTAGATATAAAAATGAGCTACCAATAAAATACTCATGAGTATAAGAAAGAAAAGCCTAATATTAGAGACTCATTGTCTCTCTCTCATGGTCATTATTTTACATATCAGAAAAAGTTCACCGAAACAATTCTAATGTCACTACAAAAGGCTAGATCACTACCAGAAATTCGCTAAATACCAACGGATTTACCGACGGAATATTTCTGTCGGTATTTTGAGGTCGAAATTACCGACAGAAATTTTCCGTCTGTAATCAGTCTGTAATTATCAACGGAAAATTTTTCGTCCGTAATTCAGTCGGTAACTACCGACGGAAAATTTCCGTTGGTAGTTACCGACTGAATTACGGACGGAAAAGTTTCTGAATTTAAAAAAAAGGCGGGTCGTTGACGTGGAGGTTTTAGCGGGTTATTTTTTTCCGACGGATTCAAAACGACAGCCCGTACAGTGCTCGTACAATGATGTGACCGGTTCGCCGTTTAAATTGCCGACGGACTCACCGAGGGATTTGAAATGGCATATCCGTATGATGACGTGTCTATGTTTTCGTCAGAATCACAGACGGAGTTTCCGTCGGTGAAACCGTCGGAAAAAGTTAATATATGACAGCTCTGCCGACCCTCTCCTCCCCTATTTCTCCTTCTTCTTCCTCATCCCAACTCTCCCCATCTGCAAACAACCAGCCCCCCCTCCCCCCTAAAAAAAAATCTTCCTCATATCAGCACAACAAGTTATATTTCTTGAAGTTTTGTGGTCACAGCATCCGTGTTCTGATTTACCGATGGATTTTATCAATTTTTGTAAGTAATTCTATCTTTTTAAATTTTAACATTTAATTAAATGTCAATTTTATTATTTTTTTAGTATATGTATTTTGTTAGTAGATGTACATGTTTTATTGTTATTTCTCAAACAAACTTGTATTATATGAATGTATAATTTTGTACCTGTTATGGTTTGTTTTAGATTTTGTAAGATTGTATTTGTTTGTAAATTGTTATTTCTTTATGGAATTACCGAATTACATGTGCTATTTTGAAATAATTAATAG
>Ga0325402_1004131_pt1 | contig 13339 bp, 11 predicted proteins | sample PopdelMetagenome_22_FD_207212 | JGI IMG/M metagenome (GOLD analysis project Ga0325402, IMG submission 207212) | Populus deltoides microbial communities from Bellville, Georgia, United States - Xylem-PdKOR-R3 | ecosystem: Host-associated > Plants > Phyllosphere > Stem > Wood/Secondary xylem... | reverse complement strand
TAGTTTCCAAGAACATCTAATGATCTAATGATTTATTCTCCTTTTTTTCCCCTCAAATTAATTTTTGAAAACGGGAGGGACGTTCGTAATCGCACATCATTGAGTTAAAATCACTGAAAGAGTTGATATTGTGTTTATCATTTTTTTCAATAATACAAATGCACCAAACAAATCACAATAGCAATTGTCTTCTAGTCCTATCTACTGTAATTGAAGTTTTCGAGAAATATTTCAAATTTATTGGCCAACAATTATAACTTGTCAGCCATCAAAGCTGAATTCGTGAGCTAGTACCTTCACGTTTTTATAATATTGGATGAAAAAGAATCACATAATCTTTCTGAAATTTGAGGAGAAATTTGATGGGACCCCTTTCTGAAATTCATGCACATATTGCTCCCTTTTTCTACATGACATTTGCGCTACCTAATCTTTGATGATTTTAGTAGTTGCCTGTTGATTTCCCTCTTCTTGAAAAACACCTAGATGTTATTATGAAATAGACCTTCCCCTAATTGCCTTGATTTTGGAAGCTTTTAAGAATATCATACTAATAAAAGAACGAAGACGACCTTTATCATTTCAATTACGTCTCTCGTGCAACTATTTATAAGCAGCATGTCTGATAAAAAAAACAAAAAAGAACTAAAGTCATAGCGCCTTGTCTGATACCTCAAGACATTTCAAGTCGACATTTCTGTCCAGAACCTCTCCCGTCTTGCTTTGGTTTATTTCTGTAAAACTTGACAGAATGGTTAGATCTCCTCGTAGCCATGGCAGTAGTGACTTCAAGAAAGGGCCATGGACGCCGGAGGAGGATGAGAAGCTAGTTGATTATATTAAGAGGAATGGTCATGAAAACTGGAAAGCACTCCCTAAGCTTGCAGGGTTGAATAGGTGCGGGAAGAGCTGCAGATTGAGGTGGACAAATTATCTGAGGCCTGATATCAAGAGAGGAAAATTTTCAGAGGAAGAAGAACGAGTCATCGTCAACCTTCATTCTGTTCTTGGAAACAAGTATGCAGTGCTTCCTTTCTCCTTTTCAGCTAGCTTACATATTTGTGATGTCAATATTTGTCCTTAAAATGGTTTTTAATCTTTCCCATTTACTTGAACTTGCAGGTGGTCAAGGATTGCTAACCATCTTCCAGGACGGACCGACAACGAAATAAAAAACTTTTGGAATACTCACATAAGAAAGAAGCTTCTTCAAATGGGGATTGACCCAAACACTCACAAGCCAAGGACTGATCTAGATCATTTCTTGAATCTCTCTCAGTTTCTTGGCGCAGCACAGTTTGGCAATACGGCAGATCCATTGGACAATTTTCTACAGTTACAGGCAGATGCCACTCAGTTAGCCAATATCCAGTTGTTGCGAAATCTGTTACAGATTATGAATACCAACACACTGACAAATCTTGAGAACAACAGTCTCTTAGGATCCCAAAATCCTAACCTGTTTGAAGGACTGGGCAATGGGGCAAACATCTCCAATACCAAGGAACCATTTAACCCAGTATCTCAGGATCTCTTTAACCCACTTGCTACCCCTCAAGCACCACCCAATGACTTCCAAGCTATCTCGAATTTATGGGCTAGCTATGAAGGTGGATTTGGCCCTGAAGGCCTTAACATCAACAATAACAGCTTGAGCAGTTCCTATGGTACTCAAACAGATCAAAATCCACTTCCTGCATTGGTTTCAGCGTCAACCTCCCCTGGAACTTCCATCGTTAACCAAAAAGAAAGCAAGGGTAACCCATCAAACTACTCCACTGGCACGCCTGCCTACACTGTTTTTGAGGGCTGGGAGAAGCTGATCGATGATGACTACTACAGCTCCTACTGGAAAGATATTCTGGAATAGGTACTTAATTAGTTTTTCCTTGCAAATATTCATTATGATTTCATTCCTTCTTCTTACTATTATCAGCTTTCCATTGCATCTAAATTTTTCAAAATTTTACATCCTTCGTTGGCTTTTTATCTTTCTTCATCTTTAATTATTGCAAGAAAGTTAACATTTATTTCTGTTGTTTGCAGTTCGACATCATCATCATCCTCGTCACATAACTCTCAGCGAAACACTCTTTCAAAAGCATTGATGCATGCTAGCTCTTGGTGCAGGAAACACAATTCGTTCATTTAAAATCTTATGTAACAAATGATCATTTTCTTCTTCTTATACATGTAGAGTCTGTTCTGCTAAAGATTCAACTATGTTTTTGTAAAAATTGGATACATCCATGTTTTCCTAATTAATTGTAGCTTCAAATAAATCTGAACATAAATAATAATGTTTTCCATTACAATTATGTAATAGCAAACATATGTTCTAACAGTTTTGTGTGCATTAAATAAGTGATGTCCTGTCCCTCAAGAAGAGTGAGGGGATGAAACCAACTGAATTTTTTTTCCCTCCTTCTTTTTCTATGGGAAAAACATCAACATAATTCTTAAAACCCTAAAATGGGTCCAAGTGAGATAAGACTCTGACCTGCATAAATAATTTACATGGCATGTCAAAGTCTATAATGCCACTCCCATATCATAATTATTTCAGGACATTAATGCTCTTCTTGTTGGGCTTCCACTTCCAGTGTAGTATCAAATGATTAATAAAGTAAGAAAAGTAAACATCCAGCAATTGGATATGTATGGTCATTAAAAGTCAGATTATTCGCTGCCTTGTTTCTTATTAGGTGAGCTTATTTACGTCCGATGCAAGTAATTGACTGCAGCAAAGCTACACAATTACCAACCTAACTGCCCAAGGTTGAGTTTCGATTTCACTTGAGATGAAAATGCTGCATTGGACAGGAACAAAAAAGGAGAATGATGAGCTATGCTTATTAAATTAAAGAGCAGGAAGAATGCGCATTGGACACATATACTAGGCCCGAGCATGGCAAAACCGAAGCAAGGGAATTAATTTCCTTTTCATGGTAAATAATTAATCAAGTAAATTAAGAGAAATGATTCTCCTTTGAGTTTCTCTAAATTTCTGCCATTTAAGGGACCTGTGTGAATGGTAGGAAAAAAACAGCTCTTCTTTTCTTTTTTTCCCTCCACGGAAGCATCTATATAGCAAGAGCTCTTAAGGGACCACTTGCCAAGGACTTGAAGTTTTTATACCTTTTGACTAGTGAGGCCCTTAACGCTTCAAACAGGCTTTGCAACTTTAATCAATCCAAGGCCAGCTTTGGCCCGCATCTTGTAAGATATGTAGGCCCACATTGCCACCTAATATTCGGCGATTGCGTATAAAAAGAGAACAGATACGGATACCAGTAGAGTTTGATCCTTCCATCTACCGGTATCTTGACGGATCAGCTAACATTAATCATCCTCCAGAAAAATACATATCAAGACTTGACCTAAAGTGGAAACTTTTCTTCTGAATAACATAGTGGTAATGAAGACAAATAAGTTTCTTTGCCCTTATATATGGCATGAACAGAAGCTTAGCTTTCAATAATGATAAGATAGCTTTCCATCTATTTTATTTTATGTCCTCAACTGAGAGTTAATTATCCAGTTGTAGCATCCCACTGCACGGCATAAACAATGCACTTGTGATGTGGGACCAAAAAGATTTAAGATAAGTAAAAGAAAGAAAGAAGAACAAGCCAAAGAAGAGAAGAAAAAAAAAAGTTGAAGAGGAGAAGATAAAGGGAGAAGGAAAAGTCTGCAACTCTATAACTTTTATTCAAATCATCATAAAATGACTATAAAATAATGAATTATAAATAATAAAATCCTCGAATAACCAACAATTAGGTCAAAAATCCACCAAAAATAAACTGAAATACAAAATAGAATAAAATCAAAAATAAAAATCAAACTCAAATTAAAATCCAAAAAATCAAACTTGATAACATAAATTAAAGCCTAATTAATAGGTTATGCTACCATAACTCGTCTATGATCATAAATGTGCGTGAGCTGTGTCTTGGGTTCGATGTCCCCACAAAATTTTACAGGATTGAAAAAACTTCACTACATTGAGTATAGCTCCAGGCAGCTCCAATAAAACCCCCAATAATCATAATCAAACTACTACAATGTCTCTCTTGCGATCCAAGTACAATCTGAACTTGATCGTCTAGTTAACAAATAAGGATTTGTTGAACTTCACCATTCCTTGTAAAAATAACTTGTGCATTCAAAGTAGCATTAACATGTTCTTTTTGTGTCGATAATAAGGATAATATGGTAAGGGTTTCAAAACGAGCATCAAGGATAGGTTGTCTTTTATATATAATGGGATCTTCCATGTTAAAATTATAGCTAATATCAAAGTTTGGTGAGAGTTTAATGACATGACTACTTGATTAAAATATTTGTAATACTTTGAATGATCTAACACTACTAGCTTGTAATTTTTTATTGGTTTCTAAAGGATAATGTCCAGGTCTATTTATATCATGAAATAATCTGTAATATTAAATGTATCATGATATTTAAGTTAGTCGGCTTCAAGTTAGTATTGTTCATTATTTGCTTGAATTTGTTTAATGGTCTCAACATGGCAATTATAAACTTTATATGCAAAACACTCAGCTGACTCTGACATTTTAACATAAGGAGAAATGGAAAGAAGACTTACAGGCTTCATAGGTTTGTAAACAATAATACTAAATGAGTAAGGGTGTGGAATGGAACAAATACTATTTAAAATCTTAGTGGGTTATGGATTTGACACAACTTAGTAAATTGAGGTTATCTTTATTTTCCTCATCAAATGTAAAGGGTAAAGGATTAAGGAGCTCAACATGTTGCTCAAAATCTACGACATGTTTAATGTCAAGCATCAGGAGTAGGAATTAAGTAGTTTATGAGGGACTAATATCATAAGACTCTTCTAACACTACATTTACTTCTTTGGGTGGTTCCATTGAAGTGTTTCCGGAAACTTTATCTACAATTAAAACGGACTTAATAATCTTTTGCTTAACCTCTTTCTTATACTTATTTGGACTTATTGTGTTAAGCCCCTCTTATTACACATTATCTTCATCCAGGTCACTAAAATCCTCAAGATTAGACTTATGCACTTGATTAATACAATCTTTCTTTTTACCTATAACCTTATATCAGGTAAGACCATTAATATAGTGTTATATCGGCTGACCTGTCTATTGATTATAAATTTTTTTTCTTTTTGACTCTTTTTTTGTATTGTTTTCTCTCTGTTTTTTGTTATTGTCACTTTTCTTTTAAATTTTTTTTCTCTCTCACTCGTTTTAATTTCTCTCTAATTTTTTTAAATAATAATTTTATAACTAAACAAAAAAAATAAAATAAAATAATGTTATGGAATTCAACAATAAATTAGAAGGAGAGTTTGACAATTCTTTGTCACGCATATCTCTTCTCCAAACTTTGATTTGCTCCTGGAAATAAGTCTCTCAAGGAGGATTATGTGATTTTTTCCAAATGTCACTTATTGCTGCCTATAAGGTGTGATTCTAACGAGAAAAAATTTAATTTGATAGTTAGTTCGCTAGTGAGATGATCTGTTGTGGTGATGATTGGTAACATGGTCGTGGTTATGGCTCCTAATAGATATGGAATGATCTGTTGTTAGCAACCTTTTATGGTTTGGTCCATTGAGCTCGTGGTGGACCTTTTGCGATGTTGGGTGGCTGGAGTGGCTAGCTTATGATTTGTTGGTGTGAAAAAGGTCGGATGGAGTGATTTTTGGGCTGGCAGAGGAGCTGTCAACCATGATTGTTACTGCTATTCTGGGCAGTGGTTGTGTTTTAGACAATGGTTATCGTAGATGTTGGATTAGTTAACAATATGGTAGCTAGTAAGTGTAGGCTACGATTATGGGTAGTTGGTCAATTGGTGGAAAAGATGAATAGTAGCCAGAGCTTGATGTTAAAATAATCTTAAGGGCTTTGCTAGCTTTTCAAGGTGCTACAGCTTGGCTTCCCTAGTATGCCAAGGTCTTAGACATCATTGAGAAGGGCATTTGGGTTTTTCACTCGGGTAGTTAGGAGCTTCAGCCTATTTGGGACTCAGTTCATTTCCATCTCAGGATTGCATTGCCGGATCACTATTTCTGGAAGGGTTATTCATCCAGAAGGTTTCCTATCGACTTAGCATGGGAGGTTCTTAGAAATATAAGATCCATAAATTTTATACATTCCCTCCTCTAGTTTTTTGGTCATATCCTGAGACACTCATTTATCATATATCTTGCTTATATGGGTTACCTAAATACTATTAACAGACTACATGCTTATCATATCATCAACTCCTCAATATGTATCCTTTATAGGTCACATATTTAGACACACGATCATCTTTTCTTTTAGTTTCCTTTCTCTGTTTTGGTTTAGAGGGCTATCATAAACAAGACCTTTATAAGTTGGCCTTATATGACATGGCAACATTTGTTTTGGTGGGTATACATGCACTATAAGCAAAAGAATGAGTTCATGCATCTGCTTGCTCAGTTAGTCCTCTCAGCCACAATTTACTTTATTTGGTATAAAAGGATTAATTAGGCTTTTCACCAGGCTTATCGACTTCACCATGTTGTTAATGGGGAGATCTTTTAGCTTATCCAGTCCTGATTGGTTGAGCTACAACCAAAGTATCATATTCTAGCTACTCTTATATGTATATGGCATCTTCCGGAATCATGAGGTACTTATGTTTTGCTATTCTTCGAGATCCTCTTAGCATGTCTGTTGTTTTTGCAAAGCCGGTCAACCAGTTTTGAGTTTTTCACAAACCGATCGATCGATTTCTAGGTTTGTTCAGGTTTCTATTTGTAGAACTAATCGATCAACTCTAAGATTTTCAGAAACCAGTCGATCGGCTTCCCAACGATTGTTCATACAGTCTTGTTTTCGGATCTATTTAAGTTTTCTTTAGCTTTTGCTTTTTTTTCCCCTACTGCCTAAAGTCAGTTGGATTTCGGTAACAGGGCAATGCATTTCTTGGAGTCAGTTGGATTTGGGTAACAGGACAATGCACTTCTTGGGGTATGCCTCTAGTATCTTCTACAGTTTTTTCTTTTTATACAATTAAAGCAACTCCAAGGGGTTTGCTAAATAGAAAGTCAAAAATTTTTAAAAATATATTATTTTAGCTCTTTCATGCTTGTTTTATATGCTTCAAAAGGAGTGCTAAACAAAATGCCAAAATAAATTTTTTCTTCCACAAATGTTATTCCTACATATCTCTCAAAAAAACCAAAACCAACAAAATGGGGCCAATAAAAAAATAAATCAATTAAATGTAGCCATGTGGAAAAAAAAATTGACATCAAACTCATTAAGAAAAAATAAAACATTTATTTCTCCCACTCCAACACAATTGGCTTTTCAAATGGCTTTTTCTCATTGAAATATACATGATTATATATATATATACACACACACTATTCAAAATGTTATTTTATCAATTTAACTCTTCAAAATAGCATCTCCCTTTAAAGATGCTCTTACACTTCTCCAAAAAAAAAAATGTGTTTTGCCAAGGTGTAAAGTTTTGTTTTATTAATATTTTTTTCACATTAATAATTTTCCTTTTTTGGCTTGTTTTAATAAATCACGTGTTTCATAAGAATTGCACAAATTATAGGGTTTATAAACTGATATTGAATTTTGAGAATTTGAAAAAACCTTGTAATTGTTAAATACAGGCAAAGTAAAAGAAAGAAGAAAGAAAAAGCAAAAGAAAAAAAGAAAAGAGCTAGAAAAAAAAAAGAAAAGAAAGGGATAAAAAAAATATATAACTCTGTAATTTTTATTTAATTCATCATAAAACTAACTACAATGTCAAAAAACATATAAATAAATAGTAAAACTCAAACAATCAACAATTAAACCAAAGATCCACTAAAATTAAATTGAAATTCGCAATAAAATAACATCAATAACTAAACACAAACAAATTAAACCCAATAACATAATCTAAAGCACAATCAACAAGTTAGGCTACACTACACTCCTACATTCCTGCATCTAGAAATAATCATTCGTGTTTGAGAACCATGTCTGGGATCCAGTGTACCACCAACATGCATATACATTTACATAAATTATCAAGTTCAGGTATAATATGAAGTTTACATAGCATGACATGCACGCAACCATAACATTCCTGCATCTAGAAATTTAATGTGATCTTTCACATCAACTCCAAAAAAACATTCATCACGTACGCATGCATGATGCATACATGATGCATACATTTCCTTTCATAGCCATATGCCAAGTTCGTCAATCCCACTGCAACTCCTTGTATTCCAAGGAACATAGCAAATGAATACGTGCAAGTAAAGAGAAGATTCCCAATTTTCTCAAGCATCGCCCTTGAATGTGAAAACTTATAACCGCCAAAGCGGTATCATTTGTAAGAACCTGTAACCCACCCATAATCCAGCAACCCTTAAGATCAAAAGCATCAATGTCCCACCTAATTCAAAGTCACTGAAGAGCCTAATATCAGTACTGATAAAATTGAAGCTAGACATTATCCCCAAGATGCTACATATGCTATATTTACTTCATATCCCATATCACTTCAACGAAACAAATATGCTGTTTGTACTGCAAGATTGGTCGACAAAAATCACAATATCCAGTATGTTTATAGGAATGACATCCATAGATCCTTTGAATATGGGAGATCTTGCTAGCCAAAATAGGTAACAGACGAGCACTTGGAACTTGGAAGATCTTCCTCCTATGAACTTGTATGATTATCTAGGAAATGGAAATGTTAAAAGCGGCAGACACATGCTAGAATAAATTCTAGAATGTACGGCACCATCTATCTTGCACTGCTCAAGCTCCTTCAGAGAAGAGCTGGTTGTGGCCCCTAACTAAATGGAAGACAGCTGTCTTAACCTTGCTGCTTGGTAATACTAGGGCCAACCAGCTCGGCCAGCTGCAACTAATGCAATGGATACATGCTAATCACAATGATTAACGTCGAAGATAAATTAACCAGAAGTCAGAATCCTCCAGCACGAGTCGATAGCTAAATAGAAATTATGACAGAAGCTTTCCCACCTAACTTTTGACTCTTAAGTTCTGATCATTAAGCTCGCACAGAATGAGTAAACATGGGTATGCAGAGACTACTGCATTCAGTTCATGAACAATTCAAATTGAACGCTGTTGAGCTAAATCCCATTTAGTACATGAACTGTAAATCCAACCACCACAGCAATTTCTTGTTGCGACTTAAATTTCATTGATCGCTACAGTGATTCTTATTAGAATTGCAGAAACAGCTAGCATACACCAAGAACATAAAAAGCAATCACAAATAACTGGCCGATAACCACACTGGAGCACATCTACGAAACAACAGTTCTTCATTTCAGTGCAGAACTGTTCAAAGCAAAAATTGAAATTGAAAAGGAATGACTCCAGGAATTAGATGGTGTCATTGGACACCTTGAGCATTCAAAGAAACCAATCAGTAGAAACGGCGAGCATGAATGACAAAATAGGAAGGGCATAGAGATTTTGAAGGAATAAAAGTTTCTAGACAAGATTTACTAGATGTTTCTAAAATTCTTTCCTTCCTATCTCTCTTTTTTAACAGTTTCAAACGCTGCGGGCTATAAGTAAAAACCAGAATGATGATGGTTTATGAAGCAATATTTGTGTAATCTCAAATTGTTTGAGGACCGATCTCATTTTTTTTTTTCTTTAATGCCAACGATCTCCCTGCCATATCTTTGCAATCTCATCTCGTTTGAGGGCTAATTTTTGATTTTTTACATCTCTAATACCAACGATCTCCCTACCATATATAATCTCAATTATGGGATTAAAACCATACATCACCTGGAACCAAGTGCAAGTTAACTTTCATAACATGAACAAGATACCATTGACACTGATATGAAAGAACTGCATTTGTGTTTTCTATGTGGAGGACATAACACTTACTTCCAGTGTGAGGACAAGCATCCACCACAAACTTAGAACAGAGAGAAATCTTAAATACATTTCCAAAAAGACAATTAATCATAACACAGCCACCACATTAAGCAAAGTGCAAATATGCCTAGAGTGTATCTACTTACGGAATTTACATAATGGCATTAGTGGCCACACAAATATTTAATGAGCATGAGCACATATGGTCAAAATCTGACAATGAATAAATTAGATTAGAGCAAGAGATGCTAATTCCATGCAACGTACAAAGCTAAAAAAGAACTCTTGGTCGTACACTAGTCCAACCATTGATCTTACACTAGTCCAACCATTGATCGTGTCTGTTTTAGCATTACCCATTATGAAATGTATCTAAGAATATCTGTTTCTTTAGCAAACGTTCCTAGAAAGGGGAAACATTAGCTCCTCTGTCAACTCTAAACAGAGTCAAAAGGTGTTGAACAAGCCCAATGTGCACTTAACATGCTTTGGACAGAATACTCAACCACAAGCAAAGAGCATAAAGTGTTTAATTTGCATGGGTAGTTATTACTCGCATCTAATAAGAAATCAATTAGACTGATTCATTGTCAGAATCAGACCAAAGCGCAACAGCTTGGAATCCAATACGTATTGGGATTTAACACCAGTAAATTTCAGCTGGATCTGAAGTGTTACACAATCCTAGTATCAATAGGTAAACCTCATGAAAGTAACTTATAAGAAAACAAAAGGATAACCCTACGCTAAATATTAAATATACCCTAAACATAACAGGCCAACCTTCTCTTCTATGTCAATGCAGTAATCAAACTCCCTTCAACATGCATACACAGAAATCCAAGCAATACTCATGACACGCATGCATCATACAAAACTGAAATAAAAGACTACAGTCCTATTTAATTACTAAAACCTGGTCAAATAGGTATAACGATAAAACTATTAGTCATGTACACCACTAGAAACTTCCTCCATACCGGTTTAGCATCATTCATTAACAATCAAGCGATTAGCATGCAGTTCCTTTTTGCAGACATTTGTAGAAAAAGATAGTAAGTATTTCATTTGCATTCAGTCTTCATTTGCATTTGCATTTGCATTTGCATTCAGAGTGCTTCTAATAGGATATCAAACACTTTTCCAAAACACTCATGCAACTTATAGAAATTCATCTGAGGAGGTTTCATTGCAATTAAATGCAACAGTCAAGGGCTGTGCATTAGCATTGTACCAACTGTGTCTTTTCTCATAGAACCAGCTATTTGGAAACTGGATTTTCTCAAAACTTTTACATTTTTTCCAATTTTCATTCTCTGCTGCAAACAAACAACAGAAAATTCTAAAGAAGTGCTAAAAGCATTCATTTCTCTAATCTGTTGAGACATATTCTGTTAGATCTACCAAGTTAGCGAACCTTATAGATCTCCAATTGTACTGGAAAACTTTCCATAAATTAAGTGGTTCAAGCATGGAAACTAGCACTTCAATCAACCAAAAAAAAAGGCAAAGAAAGTAAGATTAAAAATTTCATTGACAAAAAAGTAAACTCCATTTACCAAAGGTGCCAAATTGCACTAAACTAAAACAACTTCTAATGAAGGAAACATTTAGAAAGCCTCAAAGTACAACTTAAACTTCCCTAAAAACTTGAAGAGTATTTGAGAATTACCTAACTCCAGAGCAGTTGTTGACAGAATATACATGTTCAACACTGTAACGCCATGTAAATGTTGTCAAGAGGCTAAAACTACCACCAAAGAGGCAACAAACCTATTTATTCCACCACGGTACCTCCTGCTCCTCCCCTTCCCCCCGCCTACCTATCAGAAAATGTGCATCTCCATCCAGCCCACAAATAACCAGAAACATTCCTCACCACCACACAATGAATGCAACGAGCCTCACCCACTGCTATCCACTACTTTAGTATTCTACTTCCCCGCTCAAACTTGAAGAATGGGTGATTTCTCTTGCTCTTCCCCATCACTACAACAAGTATTGCTCACAATCTTCCTCACTTCCACATCACAATTACACACCAGCTGCCGCTTATCAATCCCATCTTTCTCTTTCTCCTCACTCCAACTCTTCCCGACCAAATCACAAAAGAAATCAGTCAAAGCAGTCTCGTAACCGGGCATTTTGGCATACCCAGGAAAGTAATTAATATCAATCACAAGGTACCTATTCCCAATTCTAGCATCCCTAATGACATCAAAATTAAACAAATTCAACTTCAATCCCCTCCTCAATCCTCTAGCAATATCGGTAATGAAACTCTGTGGTGGCAACTCAGTATCTTCCAAATCCATTAACTTATAATACTTATCACCATTTCTCTCATCACTAGTCAAATTCGAAACCTGCGAAAACGACAATGACCCTTCCAAACTCTTCAGTTTCTCCTCGGAAACATCCGGTAACGACTTCCTTTTCACACACTTGACAAATTCCCCTACCACGTAAACTTTAAAGATAACGCCGCCGTGATTAACAAACTCTTGTAAGACAATTGGGGGTTTTAATTTATTTAAACCCTCATGGTTAAAAACCAAAGCCATTTTATGCGATTTTGCGCTACCATCAGCAATTAATGGTTTCGCAATGACCGGATATTTTAAGAACTCCCAAGATTGCCGGTCGAAAAGCGTTTCCTTATCGTAAATCACAATCTGTTTCGGAATGCCGAATGTGTCCGTTTCCGACTCGATCTTTAGCTCCGAAACGACTTGTAACATCGAGATTCGGTTGTGGAGTCGTTCGATTGACGCAGGCGAGTCGATTATAGTCGAATGAGGGTTTTGAATTTGGAACTCCTCGAGTTGTTTCCTCCAATGTTCACCGTACAGTTTGTGGAGAACGCAATCGAACGGTCCTTGATCAGTTAATAGACGGTCCTGATCAATTTTCACCAGATCGACGCCTTTTGATTTGCAGAGAGAGAGCAGTGAGTCTTGGATGAAGCTTTGTTGTTTCTTTGGCAACAGCGCGTAGCCAACAACGCCTCTCCTATCGTCCGCCATTGGAATTGATTGGCTTTTGCGAGGATGAAATTGAAAGATTTTGATTGCATTCAATTCGGAAATGTGATTTTTTTTAATTTGGGGGATTTGTTTTTTAAATCTTAGAAAATTCTTGAAACACAAAAAAAAAATTGAAAGGGAGTGATAGTGAGGGAGGGAGAGGAGAGGGGTGGTATATATAGATATTGTACTAGGGTTAGTGAGATCTGATAAAGCCACCAGAGCTAATGAAAAGTGAGTGCACGTGGCATACTCTTTGATTCTCCCCAAACGATAAGTTGGATGACCATGTTTGACCATACAAGAAGAAAGCTCTCTCAGTTCAACTGTATTTTAAAAAAGAGTTTTTTTATATATTTTTTTTATGTTTTTTATTCATTTTACTGTATT
>Ga0325402_1004127_pt1 | contig 13343 bp, 11 predicted proteins | sample PopdelMetagenome_22_FD_207212 | JGI IMG/M metagenome (GOLD analysis project Ga0325402, IMG submission 207212) | Populus deltoides microbial communities from Bellville, Georgia, United States - Xylem-PdKOR-R3 | ecosystem: Host-associated > Plants > Phyllosphere > Stem > Wood/Secondary xylem... | reverse complement strand
AAATGAATTATTTATAAAGTTGAAGACTGATATGTAGTTTCTCAAACTATGAAGTACCACTATAATTTCTATGATTAAAAAACAAAGACAGTCTCTGTGTCTTGTTCTTCTCCTTCTCCAGCTTCCCTCGACTTCACTCTCACACCACAAACTCTCTTAGAACACTCCCCTCCCCCACCCCCTCTCTAAAAAATGAATATTAGGGTTTTGAAATAAGAAAATCAAAATCTCCATTAATGGCTTCTTCTTTACCTCTACCAGAGCTCATCTTTCTCTCTCCAAAAACCAGAACTCCAAAACATCACCACCACCTGCTTTCTCTCTCCAGACACTCTCTCTCTAAACTTAACGTTTCTGGTAAAAAAACTAAATTCAACCTTCCTCTTCGAACTCCAGTAACTCGAGCTTTGAAGGAGGATACTGCTGTGATCGAGGAGAGAGAGCGAGAAATTTTGAAGGAACTCAATGGAAACGGAAACGGAAGAGTGAATGGATCAGTGGAGAGGTATGTAAATGGTGGATTGGTGAGTGTGGAAGAGGGAGAGAGTCGTAGTAATGAGAGTTTGGTGAAGTATGTGAATGGAAATGGTGCTGCAGCCGTGGAGACAGCAGAGATTTTGGTGGAGGAGAAGAAGGAAGGGTCGAAGGAGGAAGGAAGGCAGAAGAGGATAGAGGAAATCGGGAAAGAAGATGCTTGGTTTAAGCGTGCTGGTCAACAACAGATTGAGGTTTTATTTCCTTTTTTGATCATTTAAGAGAAGTTGTGCTTGATCATTTTGTTTCATAGGAAAGAAATGGGTCTTAGAGTTTTGGTGGTTCATAGAAATTATGCGTGCCAGGTTGCTAGCTAGTTTAACTGCTAAAGTCGCATTTTACTGCGCAATCTGGCTTGAAATTTAGCTCATACCTGGGCTGAGAGGGTGAAGGAAAGGGAAGAGCAAGCATCAATCATCTCTCAATTTGTAGGAAAGAAAAAGTATTTACAATCATTGTGCGTTGTACATTGTAATTATGCTTGCCATGGGACTAGTTAGTCATAGTTGTATGCCTGGTTCGTAGTTTATCCATTGTATCACAGATATAATAGGATACAAGTATGGATGGATTACCAGAGAAGTAGAGATTGATGGTCATTTTAGGAAATGTGCCCCACCAGTTGGCTGTTTATCAACAGATTGATACTTTTTAGGGCATGTGGTTAGTTGTTATGCTAGGTATGAGACTTTGTGATAGAATAATTACACTAACTTTAGTTGAGCAAGATTGCGAGCTTTTTTTGTCTCTGCTTATGTTGTCTTTGCATGTATCTAGTCCTGTATTGTCTTACTAGTGGTCATTGAAAGTTATTTGGATAGCATTTATATTCTCCTATTTATTTCAGGATGTCATCACATCCTGTCGAGCACATGTGCTCTTCCTATGAAATATGGGTTCTGAAACACTGCCCTCTTTGTATGACAATACATGGGTCTTACAGGTTTCTGTTGCACCTGGTGGGAGATGGAGTAGATTCAAGACCTATTCAACGATACAAAGGACTTTGGAAATATGGGGATCTATTTTAACATTTATCTTCAAGGCTTGGTTGAACAACCAGAAATTCTCTTATCGAGGTCAGTGATCTCTAATTGATTGGTTTTGGTTGCTCTTGTTATTTATACTTCATGTTGCATTTATGTGCCTGAAGTTCTCAATAACCCATGATTTTATGCATAGACATGGTTAATTTTTCATGCATAGTCATGGTTAATTTTTCAGGATGACTGGCCTCTAAATTTCACCTGTTAAGCTTTTCCCGCTATTTAACTTGCTGGCCTGTCTAATTATACAAATGAAATTTGCAGGAGGAATGACGGAGGAGAAAAAAATGGTGAGGAGGAAGGCCCTTGCCAAGTGGTTAAAGGAAAGCATATTAAGATTAGGTCCAACATTCATAAAAATTGGCCAGCAGTTCTCCACAAGAGTGGACATTCTTGCTCAAGAATACGTTGATCAATTGTCTGAACTTCAGGTCTAGATTCTTTCTTATAATATTTAGCAAAAAGGCTTCCCATTGTTTGTATTTTCTTTTAGTTGGTTCAATTTTCTTCTATAGTCTACCTCTTCCTCCTTCGGAGTTCATGATTTGTTTGGGATGGTTTAAATTGATGTATTCTTGCAGGATCAAGTTCCTCCATTTCCATCAGAGACTGCTGTTTCTATAGTTGAGGAAGAGCTTGGAGCTCCAGTGGGTGATATCTTTGATCGGTTTGACTACGAACCCATAGCTGCTGCAAGTCTTGGTAATATTTTCTTCATGTTGGTTGGTTTTTGATGGGGAAACTCTTGCAATTTGCTGATTAACATTCCTCAACCATTTCTGTAACGTTGCAATTTCTTTCTTTTCCTTTTTCTCTCCCTCTGTTTCTTAATGTAGGCCAAGTTCACCGTGCAAGATTGAAAGGACAGGAAGTTGTGATTAAAGTCCAAAGACCCGGTCTCAAGGATCTTTTTGATATTGACCTAAAAAACCTGAGGGTTAGTTTCCATTATACTTCAGAAATTATTTACGTACTTCACTTTTGGTGAGGCCATGAGTCTTGAGATATACGGAGCATGGAAAAGTTGCTGATTTTTTCCAGGTAATAGCTGAATATCTTCAAAAGGTTGACCCAAAGTCAGATGGTGCAAAGAGGGACTGGGTTGCAATATATGATGAATGTGCGAACGTCTTGTACCAGGTAACAATATTGCCTTTATGGGGGCTCATCTTCTTTGTTGCTTAGAAAGCTACAAGTGGCACTTACTCTTTTACTCTCTCCAATTTCCCAAGTCCTTTTTTCTGTTTGCAATAATTAATGTTTTTCAGTTAAGTTGGTGTAGTAAGTTCACTCATTTGAGGTTTTTGATGAATTTTTCTTACAATGATAAAATTGCAAATGAAATGAGCACTAGGACAGTCATGCTTCATGAAACAACATCCTACCCATCTTAGTCAAGTTGAAATCAGGATGTGGGACATGGATGGATAGGAAGACAGAAGGGAAGACCTCTACAATATAGGTTGTGGTTGTAATAAAAGACATGGCTATGATAAAGTTGCAAATTAAATGGGCATTAGGATGCTCATGAAACAAAAATTTTACAATCTTTAGTCTATTAAAGTCAGGATGTTTGACATGGAAGAGCAGTAAGACAGCAGAAAGGCCTCATGAAATGAGTGATCAAAGATTCAAATGGATATGTTTGTTTGTTCTAAAAAATCCTTAAAAAGAAAACACAACAGAGCTGTAAAATAACTTAATTTTTATTCATTAATTCTTAGTGTCAAAAGGCTAACACAACTCTTTAAACAAAAAAACTAGAAAACCCTAATAAAACTTAATAGTAAAGCAAAATAAAATAAAAAAAATAGAATTCTAGAGCTATCACTAATTTTCTAATAAACCAATTGTCTAATCAAATATAGGTAACGAATTCTAGAAAACCTTAACAATTAAATAAATATTACAATAACAATAATTATGTCCAAAATTATGAAATTTGCGCCCCGCGTCAAAAGACATGGCAGCCTATGATTTAACCACATAAAGGAGCTCTAACAGAACATAGAGAACATAATTTGCGTAGTTGCTTTTATGCTAGATGAAGCCAAAAAGGTATTACTGAGTACATATTTAGTTATGGCAATCTGTAGGAATATTTCAGTGGTAGTGCAACTTAGGCAGATGCACATGGTTGGTGCAAAATGAAAACAAATACCGTGAGGACTTCAAGTTGATTGGTACTTGCACCAAAAAAGTGCTGATGGGTTGGAAATGTATCAAACTTTTGAAGCTAGGATATCACAGAGAATTAACATATGCAATCACGTAAAAATGACTAGAAATGCCTTTTTAGATTAATTCTTTGTGTTTTAAGGAAATTCAATAAAATTGTAAATTTAAGTTCTAAACTTTAATTGTGATTTAACTTGCAGGTCTTAGTGTCTAAGTGGTCACTGACCTAAATTATTATGTAGCTGCATTCTAGTTCAATTTTCAGATTACCATTTTATAATCGCAATGGCTAATAATATTTGACATTTTCAGGAGATTGATTATACTATGGAAGCTTCTAATGCAGAACTGTTTGCCAGTAATTTCAAAGAGATGGAGTATGTTAAAGTCCCAGCAATATATTGGGAATACACCACGCCGCAGGTTCCTATTAGTAATCATGAACTTAATTTTTTTTCTTCTTATAAAAACATTATCTCTAAAGTTACTACTAACCGCTTGCTCCTTTATTTATTTATCTGAATGTAGGTTCTGACAATGGAATATGTCCCAGGGATCAAAATAAACAAAATTCAAGCATTAGATCAACTGGGTGTTGATCGCAAAAGGTTAAGATAATCTCCTGTTATTGAGCCTGGTGAAATCATGTCACATGCTACCTTCAACTCTTGTGCTTTCAATGCTTGTAATTGTCAAATTTAGTTTCATTAAAAATTACTTTATTGTCAGCTGAAATGATTGTCATCTTTTATAATGTCTTGCAGATTGGGCAGATATGCGGTCGAATCTTATTTGGAACAAATTCTATCTCATGGATTCTTCCATGCCGACCCTGTGAGTTTTATTGCCACTTCCAGTTTTTGGTGGTGCTTGAAATGTTTGCTATTTGGGATTCTCAATATGAGAAAATTGTTTGAGAAAGTGAACATTTATTTTGAGCTTATTGTACTTTTATATGGAGATACACAGAAAGTTGTTCAGGGGCTTGTTAGGCCTTTATTGGAAGGCTAACTTCATAAATTAAAAAAAAAAGATCTAGAAAATTCTGCTGGAGATGCGGAAGGTGCAAGTGTTTTAGATGGCTTAAATGAAGGCATGATTGATCATATGCCTCCACATCTTGAGGTGTGATTTACATGCACTGATCTGAAATTGCATTTTTCTCGAGAAACTTTACATAGCAATCCTATTTATTATTGTTTCGAAATGTCTGTAGGTGATGCTCGATTAATCATCTGAAGAGAGAACCTTTATTTTTCCTTTTAATTTCCTACTGCACAGTGTATTAATTACTTGATGCTGATAGGAATTTAGAGTCCTTTAATTATAACACAGTTTCTTCGAGTATGCATTTTTTCCTTAAATTCAAAATAAGCGCATCATTATTTTTTAAATGTTGTATGAATTTGGATAACTTCTCTAGTTGAATTGTGAAACGGACTTGTTTTGGTTTAGTGCATCCTATGTGTAGACCAGACTGCATTTGAAATATGAAGGTCAGAGATAGCTAGAATTAGAAATTGATTTCACAATCTAATCTCAAAGAAAGTGGGACAGGGAGAAGTCATTGAACTTCAGCTGAAGCCTAAAAGAAGAGAGTGGTAAATATCAAAAGCGAATGTAGCCTTTGACATGTGCTTCTTAAATATTTGAAGCTACATTCCTTTGGTTGTGCCAATAAATTTCCAGCCCAATAAATGGAAAAAGAAGTTGTCCTTTTGAACAGTAAAGGAAAGTTTGGATTATATCTGGATTCTGGAATATATGAATTGAATGAATTATTTGTTTTGATATCCTTCCCCTCCATATTGTGGTCTGTGCCTATAGAACAGCTTTGGATATGTGTTCATAGGCAGGGTACTGTCTTCGAAGTCTTCCTACAATCTTTTTATGATTATTTTTCCTTTTGGAGATGAGGAAGATGTGGTCCTTTCGTATCATGATTCCTTAATGGCATCTAAAGTTCACAAGTATGAGATCAGGTCTTGTTTCTTTCTGTGCAGCATCCAGGAAATATTGCTGTTGATGATGTCAACGGAGGAAGGTTGATCTTTTATGATTTTGGAATGATGGGAAGGTACTGTCTGATCCTCTGCTGGCTATCTGCAATTAGTATGCCAAACAAGTCCATTATCAAGTTTTGTATTATGACTGTCCTTTGTCTTCGTATATTGCAGTATCAGTCCAAACATTCGAGAAGGGTTGCTGGAAGCATTCTATGGAATTTATGAAAAGGATCCGGATAAGGTGATTGTGCTTAAGGGTGGTGGCTCATGGCCATGTCTAGGTGTCCTTATTCTTGTTATACAAACTTAACATGTCACAGTTCACATGGTCTGATGCTTTTCTATGCTAGTGCAGGTCCTTGAGGCAATGATCCAAATGGGGGTTCTTGTGCCTACTGGAGACATGACAGCTGTCAGACGAACTGCACTATTCTTTCTCAAAAGGTGCTTTGAAAGAAAGGGATAACTGTTTGGGTTCTCACTTTTATTGTCATCACCATCTTTATTATTGTTTCAGCATAAAACACTGGCCAGATTTGACTAATCCTCTACTGCTGGTTTGGGTAGAATTTGGAACAATCTCAAAGTCAAAAAATAAATACGAGGGAAGGATAAGGCTGTTACTAATTGTTGACACTTTTGGATGCAAAACAGAATATTCATAGGGATCATTTGAAAGCTGTGCTTGATAGGAAGGAATTCTGCTCAAAGTTGTCATACCATCATAATTCCCAATGAAAAATGAAAATGAATAATAATGATAATTTAGGTTTGAGCCTCAACTGCCCAACAGAAGAAGGGAATTGGGCTGGCAGCTTTGATAGATCAAGGGTTAGTCTCTAGCCAGATTGAACAAGGAAAGAGGATCTTAATTGAAGTATTGCTCCTGCCTTTACTGTTATTGAGGTTTAGATACTGAACAGGTATGAGCGAAATCAGAGATCTGAGTGTAAATGACAGACAATTGTCTCATTTGGAGGACGATGACATAACCACTCAATCATGCTCTTACTTCAAGGTCTCAAGGTTGAGATTCAATTGAAATATTGAAAGAGAGGTTCTCAAGATTGAGGCATTTTCTGAAGAAGAAGAGCCAGGAATAGTCATTACTAAAGACCAAGGAGATAAGCTGACATTCATTTTGAATAACATGCATACAGTGATATAGAAAAGCCAGACAATGTACTGACGTTTTGACTTGCACATTGGACCAAAGTGGGAATGTTGAAACTACTTTTGGATCATCTAATAAGTGATGTATATTTCTTTTTTCAACCTCTTATAACCTCAAAATTCTAATTTCAAACTTTGGCAGTTTCGAAGAGCGTCTTGCTGCTCAGAGAAGAGAGAGAGAAATGGAAACAGCACAACTTGGCTTTAAAAAGCCTTTGAGCAAGGATGAAAAAATAGAGAAAAAGAAGCAACGTCTGGCTGCAATAGGTAACTCCTGCAGTGTGATTCTATATATATATGAGGTTTCACACTTTTCTAGATTTAATTTATAGTGCAATTTGTTTCCAAATAGCAAGAGGTGAGACCATTTCACCTTCTTTTGGCATCTGCATAAAAGCAACTATTGTAATATATGCATACCATATGTGAGTGTCTGTTAGTCACTATCACTCCACCGTTCAAGTTGTCCTTGTTCATTTTATTTTCCAGTTTTTATTTCTCAATCTTAGGAGATAGATCCTTGTGGCCCTCCCCAGCAAGTTTTGGATTGAGGTTTAGCTGAGATGAGTGTATTTCGTAATCTGGTATACTTAAGTTCAAGTCTTGTTATGGCATAGCCTTATCCTATTATTGAACTTAATGGCCCAGCATATTGTGCAAATTATCTAATTATGATAAGATTTTGCAAATTGTATAGCTTTCACAAGATTTCTGTGAATATTTAGATAACTGCATCTCATGTGGTTATGTTCTCTTAACAGGGGAAGATTTATTATCCATTGCAGCAGATCAACCTTTCCGTTTTCCTGCCACTTTCACATTTGTTGTGAGAGCATTTTCAGGTGAAGTACTGTAATTTGGAGGAGTCATTGTTATGAAATGCTATGCGCAACATTAACCTTAGACAAGGAAATTATTCTCTGCAGTATTGGATGGCATTGGGAAAGGCCTTGACCCTCGGTTTGATATTACGGAGATTGCAAAACCGTGAGTGTGTTTTGCTGCTGTTACAGTTTTCTAAACATTCTCTGGAAATTTCTGAAATTAGGTTGGCTATGTAAATTATATGTCTAACTTGTCCTGCATGCGATATATTTCAGCTATGCACTTGAGCTGCTAAAGTTTCGCGAAGCTGGAGTTGAAGTTCTCTTGAAGGTAGAGATTTTATTTATTAGTTCTCTTGAAGATAAAATAGGACCATCTTAATCTGCTCTAACCTTGATGTTGGACATAATAGTAAGTCTCATTTTCATAACCAATCCTATAAATGTTTCAGGACTTCAGAAAAAGGTGGGACAGGCAGTCTCGTGCATTCTACAACTTATTTAGACAGGCTGATAGAGTTCAAAAGCTTGCCGATACTATCCAACGATTGGTAGGATTCAGGAATCCTTGGTGTCTTTTAATTTGAGTGTTCTAAATAATTCTAGTGCTTTATAGTAGGCCTGTGGATCCATGTCTTCGACATCATGTCTTCAACATGTTACTTAGCAATCAACAATGCATTGCAGGAGCAAGGTGATTTGAAGCTCCGAGTTCGAACCCTGGAGGCTGAGAGGGCATTCCAGCGTGTTGCAGCTGTCCAGAAGACAGTAGGGAGTGTGAGTTTATCTATCTTAGGACTTCATAAAGTCAGTCTTGTCATATTCTGGTTTATCTTTCTTGTAGGTCCCATGGAGTGCAATGCTATATTTTCCTCTTGATCACGGAATAGTATACTAGTCATTTTTTGACATATTCGGACTAAACTTCTCTTGAAATTTGCAAGTTCACTTCAGGACATGACACATTTTTCCAGTCATGTCAAACTTTTTATAAATAGGGATAGAAGAATTTAACAAGATTCACCTTGGTTATGTTTTTTTGTGAAGAAGCTTAAACAAGATTATCATCGTTTACATTTTCTCTATCATTTCTGCTTCTGCATGCAGGAAACTTAATTGTTGAATGTATAGTAAAAAATCTAAATTTATGATCGTGTGCATTTATGGCATGTTAGCATGTCTAGTATTCTAGGAGTTGTCAGGCTTGCCACCTCATGTTTTAGTTGAAACATGAGGAGCATACTTGTATGCGTAATATGTATTATTTGGTTATTTTCCCCTATATTTCAGAAATAGAAATATTTTACTTAATGTGTTTTGGTGCGGATCTGGATGTGTACTCTTTTTAACATCCTCTTTGACCAATCAACAGGCTGTAGCTGTTGGAAGTCTAGTAAACCTTGCAACTATTTTATATCTCAATTCCATTCGAGTAAGCCACCAGCTCTAATTTATGTTTGCTATGCATCATTTTGCATCTTTCTTCTTCATTTTCATCCAATCATTTGTTTGAATGTGTTATCTTTGATAGGTACCAGCCATTGCAGCATCCATCTTTTGTGCATTCTTCAGTTTCCAAGTCCTCTTTGGCATTATAAAGGTGAAAAAGTTAGATCAACAGGAAAGGTTGATAACAGGAACTGCTTAACTCGAGTAAGTAAATATTCCTGTATTATGCACCTTTCTCTTGGTTTTTTCTACTTCTTTGATACAGAATTGTATAATGTGTGAGACTAGATCAGATGACACAGAGTAGGAGTTGCATAAGTATGAAGTATGGATTGCTGATTTATTTTTACAATTAGGACCTTAACTTCATCAATCAGTTACTCCCTTCATCCATCCCTCTCTCATCTTTTTCTAGTGAAACAGCCTGAACAGACCATTGATGGTACATGACCCAAGTGTTTTAACAAGTGAGATCAGCAACTTTGCGTATACTGTTCTGTAATAAAGCATCAAATGCCTTGTGGAATTACCATAAAACAGGGATAGTCAAGTGACTTGTGAGGGATTATCTACAATGAGCAGTGTGCTTCTTAATGATATTCCCCACAAACATTCAGAGCTGCAAGAGAGGTGAGTGCAGGACAGAAAGATTGTTTATTCAGCCAAGAGACTGCATATAGATTACACCAAATACTGTCTGTAGCTCTCCAGCTATATAAATATATTCACAGGTATTCTTGGTTATCTTATATCAACCTCAAATTAGGTGGCGGAACATGAGAGTAAAATTCCTATGATGATGAAAATCACCAAATAAAAGCTGACTGGTAAGACCTTAAGAATTAGGTTTGAATGCTGGCTGTGCTTCATGACTCATGTTGCTTGCTTAAACTCGCTCTGAATGATATGTTCTCTAGGAGTGCTAGCTGAGTGAGTGATGTTGTTCACAGAACTCCTGGTGTAGCAGTAGTTAAAAATTATATAATTTTTTTTTCAAGAGATCTTAATTCCTTCAAGATAAGCATACAATTCTAGCCATCAGAACTAGCTTGTGTTAGAGCTTTTACTAGAAAGTACCAAACATTCTGCTGAATTAGCCTATAGTGACACTTATGAGAATCCTAAAGCATCTTATAATTCTCAACTTGAGTTTTCCAGGTTCAAAACTTTGAAATAGGTTTCTAGAAACATCTATGCTTGCTGCTTCACACGCATGCTTCCCTTGGAGGTTCTCCTGTAAACCATCTGTGGTGAACAATCTTCAGCCTCTGGTCTGGTAAGAGGAGATATAGACAAGATTAGATTCTAAACTGAACGAAGCAAAGTACACCCTGGATTTTTTTAAGAAGAGTAGCTTTGAGTTCCTTTGCACTCCTAGATTCTCAACCATAAGTGATTGTAAGGCCCTTTAGATAAGCATTGGCCTCCAAGTTAATCTAGTATCATAGGCTTCTAAATCATCTAAGCGCATAACTGGTCACTTCAGATCAGCTGTATTTTATCTCTTATACTGCTCTCTCTTCAACTATAGAACCACCAGCAACACACTACCCTTTGCATTATAAATAAGTTTATGGATTTTCTTGTGATGATATTTTAGCCGTAGATCCCACAATACCAACGTGATTTTGAAGAAACTGCATACATTACCATTTAGAAGCACAATCATCTTTGATAATCTGGCTGCAACACAAAAAAATGTGAATCTTCTAATTTGTATATCAACATGCTTCCATGAAATCAAGTCTGCTTGCATGGCTATCCACCTTTTGAGTGAGAAATTCTGTGGATGTTTCTACTTAGATATGTTTGTTAGAACCAAATGTGATGATACAATGTCGTGGAAAGACAAAGGATCATTATTTTTTCTCCACCACATCACATCAGATTCTACTTACCTTTAGGATACTTCCTTGTGATGCTGATTCATTCAGTGAATCCTTGCAGATTTAGAGTAGAGATTCAGCTCATTTGAAACTCTTGATTGCAAGTTTCCGCATCTCAAAGATGGAGCTTGATGAACATGTTTTTTGATGTTCTTAGTTCCTAGTTCCTAGTTCATGGATGAGCCAATACCTCCAGTGTGGAGATTTGTGATGAAGACATCAAGGCGGAATACCTGTGCTGTGTTTGTCCGGAAGTTGGCCAGGAATGTATCTTCTTCATTCTGAATTTTTATCATGCCGCCAACAAAGCCACGTTGCTGTAAGTTTTCGTCCCATTAGAAGCATCCAGTTTAAGCCCTGATGGTGAGAGATTAGGAAGGGATTTGCATATTAGCTATACCTACAATCAATGTCTGCGAGTAGTTAAGCATTCTGTCATAATTCCACGAGTTGGCATGTCCATAAACCGTGTATAATACTATAATATAATGTAATCATTTTTGTTAAGTATGAGTTATAATGAGTTCTGTTTGCGATCCAAATTTCATGTCCTTTCGAAGACTGTTCTTCTGAATCTATGTGCATCTTGGCTGCATACTTATCCAGCAACTTCTAACTTTCATATTTACTTGTTAATCCAATTGTTTCAGCTCATAAATCAATTATTAAACACTCTTAAACATACATTCAATGACCTCTTAATCTGGATATTTGTCAATGGGGGCTAGATTTCAACCCAAGCAATTGTACACGTGCAAGTCCTTGAAACCTTTCAATCTATGTATTTTTCAGGACAAAAAAACCCTAATCAACGAAAAACTTTATTTATTTATTTATTAAAACAGAGACGTTAGTCAACGTAAAAAGTGTAGAAATCAACTGCAAATCTCTGTTCTTTTGAGATCAATCTTGCTTTAGTTTCTCGTGTTCTATAGACTCAAATACAAGCTCTTACCTTCGTTCAATGTAAATAAGCTTTCGGCCATCTCTTTTTCATTAGAAACCTCTTTTGGTTATACTCTAGAAACGAAGCACATAATATTATAACATGTATAACTAGTAATTAGGTAGGTGGTACATGTTTTGTCGTTAGATAAGATGATTTTTCTAAACTTAAAAAAAATAATATTTAAGTATTGTTAGTGTGTTTTTTTTGTTAAAAATTTAATGACTCCGGTTATAAATTTTATTTGGTTTAATAAAATGATTTAATTTAATTATATGAGATAGAAAAAAAAAGCAATGACGGTAAATGTATTGAATCTAAACAGAAGAAGTGATGACGATGATATGCAGGAAAAAAAAACACTTGCAAAAAAAAATAATCAAGAAACTCAATTAAAAAATAAATAATCCAATATTAAAGGATAAAATTAAGTTTTTTTTTGAAAATTGACAAAAAATCCTTTAGCCAATTTTAAGTTAGTATGACAAACTCGTGACTCGGATCGTGAGGTTGAGCCATCCTCATAGAAAGAAAAATAAAATAAAATAAAGAGCTCAATAATTAATAAGCTCAATGTTCAAGGTTGAAAAAAAAATTCAGTGTAAAAAAATTAAAAAGACTTATGTGAATCCATGTTAACATTTCCTATCAATGATTCATATAGAAAAAACTATGAAGCTTAATTTTTAACAATCCAATGTTGAAGGATAAAATTAAAAAAAAGATAAAATAAGTAACTAAAAGAATCATAAAAAAATTTGACTTAAATATCAAATGATGTAAAAGCCTCGAGTCAATGTTAGTTAGCATAGCAAATCCATGACCTAGGTCATGAGGCTGGACCATCCTTATAGAAATCAAAATAAAAAAAATAAAGAAACTCTATCTTCAACAAACTCAGTTTTGAAGGATGAAATAAAAAAAAATCAGTGTAAAAAGAATTAAAAAAATTGATGGCAATATGGGTTAATATTTCATACTTATGATACAGGTCATGAGGTCAGGATCACCACATAAAAAAATTACAAAGCCCAATTCTCAACCAAAACAATATTGAATGATAAAATTAAAAAAAAAATCAATTTAAAAGGACTCAAAGAAAAAAAAATTAAAATAATGAGGATCAAATTTGATAAAAAAATAAAATGCAATAAAATGATGTAAAATCCTTGAGGCATTTCGAGTTAGCAAGACAAACTCGTAACTTGGGTCGTGAGGCCATTCCATCCTCATAGAAAAAATTAAAAATGCTTAATTTTTAATGAATTCAATGTTGAAGGCTGAAATCGAATAAAAAATTA
>Ga0325402_1004126_pt1 | contig 13344 bp, 6 predicted proteins | sample PopdelMetagenome_22_FD_207212 | JGI IMG/M metagenome (GOLD analysis project Ga0325402, IMG submission 207212) | Populus deltoides microbial communities from Bellville, Georgia, United States - Xylem-PdKOR-R3 | ecosystem: Host-associated > Plants > Phyllosphere > Stem > Wood/Secondary xylem... | reverse complement strand
CGCTCGCTTTCAAGAATCAATTAATTCTTGGTAATTGCTGAAATGGCTCGCCAGGGAAGATGCAGTGCGATCGGCGTAGTTCTGGCTAGTACTCTTCTTGTCATTCTATCACTCCAATTCAAGATCGCCATCGCCAAGGCAGCTACTTTCACCGTCGGTGACACCTCAGGCTGGACTTTCAACATCCAGAGTTGGACAGATGGGAAAAAGTTCAAGGCCGGCGACAGCCTGAGTAAAATGCTGAGAACCACCACATAATTATAATTATTTGTCTTCTATAATTGTTATGGTAACTATATTAACTTCAGTGCTGTGTTTTCTTGATGAACAGTTTTCAACTACGATCCTTCATTGCATGATGTGGCCACTGTAGATGTCGATGGCTACGATGGCTGCACGGTTTCTCCGAGCTCCAGCACTTACACAAGTGGAAAAGATACGATCAAGCTGAAGGAGGGACAAAACTATTTTATATGCAGTCTCCCCAGTCACTGTGACTGGGGGTTGAAAATTGCAGTCAATGCTTCCGCCTAGATAGAAATTGAATGTTGATGAATAAAAATATTATGGTGGCTTTCAGCTCATTGCAGCGCCGCCCCCTGTTCTTCATCTGAATCTTGAACGTGTAATTTGAGGTGAATTGAGTTGTGACTTTATGATGTGAAGATACTTTGATGAACATTTGTAGTCGGATCAGAAGGGAAAATAACACATAATACCACCATCACTGCATGGAAGCATGTTTTGAATAGTAACAGTAATTTGCAGGTTGCAGCAATGTTGACAGAAATTGATAAATACCTTACTTGTAAAAACTGGCCTGGGTCGGAGAGGGCAAAACCACGTCATATTTATTATTTTTTAAGAAAAATTCAACCTGGTTAAAGGTTAGATTTTGATCAGGTCAGGTTCAGATTGATCAAATCTTAACCTAGTTTTTTAACCGACCTGTTAATTTTATTTATTTTATTTTTTTCAAGTCAGATCAATTTAAGTCTAAAATCAGCTAGGTTTTAGGTTGATTTATTGAGCCAATCCGGGTTTTTTTACCATGATTAATAAGATAAAAGCTTGCTGGTCTTGATCTGGATAATTAACCTGCGTGATCAAAAGCTTTTGCTAGCTTTCCAATCTCAATTCTCAATCACAAATTTCCAAACAAAAACTGTCCAATTATTTCACATCCTCAATTTTACTACCATGGGCGAGCTCCGAGTAGCCTAGCAAACTCCACTAGTGAGTTTGGCAGAGGATTCCGGGTCAACTCGTAACAGTAGTTTTCAACCCTCTCATATCACAATGTCAAACCAAGGTGCATCAAGCTTAACGAATCGACATCAACATTCCATTTGAAACATTAGGGTTTGACTAGAAACGATTTCAATTCTACAAGTGTTCACCAAATCCCATCTTTCTTTCTTTCTTTTCTTTCTATTTATGATCTGTTCTTCTCAGTACAACAATCAGATTGAACTTTGAATTCCTATCTATTGATTTTCCTATTACATTTGAATTTATGACAAAAACACAACGACACAAAGGACATGCCCTGCAATGGAGGATCCCTGCTAAGTGTTAATTTAATTTTTCCTCTTGCCCTCAGGAGGGTCTTGCTGTATGCATGAACGCAAGCTTTTGAGTGACAAAAGTCGAACCTTCCAAAATTTGTGACAAGGATATTCGAGTTTTCACAGCAGCAATCATGTCTAGAGAGATACATTGACTTCAATGGCAGAGTCTGTTAAGATGATATCTTTTGAATTATCAGCTTTTGGGTGATCCAGGGTATCCAAATTTATCCTCAAATGCAAGGGTTTCACAAAGATGAGGTCTCTCAAATTACAGTTTGATTTTAACAAGAGCTGAATGCATGAATCTTTTTCCAGTCCTTCACCTCTTCCAGGGTTCAAAATATCAGCTATCCTCGCGGCATATTTCTGCTGTCCACCCTCTTCCAGATCAAGATGCCTTCTTAGTTTTAGATACAGTGCCGCATGTATAATAAGCTGTTATTGCAGATAAAATAAAGATATTAGTACTAATTTGAAACAATAAGTCAGCACAAAAAAAAAAAAGAATGAAGGACATGTCGAAAGCAAGCGATCAAGCAAAGAACAAACCAAATATACCTCACTTGTCCCGGGACTAGTGTTGACAGCGCAATCAATATGGAGTCTCTCATCCTGGTAATTGACATCAGAGGTTGCATTATCCTCTTCAGTAGCCATCTCTAATCCAGGTGTTGAAAATGCCAGATTATCCAATTCATCATACCACTGTTGGGAAACACCAGCCTGAATACACCAAAAACTACTGAGGGACTGGAAGTAGAGGACTACTGCGCCAAAAGATCAAAAGCAAAAGCAAGATATGGAAGGTAAGGCAGGAAAAAAAAAAAAAACAACACTCTGCAACTAGGAACCTTCTCTGAGGATCCCACAACATCTTCTGCTCCTAATATTACTGTAGCAGACCCTCTTGCCTGGCGCCATATACATCCTTCTTGTAATGGTTCAACAAGCTCGGTATCCATAGGGATGTCTATATTTAACCTCATGTCAACCCTTCCTGTTACATAAACCAGAAAACAAGCCATGGCAGATTATTTCATGGTTTGTGGCATGAATATATAAAGGCACCAACTAGGGATGTAAATTGGTATAGCCGCATGCAGCAGCCTGCCTGCATGGTTTTCCTATCTTTATGTGTTTGAATGAGAACAAGATAGCTGCCTGCACACAGCAGAGTTTTTTCGAGCACTAGGTGCAGTCAGGAATAAAAAAAGAAAAAACAAAACAAGTCTTCTTGTGATTGAAATATTTGTGGAATGGCAAACACAAAAGCGGCTCAGCTTCTTTGGATTTCAAAGCAAGCAAAGACATGTTTCATTTTCAGGAGTGCAGAAGTATGCGGAAACAAAAATAAAACTGCCTACATCTTTGTTCCACCAAGATCATGATCAGTCAGTAGCTGAAAATTGAAACCTGAACCTTGCAAGCAGAAATTTATTTGATTTTCAAGTAAAATCAAGGTTGTGTCAAAGTGTGCACGTCATCCACAGAGCAGCTGTGGTTATATTATGTGTAATGCATTTCATTAGAAAATTTAGAAACAGTTCAACTATCATTTGTATTTTTAGTGTTGATGTTTGACACGGAAAGCCAAGATGCCATGTCATTTGAGAACTTTTATTCAACACCAAATTCCTGAAGGAGATGTAGCATGCACAGAAGCAGAATGAAACCTAGGGCAGAAGATACTCCAACTAAATTTTAGTCATGGAAAACTTTATTAACCCAAGATACGATTATAAATGAACATATCTGGCCTCGCAGCGCACATTGGAGATGGGTGATAAAAGGGAAATTAAGATGGCTTGGCCACATCCAGCATAGGCCAACAGAGGGTCCTTGGTTAAGTGATGGTTTGACAGGAGGAGGGAAGAGGGGAAGAGGGGAAGAGGAAGACCTAAAATAGCACAGATGGAAATGGTATCGAAGGATCTAAAATCTCTTGATATTGAGGTGGATATGTTTTATGATAGTGATGAATGGTGCAAAAGATTATTTCACATCGTAAACACAGAAATTAATCAAACTAAACAGCAAATACCTGGTAACAAGCTGATGTGCTCAATATGATCGGCCGATGCTCCAGCACTAATCAGCCAAAAACATGGGCAAAATATCAGTGGTTTGAAACAGGTCTACATGCAACTGGCATGTTAGCCAAAAAGGAACAAATATCACAGCATAAAAAATTTAAAGGAAATTCTCTTCAGCAAACTACTGTCTTAAGGAAAGTGAAGTCACCATTTTTTAAGAAGAATTCGATTTGAATTCAGAAAGAAGCTACCTTGCAGAATACAGTACTAATACTCACGCAGAATAAACTCTCTCCACAGGGAATGATAGCCAGAAAGGTAATCCAAGAATCCCAAAATTTGATAACTGTAAGTTTGAACAGGCACCGGATTCTCTACTTATTTTAAGAACCCTATGTGCAACTTCAGGAGATTAAGGGAGAAATGAGTAATAAACCAAAACCATAGCAGATGAACATCAAGATGAAGAAAATACAGAATTTGCTCTACCTGTGTCACACAAGACAATGTCATTCTCAAAGGTTGTTAAGTTTGATACGAGAGTAGCATATGGAAATTCCTTCAGGGAACAGTTGACATCAGTCTGCTGTTTCAAGTAATCAATTGGTAGCTGTTTCAAAAGGGATATTTTCCCTGCGATCAACTGTCCACAAGTCTCCAAAATGTTGGGAAATCCTTTACAGAATTTTGATAAGCAAATATTAGACATGAACATCAGAGTATTATGAAAAAATAAAAAAATCTAGAAAAACAACAAACCTTTGATGCATTCTTTCATCTCTCCTGACACTAAATCTATGACCCACAGAGTTTCAAAGCTGAAAATACAAACAAAACTTCATGACAGACTAAACAGAATCAAAATGATCATCCGACATGAAATAGATCCAAACACTAAAGCTTCATATTTCTATTTATGCAAAAACCAAACAGATAGAGAGCCAACTTATAAAGTTGTGAATATTGTTCCCTGCAACAGTGAACCCTGCAACCTTCTAAAATTAGTTTCTATCAAGCACTAAAGTTTGGGATGGAAGTCTGTGCTATTTGGTTTGATGTGGTGCATCAACAGAGTACAATAAATAGACATGCTTTTGAAGACAATAAGATTCCAACTTGTAGAAATATTTTGTCTTCACCCCTCTGATCTGGGTAATACATGAACTGTGGAGAGGGAATAACAAGGAAAGTGAGACAACTTCCAAAAGCCCTCATATAGTGCAGAGAGAGATCCAAGCAAACATCTATAATAATAGAGGTTTGCTTTGTTTCTAACTTCTTTTTGGACCTTTCTGACTGTTTTTCCTTAACCATGACACCTTGTATGTTCCCCCATAATGGTTTGTAAGCATCACACAGTTCCCTTGTAAGTGGTCATTACTTGTTTTGCTCAAATTAATTAGAAAACTTCACCACTTAGTTTCACATGTTTGGCAGAAAGAGAAATTTAGCATAGGCAAACAGAAGAATATTCCAAGGAACTACCAGTACATATCAGAGACACATTCCAAAGAAAAGCTTGCAGAAAAAAATAAATAAAGCAAAACAAAATTTAAAGCAGACAGAGCCAATAAACTGAAAAAGAATGCAAAAATTTGAAAGAGGCATTTGTTGCTTATTATTAATAAGTAACCATAAGACAAACACCCTTCCTTACCTACGGCTGATGATTAAGAAAGTATTATCCATGGACTTCAACAGGTGCCAAGGGAACACCAGAGGCTGTGAATCAAATTCTTCAGATCTTGCATCGACATTGATTCTAAAACCCAGCTTATCCATAATCCAGGTCCAAATACTATTATTTTTCTTACTGAAGCTTTTTGGATAAACTGTCTCTAAAACCCGACTCTCCAGATCAGCTCTCCTGATGGCATGGTTCTTAACAGATAAGAACCAATTCAATTAAATAATAAGTGAAAAATCTAAAAATAGCATAATTATATGTCAAGCACTTTCTTGATAACATGTTGACAAATTTAGAGTCCGTTTATTTTGCGTAAAATATTTTATAGGAAAACGTTTAATAGATTTTCCCGTGTTTATTTCCGGAAAATATTTTCTAGTGTTTGTTCACGTAAAGTATTTTATAGAAAAACTGGTCAATTAGTTCATTTGCTAGAAAACATTTTTAGCTCATGAAATTAGGTAAAATAATTTTCAAATAATAACCCGCTTATAATGTCATCCAACTATTTCAACTATTATCTAAATCTCACCACCACCACTACATCCTCTTTCACCACCACTAACAAATATTTTACATGGAAAACATTTTACAGGAAAACATTTTGCAAGCCAAACATTGAAAAATATTCTACGCAAAATAAAGGGGGCCCTTAACAAGAAGTTATTATCTTTTTAAACCCATATTGATATTGAAATTCAATATTTAATTTAAAAACCTATCCTGAGGGGCACGTCAAACTTCACCATAGCATAAATCATGATTCAAAAGCTTCTGAATGCATACTTCTGAATCTACAATATACAGGCAATCCTCCTCATCATCATAAAAGGAAGCTGCAGGACGCGCTAGCTTGGCAGACTCAAATTCTCCATCCTCAAATCCAGGGCCAGAACCAATCTGGTGTATGAAAAATGTAAGTCTAAATTCAAACTTTATCTTTACATTCATTTGAGCTTTTCACAAATCATAATGCAACTACAAAATAAGGATAAATATGGTGCATTAGAGAAAGATGTGCAAGAAAATCACTAAAACTCTTGAGGTGATATCTATTGAGTTCTGCAATGCCCAAATATCTACGGATGAAACTATTAAACCTTATCACTTGCATGACAGACAAAGAAATGGGTTGAGTTATTTATTGCCAGGTTTGAAAACCACTATTTAGGAGTCCGTGCTTGACCATCCTTGGGGATGGCTGATGAATACTATAATTTCCAACCAGTGAATAAATTCAAGTAGAATATCAGTATTCATTCAACAAGATTTGTCAATCAATCAATCAATATCGATAATCAACAAAAATATGTAAAATGGAAACCTCAAGCATTGTAGAGCTTTCATTTTGCCAGTTAGACAGTTTTCCTCCTAGTAGATTTATGCCATGTGTATCTTTTCCAAGATATTCTTGCCATGTGTACTCTAATTTTTCCCTCATCCAAACAGATAAAATTAGATTTATGTAAATCCATTATTTCACATTGCATCTATTTTTAACTCATTTGATGTAACAGTTATACATACCGAATCCAGAATCTTTCCATTGCCATCAGATACAATAACACGATGATGATTGCTGTCAGAAAGGAACAGGCGGTTGCCACTTTCATCTGCAGAAACACATCCTACAGAAAAACAACATCAATTTTTAGAAAAATATAGCTTATTTTACAAAATCACTTTGATCTTTTTAATTTGCAAACAACTCAACAAATCATCATCAATCTCAATTGTCTTATTATTCAGAATCAGCACCCTCTTGATTTGAACAAGTTTGATGGAGCAAATGACAAACAACACTTTTGTTATTTAAACATGTCAAATGTTTCTTGCATCTGAATGTAATAGATTCCAGGTCTTCCAACTTATAGCACCAATCTCATAAGCATTACTCCACTTAACCCTCGATATTTAATCACTAATTTCACAAGGTCAAAGGGCACACACTTTGCTATTTGGGTCTTAAATCTAATTGATTTTCACCTTTTCCTATATATATATAAGGGTACTTGAGTTATTAGATAAATGGACACCCTAATTAGAAATTGTGCTGAGGAAACAGAAACCATGCTAAGAAATGCTATACCTGGGAAATAAAGAAGTAGGTTCTGGAGGGGAGAGCACATATAAGGTTCTTTGATAACGTCAGCTTGTTTCGCCCAGGTGGTTTTCAAGTTGGGCCTAGAAATCCCATTGTCAAAGTTCATGTTTTCTTGCACATTTAACTCCTCAATAACTACAAAAAAGAGCATCAAGTAAGTAAATTAACAATCAATTTACTTCTGAAAGCACTTGTGTATAAAAATGCACCACCTATACTTGTGTTTTTATACCAAACTGTGAAAAGAATACATCACCGCAAGGAATGAAGAAAGAAAAGGAAACAGTTAGAATCAAAACTTTCAACAACACCACACTTAACTTCCGTTGAAAAACACTCACTGCAACAATACAAAACAAATCCAAATCCCTTAACATGCACTTCTCACTTGTCATCTTTTTATTCCTAAACCTCATCAGCCATTCACATTTTCTTACCAATTAAATCAAAATCTATACATATCTAATCATATAAAAAAAATTACGCATCTGAAGTGCAGTAGTAACTCTTGGCAGTCAAACAAAATCAGCAACTAAATAAAAATACTTGATCACAACCATCACCAACAGATTTAAATGATTTCCTATGAATGCTAGAGATTATTTACATACCGTTTCTTTTACCACTGGAGAGGTGAAAATCATTTGATAACCAACGCACCAATCCAGCATGCTCATGCCGCATTAAGCTGGAAACATTTCGTAACTGCCGAAACCACAAAAATAAAAGTAAAAAATTATAAATCATAAGTTAATTAAAAACAGAAAAATCAGAAGGAAAATTCGTGTTTTCCACAAAATAAATACAGAAAATAAAAACTGAATCCTGAATTCAAAAAAAAAAAAGAGAGAGAGAAAGGGAGGATGCATGCAATTAATTTTACAAAAAAAATAATCCAGAAATTCAATTTACTATTATTATTTAAAAATACAAAACATGAAACATTATGCAAATAATAATAAAGAGATCTGATAAGAATAAATACCTTTTTTGAATGCTTAATTAGATGAGAAGCATACGCCATGACTGCTGCTTCTGCTTCTGGTTGGCTAACTTCAATTGACCAATCAATCAGTCAACTTCTTCAAAGCTCGAAAAGTTTAGGAAAATACATGTTGGTTTTTTAGGGTTTTCTTTTTATTATTATTATGTTTTGGTCAGTTTGGGATGGATGGATGGCTGGCAGAATAGAAATCACACTTGACTTTTTTTGTTTTTGATTTTTTTTTTAATTTGTTGTAATAACAAATGAGTCATTTTAGTATATCAAAATTTATATATTAGTCCCTCAAATATTGAAACTGATTGAAAGGTTGTTTGAGCAGCGTTGATCATCCTCGATTTAAAGAGATACCTAGGGATGACATTGGGTACCTAAGGGTCGAGTTTTGGAACTATCAATACCTGAACCCAAAACCACTATCTATACACAACCCAGAACCTGAAAGGTATGGGTTTTGGATATCCAAACTCGACCTGATCAGTTTTGGTACCATTCAGGTACCCATAGGCCGACCCAATACAAAAGTCTGCTTATGGCTCTTTCTTCTTTTTTTTTATACAGATCCACTGATCACTTTGATACATGGAACTGGAAATTAAAGTAGAGAAAAAAAGGAATGAACGGAACCGGAATAAAATTGCATGAAAGGATTAGGAAAAGAATCATCTAGCTTTGCCCTAAAGCCTTCCTAGAATGGACTAATGTTTTGATTTTACTATCCCTCCCTCCACATGTACTCTTTGCCACTCTACTTTATATGCTGGGTACATTTTAAATCTTCTACCTCCTAAAAAGAAACGAGCAAAGAAAGATGGCACGTCTCAATGTGCATCACTGCATTTACCGCTGCTGCTGATTCTACTTGTGATTTCATCAGGTAAATGCTTTCTATATCTTTATCATTTTTGCTTTTTATTTTGTTAATTAGTTAGTTAACTCTATTAATTAATCAGTTAACCGATAATATCATGTTATAATAAAAGAACAATACAAGCATAGAAAACATTCAAAGCATGGATGAAACACGATCAGCAGAAGCTAAGGCTGATTAAAAGAAAAACAAGATGACGAGCAACTGCAATCATTGATTATGAACAAACCATTATTCCCGGTCATGTATAACAGTCATGGCTTCAAAAAGCTCCTGACATTGTCTCAAGGAGAGGAAGAAAGAGGAAGGTTACATGGGAGAAGTGGAATGACGATACTACCAATTTAAATTTAAATTTAAATTTAAATATGCAACAATAAAAGATTAGCAAATCAACTAACAGAATTCATAGAATACGTGTATGAATTCTCACAGTTGAATTCTTGAAGAGAAGGAAATGTAACGGGACTTGTTAAAAAGCCTCGGGACTCCTTCGCTAGCTTATTTGTGATTCAAGCCATCGAAAATTGATTTTCTGCCAGCAGCCACGTCGAATAGCCTTAAACTGGATATCAAAACAGAGGAAGAAACACTTATCAAGAAACTATTTTTTATATCAATCACCTGAAACAAAGCACAACGGATATCAAAAACCCACTCTAACGAGCATTTCATCGAACATATCCTCTACATAATCCACTAAACAATAAGTTAGCGTACCCATTTCACTATTGACACCATATATGAATCTAACAATACATTCCACAAAGTGTTTCCATAAACAAACTACAAATCTAAGTTCAGAGGAATAGGGAATGAAAATTTCAAATTACAGAAGGAAAATAAAGAGCAAAACGCATCGTAGTTTTGGGTAATTGAAATAAGAATTCATTTTATTGTCAAATAGGCAATCGCAAGCACACAAAAACAAATGCAAAAAGGGCAGAGAAACAAAGCTAAGAGAAGAGATTAGTTTCCAACCTGGCTGGAAGGAATGCAGGTGCTCCAATGGACTTTCCCACTCGATTTCAAAAATCGAGACGAGAGAGTAAGAGACGGTCTGACAGCCGGCTGAAGAGTGAGAAGGGTGAAGGAGAAACCCTAAGCTTTCTATATATAATATGTGGCATAAATGTAATTGTTTCAAACTTTAAAGATATTCCTAAATTTTAGGTCAGGTATAGCAATATTACAATTACAGTAAAAAACGAATACATGGTAAAAATATTGTTTCTCAACACACAACGTGGACGGGAATAATATTTTTATTATTTTATCCTTAAAAAAAATTCATAAGTTAATGGTCGAGAGTGGAATAATCTTTGCAATAATATCATTTTAATATTTTAAAAGGTTTTTTTTTTTTTTTGGATTTTCATATAAAATGCCAGAAAATTAACTATTATATCTTTATAATGAAGGATATTTTTATCTTTTTATTTTGGAAGGACGGTTTAAACACCTAATTATCCTGACCGTCTGATGCTTTGCCAAAGGATAGTAGTTGCCCTGACCGTATAAAAACCATCATGACCGTACTTAAAATGATAATCCTCTTCATTTTGCTTGTCACAGCTTCCATCGCCGCTCTCACTGCAACAACCAGCCTTGAAACCCATGTAAAGGGACTCTAGGAAGGATTCCAGCAGAAAACCGAAATATTGGAGAGATACAGCCACGGAGAGGATTGGAGAGGATTGAAATTGCGGTTATTATTGTGATTGTGGTTTGAAAAAAATTATTTTATAAAAAATAATTTTAATTAAGGTTGTTTTGGAAAAATATATGTTTGGTTAAAACTGTGGTTGAAATTGAGGTTGAGCAAAAAATAGTTTAATGTGCTTGGTTAAAAAAATACTTTTCAAATTGAGGTTATAAAATAATTAATATATATATATATATTAATATTGATGGTTTTTTATTTAAATATTGTAGATTTAACTATTGTTATTACATCATGAAATAAATAATACTTTATATAAAATATTTTATATTGTTCCATTAAACTATCTACAATTCCATTACATATGAAATACATCCGACAAGAATTACAGTTTTCACAAATTTTTTAAGAACGCAACAACATCAGGTAAAATATAATCAGGAATAAAATTGGGATTGCAATCAAATTCTGCAAATGCTACGTCATCAAGCGATCTCCGTCTAATTTATATAGTTTTATTGAATAATGTTTAGCACTAGTTTTTTAAATAAAACACAATTAAAAATAAAAAATATTTTTTTATTTTTATTTTGCCGAGTCGGACCCGGTTCAATGCATTTTTAACTTTGGACCGGACCCGGTCTAGCCGAAATAATGGAGCATGACTCCATTATTCAGTGATTCCTGCACAACTACAAAATTGGTGGGTCCTGTCAACATACAACACTTTTTTTTCTTAACCAAACGGTAGTATGTGTGATCACCCGCAGCCATACTATCAAACACTCACTAAGGGTATTTTATTTACTGCGCTGTTGATTTGTCGTGATTGTTGGGTTTAAATTGAGATAATTTAATATTTTAATAAATAAAAAATAATTTTTAAAACATTTGTTGACATGGTTATAAGAGGCATTAGTCATCTTGCTATTTTTGGACAACAAATATAACTAATTTTGATGGTTAAAAATCATTTCATGGCGGCATCTTAATTTATCTTAGTGCTACTTATATGACCTGACGATGCATATATCAAATGAATCTTTGGTTTGGTATTGACTTTTTTTTCTCTCTCCTCCTCAATTTTGGCACAATGTCTTTTGATTTTTCAAATCAGCCCTTAAACTTCTTGTTCCTTTCAATTTAATCCCTATTCTTTTCATTATTATTTGTCTTATTTGAAATAATTCAAGAAATTGAAATTTTGTTTCAATTTTTTCATTAGTCAAACTTGGTCTCTATTTTTTAATTTTTATTTATGTAATTTGAGATGATTTTTAGAATTGAATTTTTTTTTTACAATTTTATCATTCTTTATTTTTTTTTACCTATCAGATTCTATCCTCATTCTTTTTATTGGTATTTTGTTTTTCTTCAGCAAATTTTTTAGATTGATATTTTTCTTAATTTTATCTTTCAACATTAAATTGGTTGCAATTTAAGCTTCTTGGTTAAGTTAGTGTATTCTCACAGATTTCAAGTTTAAGAAAGTAACTTAGCTTTGAGAGATTTTCCTTGAATTTTTTTTTATCATTTAAGCTGATGTTTTTTCAATTTCATCTTTCAAAGTTTATTTCATTGGAGGTTGGTCTTTGTCTTTTTTTTTATTTGCTTTCTACGTCCTTTATTTTATTCCAGGGTCTTTTTATTTGTTTTCTTTATTTTTTTAATAATAAAGTTCATTTTTGAATTAAATAAAATCAATTGATTAAATATAGGCATGAGATGCTCACTTCATTATGTTTAGTTCATTTTGTTTTTCCAAGTCGTTGCTCTAGCAGCTTATATGGTTTCTTACAGTGTCATCGTGTAGCCTTTTGTTGTGGGGTTTGAATTGTCTCGATGAACTCTTGTGGTGGTGAGCAATATCCACGGTAGAGTGACGATGAGTCTCCAACAAACCTTTTTTTTTCTCCTCCCGGGTATGATATTGACGGTTCATTTTTTATAGTTAATTATTGCCAAATGTATATTTTTTTTTTTTGCGATTCATCTATTGTCGTTGCCTACCTTTTAAATCAGATTATTGGATTACCTGGTACTATTGCATCCAATCAAGTTAATGATCCGAGAAATGAGTTTTTTTACTTCTTTAAAAATATTATTATTGCTTAAGCATCCTTTTCTCTGTTAAAAAGATTGGACTGATCCGTTTTGTAACGCACGCTACCAATCTAGTTCACACCAAACTTGAAACCTGACTTTGTCCTTTCAAGTTTTACCGGAGCTTAATTAGAACTTAAATTATCCATAAAATTCACTAACTATCTAGGTCGGTATCCAATGTGTTTGGGTGAAATTGTCATCCCTATTTAAAAGTAACCATGAAGAGGCTAAGTTATATTAAAAAAATCATTATAAGGATTAAATTGTGATTTTAATAAGATGTAAGGACCAAAAATCTTATAAGGA
>Ga0325402_1004124_pt1 | contig 13345 bp, 8 predicted proteins | sample PopdelMetagenome_22_FD_207212 | JGI IMG/M metagenome (GOLD analysis project Ga0325402, IMG submission 207212) | Populus deltoides microbial communities from Bellville, Georgia, United States - Xylem-PdKOR-R3 | ecosystem: Host-associated > Plants > Phyllosphere > Stem > Wood/Secondary xylem... | reverse complement strand
ATGGAAATTAATATTGCCGATGTCAATTATGGAAATTAATATTGCCGTGTTTCCAACACTATTGTTTAGTCAACTAAGGGACCTGCTACTTGTATAGAAATATTTGCAATTGAATAATTCAACCTTCAATTCCATATTCAGCACCAAATGAAGATTAGCACATAAACTTGCTGCAAATGTAAATGTAGGGATATTATCTACTCTCAACAAAAATCATGGAGCCACTTCCTTTGTGAACGTAGATTATACAATAAGAAACCGTTTGCTCTATAGGCAACTCATGCAAAAGAAACAAAGAAGAGTTCGCTAGCAACAATAAAATAAATAAATTAAATAGCTTGCTCTTGAATTTAGAATCACCACATGATTTTGCACAAAAATTGTCACTGTGCGTTTTGTATCGTGGTTTGTCAAAGAACCATCTCACCCAAAAACTTAACATGTTAAGTGAGATCCCAATATATAATTTATATAATTCTCCAACATACTTCCTCGAGTAACTTACATGCACTTACACTATCTTATGCTTAATTTTTATCAAATACAATAAGGTTGGTGAGATTCGAACTCGTGACTGTTAATTTTCTAATACAATACCAAAGAACCATCTTAACTTGAAATATTAAACTGTTAAGTGAGACCCCAATATATAATATTATATCACTCTTTAACACATGAGACCCCAATATATAATATTATATTACTCTTTAACACACTCCCTCAATTGAAAGACTTTTAAACTTGAAATTTGTATATACTCACATTACCCTGTGCTATTAATTAAATTTTAATTAGAAGAGAGAATAAAGATGGTGGAATTCGAACTCGTGACCGCTTGATCATTAAAGCTCTGATACCATATTAAAAAGTTATATCACTCAAAAACTTAAACTATTAAGTGAGACCCTAAAATATGATTTATATAATTCTCTAATATGGTTAAACTGTTTTTCAAAGTGCTCTTGCAATTACTTTTCACTTGAAGAAATATTAAATTGATGTTTTCTTAGGTGTTTTTTGATGATTTTAATTATATGTTAATATTAAAAATTAAAAAATATATAAAAAATATATTTTTGATGTATTTTTAAAAATACGATGCATCATGTTATCAAACACACGTAATACATGTACATTTATAATTACTTCATTTTTTTTATTTCTCCATGTTAAGTAAGGAAAATATAATAAGAGTAGTCCTGACTCGTGTGCCCATGAATTTAATTAAAAATTATGTCCCTTATGTAATCTTCATTATTTGTTAGTTTTAGTATGCTGTTTTGTTTTCTTAGGAATTATTGAGTAATATTGTTATTATAAGAACTTGTTGACTGCATCTACTATATTAATTTATTGGTTACTTAATTCTTGGTGTACAACTGCAGATTGAATTGGAGGTGAAGAAGACTTTCTTCACCAGGGTTTTTTTTTTTTTTTCTCTTCCAGTTATCTGGTTTTGGAATGTTTTCCTTGCAAATATTTTTCTCGCTAGTTTGACATATTCAATATTTATTTTTCACAATTTAAGTTGTTTGAGCTCTAAATCATATCTAGGACTAAAAATATATTTAAACACTATTAATAAATAGTGATTAAAAAAAAATTCAGTGGACAAAGAAAGTTTCGCAGAAATCCCACTTTCAATAATATCCACGGAATTTATGAGCACTATTAGTTTGTTGGAAAATTATATACCAAAAAGGAAACAGACCAAATCGTTAGAGGCACAGATTGATTTTTTTTCTTTGCTACGCTAGCAAAATCTTGATTGGTTTGTGTATAAATAGTACCGATGCAATTCTTTATTTCTCATCTTTCGCTTCAACACTCCAAATATACTTTCGAATCCTGTAAGGCCAGCCACCATGGGGTTTTCACCACTGTCCCTCTCTCAATTTCTCTCTTCCATTCTGTTTCTCTTCCATTTCCACACAACAATTTCTTCATCAAACTACTCCTCTTCATCTCATTTCTGTGCTCCTGACCAAAGCCTTTCTTTGCTCCAATTCAAAGAGTCCTTTTCCATTACTAGCTCTGCTTCAGGGCGTTGCCAGCATCCCAAGACAGAGTCGTGGAAAGAGGGTACAGACTGCTGCTTGTGGGATGGGGTCACTTGTGACATGAAAACCGGGCATGTCACTGGACTGGACCTCTCTTGCAGCATGCTTTATGGCACCCTCCATCCCAATAGCACCCTCTTCTCCCTGCATCATCTTCAAAAGCTCGACCTCTCTGACAATCATTTCAATAGCTCCCATATTTCTTCTCGATTTGGCCAGTTCTCCAACCTGACACATCTTAACCTAAATTACTCAGTCTTTGCAGGTCAAGTTCCGTCGGAAATCTCTCAGCTCTCCAAATTGGTTTCACTTGATCTCTCTGGAGACTTAAACGACTATCTAAGTCTAGAACCAATTTCTTTTGACAAGCTTGTTCGAAATCTAACCCAGCTTAGAGAACTCGATCTGAGTTCAGTAGACATGTCATTGGTTACACCCAATTCCTTGATGAATCTGTCTTCTTCTTTGTCATCACTCATACTCAATTCGTGTAGATTGCAAGGAAAATTCCCATTCTCAATGAGAAAATTTAAGCACCTCCAGCAGTTGGAACTTGCAGAAAACAATCTTAAAGGTCCAATTCCATATGATCTTGAGCAACTCACTGAGTTGGTTTCACTTGCTCTCTCTGGAAACGAAAACGACTATCTAAGTCTAGAACCAATTTCTTTTGACAAGCTTGTTCAAAATCTAACCCAGCTTAGAGAACTCTATCTGAAGTGGGTGAACATGTCATTGGTTGTACCCAATTCCTTGATGAATCTGTCTTCTTCTCTGTCATCACTCACACTCTATTCATGTGGATTGCAAGGAAAATTCCCATCCTCAGTGAGAAAATTTAAGCACCTCCAGTACTTGGATCTTAGATACAGCAATCTTACAGGTTCAATTCCAGATGATCTTGGGCAACTCACTGAGTTGGTTTCAATTGATCTCTCCTTCAATGACTATTTGAGTGTAGAACCAAGTTCTTTTGGCAAGACTATTCAAAACCTAACCAAGCTAAGAAATCTCCGTTTGGGTAGTGTAAATATGTCTTTGGTCACACCTAATTCCTTGGCGAATCTGTCCTCATCCTTGTCAGCTCTTGGCCTTTGGGAGTGTAGATTGAAAGGGAAGTTCCCAGGTAACATCTTTCTCCTGCCAAACCTTGAAGTGCTTGATTTGTCCAACAACAAGGGCCTCACTGGCTCTTTTCCTTCATCCAATGTGAGTAATGGCCTCCGGTTATTGGCTCTTACTCTTACGAGAATTTCAGTTTCTTTAGAAAATGACTTCTTCATAAATCTAAAGTTGTTGGGAGTTCTGGTTCTTAGAGAATGTAATATCATAAGGTCAAATCTAACCCTGATTGGTCATCTCACACAACTCACTCGTTTAGACCTCGCAGGTAGTAATTTGAGCGGTCAGATTCCACCATCACTTAGAAATCTTGTACAACTTCAAATCTTAAATCTTGATTTCTGTAATTTTTCAGGTAGGATTCCAGATTTTTTAGGTAACCTGACCCGCCTTGAAATATTGGGTTTATCTAATAATCAACTTGTAGGACCTATCCCTTCTCAAATAAATACTCTTTCATTGAAGTTGTTTAATTTGGGAAACAACCACTTGCATGGTCCAATCCCAAGTTCAATTTTCAAAAATGAGAACCTGGAAGTCCTTGCTCTTGCATCCAACAATAAATTAACAGGTGAAATTTCTTCTTCTATTTGCAAGCTTAAATTCCTTCTATTCCTTGATTTGTCCAACAACAACTTCAGTGGTTTTATACCACAATGTTTAGGGAACTTTAGCAACTCTCTATCAGTTTTGAATCTTGGCATGAATAATCTTCAAGGCACCATCTTTTCACCATTTTCAAAAGGGAATAACTTGGAATATCTCACCCTAAATGGCAATCAATTGGAAGGGAAAATACCATTGTCTATCATCAACTGTACAATGCTTGAAGTTCTTGATCTTGGCAACAATAAGATTGAGGATACATTTCCCTATTTCCTTGGAATGCTTCCAGAGCTGCATGTTCTTGTCCTAAAGTCCAATAAGCTCCAGGGTTTTGTGAATGGTCCGATTGCTAATAATTCCTTCTCCAAATTAGGGATTTTCGACATCTCCAACAATAATTTGAGTGGACCATTACCAACAGGGTATTTCAATAGTCTTAAAGCAATGATGGTCTATGATCAAAATTTATTTTACATGATGGGAAGAATTAGTTACTTTGAGTATGCCTATTACATAGAAGTGACATGGAAAGGGTTTGATCAATATTTCCGGAAAATCCAAAGCACTCTTAGAATACTTGATTTGTCAAACAACAGTTTCACGGGAGAGATTCCAAAGGAGATCGGAAAGCTTAAAGCACTTCAACAACTCAACCTCTCTCATAATTCCCTTACAGGTCAAATTCAATCATCATTAGGAATGTTTACCGATCTGGAATCATTAGATCTGTCTTCAAATTTTCTTACTGGAAGGATTCCAGTACAGTTGGCAGATCTAACATTTCTTGGAGTCTTAAATCTTTCACATAACCAGCTTGAGGGGCCCATACCCGGGGGAAAGCAGTTCAACACGTTTAATGCAAGCTCATTTGAAGGAAACTTGGGTTTATGTGGATTTCCAATGCCAAAAGAATGCAATAGTGACGAGGCACCACCATCGCAGCCATCAAACTTTCACGATGGAGATGATTCAAAATTCTTTGGAGAAGGATTTGGATGGAAAGCTGTGGCAATAGGGTATGGATGTGGGTTTGTGTTTGGAGTCACAATGGGATACGTTGTGTTTAGGACAAGAAAACCAGCATGGTTTCTGAAAGTGGTTGAAGATCAATGGAATCTGAAGGCAAGAAGAACGAAGAAGAATGCTCGTAGAAATGGTGCAAGAAGAAACTGAACATCGGAGCTAGTAACATGAAGTAAGTTCTGCAAGCATTTGACATCTTAAAGTTTTATGCGCCAGAGTTTATGCCATTTTTTCTGTGCTATTTCCTTTGATTAGTCATTTCTTTCTGTTTCATTAAATAAAAAAATTATTTGTATAATTGCAGTGAAGTTTCGAATAAACATCCTCGTTACCTTATGAGATACCAAGCGGAGTTGACATGAGAAGAACGCTAGAGTGGCAGATTCAGAGAACTGGATTCCTCTTTCGTACTTCTTCTGTTTTCCTTCATGGTTGTGTTTTATTTTATTTTATTTTCATTAGTTTTATGGTTAGTTTTGATGCAAGGTTTGGGTGTTACATCTATAAAAAAGAAGCAATGCATGCAGCAGTTAATGTTGAATAGAAAATCCAGCTTGATTTTAAGGTTTTTTTTTTTTTTTTTTAACCAGAACATAACCTACTTGATTTTAAGGTCCTAAAAAGACATCATACCATGGACAACTAGATTTTTAAGAGTCAGTTATTTCAGTTTGCTGCAGAGCTTTCATTTCTTTATTTTCTTTTCCTCTGTCATCGTAAACAAACATAACTTTTTATTCTAGTTAGCTAAGTCTTTTTGGCACTAATTTTTATATAAAATCTTGATTATTATATAAAAGAAGATTGTATTTGAGAGTATACTCTTAAAAAATGAAATGTATTGTAGAAAAGGGTGTTTTAGTGATGACATTTTCAAAATAAATTTAATGACGATTGTAACAAGGTTAGGGCATGTAAATTATAATTTTATATAAAATTAGTCCATCTTCAATTATTATCTACCATGGTTTTTGAGAAAAATCATACGTGTGAGGTTTGTGTAGAATCAAAATTCACAAAACCTTCTTTTTAAATAATTAAAAGAAGTAGTGAATTTCTACATTTAATTCACTCGAACATTAATTAATTTTTTAAAAATGGTGTAAACTAAAGGAGGAAAGAAGTACTATATCACCTTTATTGAGAATTGCACGGGTACTCTTATACTTATTTGCTTAGAAACAAAAGAAGACTCTTGAAATGTTTAAAAATTATAAAAATCAACTTAAAAATCAACTTAATAAGAAAAAAAGGTAATACGAAGTTATAGATATAGAGAGTATGAAACACATTTTGGTGAATTTTGTTTCCAAAATGAGATAATCCATCAAATTATTACTCCTTATTTAGCTCAATAAAATGACATTAAAAAACATAAAAATCAAACACTTAAAAAAATAATAAATATCATGTTGATAAGTTCAAGAGTATCTTAAAACTTGTGAAAGGAGTCAATTCTGACTACCAATTGTATATTTAATAAAGTACACCCATAAAAAGCTAGAAAAGACACTATATGAATTGTGGAAAGCTAAATGACCTTTGTCGCACTCGACATCGCGGCGGCCCTAAAAATAATTATTGATATATGGAAAAAGAACAAATTTCTGGCATCTGGTTCTTTTAAGGGAAAAGGTCTTGTTTGAGGAGTCGCCACCTAGTATTATGGTCACTAGGAACCCTAACTAGTCAATAGAGATTCTATGGCTCGGGATTGGTTACGTAAAAGGAAAGATATCATCACTCCTTAAACGTTCTGCCTAAAGCATACTACATTGCTTGTTTTGTCTTAAATTGCTAAATGTTTATTAGTTTATGCTATGATGATTTGTTTATAATATTCCTGACTCTGGTGCCAGTGAATATTCGAGCTCGAATAATTCCAACTCTAGCGTTGGTAAAAATTCATAGCTACGGAAAAAAAATTAGATCAATATTTTTTATTCTCTACTCTAGCGCCAGTGAATAAATAAATAAAAATAAATTTATTTTTACACATGCACATATATTTTTTTATTTTTCTAGGTAAATAAAATAAAATACAACGAATAAAAATAATATAAATTTAAACCGGTATTTTTATTCCTGACTCTGGCGTCGGTGAATAAACCAATAAATTTACATTATTTTTATTCATGCATACATATTTTTTATTTTTTTATTTTTTAGTTTTTTAATTTTTTTTTATTATTATTTTTTTGGGCTAGGCCCAGCTCAGCCCACATAGGCTGAGTCCCATCTGGCCCAGCCCGGTCACTGGCCCAAGCCAGTGACCCGGTTGGGAAACATAAAGCACGTGTGAATTAAATCACGCGTGCATGTGCAGGTAAAGGGAGTGAATTAAAATGAAAAGTGGGGGAAGTGAAGCTTACTTACCTGGTTCTGAAAAAAATCGAAAGCAGTAGCAACGATGGTGCTGGTCACGGTGGCCTTCCTCTGCTTAGGTTCTTCCATTCTGCTTTCCTTTGCTGCCTTGCCCACCGCCTTTTCTGCTTTTTTTCCTGCGTTCCTATGTTTTCTCAGTTCTTGAGATGAAGGAATTAAAAAGATAACGATGTCGATTCTCTCGGGTGATTCTTCCTTTTCTGCTTGTTTTTTTTCTTTGTTTTCTTGCTCTGTTTTATTCTGTGTTATGCTTGAATTCTGGGACTAAACCAAAGCTTGGTTTAGTCCTCTGTTTCCTTCCTTTGGTGTTCGTTTTCTCCCCCCTGAGTCTGCTTCATTTCCTCTGCTATGTCTCTGTGCGTTTGGTGTGTTGAGCCTGTGCTCTAGGGAGAGGGGAAATTGGAATCCCCTAAGTTGGAGTTCTGAAGGAGGGCCAGCAATCTCTCCGGCCTGTTTCAGCGTTTCTTCCTTTTCTATTTCTGCTTGTTTATTTCTGGCCCCCCTCTATTTGTGGCTCTCTTTTTTTTTCCTTTCGTTTCTGTGATCCCCCTCCTTTTCTGGGTTTAATTCTCTGTTTTTACCCCCCTCTGTGTTTTTTTTTTGTCTTCGGGTTCTTCCTTTTTCCTCTCCCCTGTGACCTTTCGTTCTCTGGCTTTTATAGCCATAGAACAATTCGTTTCTTCCAACCATTGATTGCAGGTGTAATGGCAGCGATGGCAGCGGCGGGCGTCCATTGAAGAAGATGAATAGCGTATCCACAGACGGCGCCGTTTTGAAGTTTAACGATTATTTGCGTTTTGGCCCTTGACGTTTTAAAAGTTTTGTAATTAAGCCCCTAGCTCAAACTGTAATTGGCCCCCTGCATTTGCGCGCAATTTTCAATGTAGTCCTTGGATTTTAATTTTGCAATTTTTACCCCAAACTTTAATATTTCTTCAATTAAGTCCCTGAATAAGTTAATTTAATTAAATCCAAAGTCCAATTAAGTCTAAAACTTATCAATTCTCCAATTAAACCCTTGATTGGATGAATTAAATTAATTCCAAGCTTAATTAAGTCTCAAAACTTAATCAATTCTCCAATTAAACCCTTGATTGGATTAATTAAATTAATTCCAAGCTCAATTAAGTCTAAAACTTTAATCAATTCTCCAATTAAACCCTTAATTGGATTAATTAAATTAATTCCAAAGTTTAATTAAACCCCAAAACTTCCAATCATATTGCCCTTAACCCAAATTTTAATTTATTTTTTATTTATTTCTTTTTACTTGTTTTTTTCATCATTATTATTTTGTTTCATCATTTTTTTAATCCTTTTCGGTAAATAAAATAATAATAATAATTAAAATAAAATGGTCAAAAATTGGGTTATGACAATCTTCTTAAAAATACCTCAAAATGTGGGGGTGTCTTGAAAAGATAGCAATACCTGATTCTAAAAAGTTCAAGATAGGACATAGAATTGTACTGGATTGTGTATTTATCAGATAAACTTACAATAATAGTGCATATTAGTTTTTTATACACAAGTTAAGTATTGAGAACATACATTCTAATACTATCGTGGAATCAAAGAGCGCTACATTCTTTGAAAATGTGTTTTCATTTGAAGAGCTAGAAGAAAATTATTCACTTAAAAGAATGATAGAAGCTAGTTTAAATAGTCATCATCAATCGAAAAATGATGAAGTTGAGCCTGGGAAGAGTAAAAGGACAAAAACAACCAAAATATTTGAAATTTGAGCAATAACCACTTGAATGGTCCAATCCCAAGTTCAATTTTCAAATAAGAGAGCTTGTTAGTCATCATTTTACACCCACCAGTAAATTGATAGGTGAAATTTCTTTTTCTATTTGCAAGCTGAAATTCCTTCAAGTCCTTGACTTGTCCAACAATAGCTTGAGTGATTCTATTCTGCAATGTTTAGAGAACTTCAATAACACTCTATTAGTTTTACATCTAGGGATGAACAATCTTCAAGGAACTATCTCTTTGACATTTTTAGAGAGGAATGGCTTGGGATATTCCAACCTCAATGGCAATTAATTGGAAGGGGAAATACCATCGTCAATCATCAACTGCATAATATTGGAAGTTCTTGATCTTGGCAACAATAAGATTGAGGATACATTCCCCTATTTCCTAGAAACGCTTTCAAAGTTGCAGGTTCTTGTTCTAAAATTGAATAGACTCCATGGTTTTGTGAAGGGTCTAATAACTTATAACTCCTTCTCCAAGTTATAGATTTTTGACATCTTCAACAATAATTTTAGGGTGTTTTAATAGTCTTGAAGCAATGATGGTCTCTTCAAAATATTTTTTATATGATGGCAAGAGTTTTCTCAAAATATGCCTATATCTTAAAAACAACATGGAAAGAATTGGAAGTTGAGTTTATGAAAATCCAAAGTACTCTTGGAGTACTTGTTTTGTCAAATAACAATTTCATCAGAGAGATTCCAAAATTGATCAAAAAGCTTAACATTTCAACAACTTAGCCTCTCTCACAATTCTCTTACAGGTCATATATATCCAATCATCATTAGGTTACTAGAAGGATTCCTATGCAGTTGGCTAATCAAAGCTCGATGGCTAATCATTTCTTTAGATCCTAAATCTTTTACACAACCAGCTCGAGGGACACATCTAGTGAAAGTAACTCAACACATTTGATCAAAGCACATTTGAAGGAAACTTCGGTTTATGTGGATTTCCACTGCCAAAAGGATGCAATAGTGGCGAGGCACCATCATTGTTGCAATCAAATTTTAATGAAGGAGACCGCTCAACATTGTTTGGAGATGGATTTGGATGGAAAGTTGTGGCAATGGGTTATGGATGTGGGTTTGTATTTGGAGTCACAATGGGTTATATTGTGTTTACAACGAGACAATTTGCATGGTTTATGAGGATGGTTGAAGGTCAATGGAATTTGAAAGGAAGAAGAACAAAAAAGAATTCTCGCAAACAAGGTGCAAGAAGAAACTAAAAAAATTACATTAAATTAAAGTAAGTTTTGCAAGCAATTGACATTTTTCAGGTTTCATATAGAAGAGTTTATGCTTACGCTATCAATTTTACCATTCTATTTCTGTGAGTACAGAACTGTAAGTACTCATGACTATAATTGTATGTTTTCTTATTGCAGTACAAATTAGGCTGTACCTCACGAGATACCAAGTGGAGTTAACATTGGAACAACACTAAGGTGTTAGGTTTAGAATATTTGATGGAGGCAGAAACTAAAAACAACATCAAACAAATAACATAGAATTTTAATGAATGAAAAGGACTTCACATGTGAACACCAAATTCATAGGTTCATTCTCTCTAAAATAATACCAATAAATTTTATCTCCTTAGAAGATTTACAAAATCTTAAATAGACTAGAAACTCTACCCTAACTAGAAAAAAAAACAAAAATATAAAGGAAAGAAGCATAAAATACGAAATAAATCAAGAAATCCAAAAAAACACGTGGAAAATAACAAACCTATCAAAACCCGGGGGACCTGGGCAAGATTTTCAATACTTAAAGAACTGACAGATTGTGATGTAGGGAAAACAGCCTTTGAAAACTCTTATAAAAATTTCAACTTAATTTAACGATTAGATCAAAAGTTATGGCCCTTTTGAACTATCATTCTGGTTTGACGCGACCAGATCTTCTATTGGGTCTAAACTTATCACATTGGTTCATAAATACATATGTTAAGTCATCCATGGAGTTTTTCTAGGGCAAATCCGCATCTAGTCATGGCAGATCTATATTTAACTACTCAAAATCGCTTGTTATCACAAGCCCGGGTACATCAATATTTGATTCCTCTTTCACACCACTTCTATTTTTCTTCCTTGTTGGGTTTTAATTTTCTTTTTCAATAGTTTTCAGTTTTCATACAAGGTTCATGGAGTGTTACTTCCATTAAAAAAAAACCCAGAACTCTGGCATATTGAAAATAGAGTGTTGTCAGGCTGTGTTTGATTTCACCAGCTTTTGCGTTTGCATTGAAACAAACGCGGCAAGGCGTTTGGTAACAAACCAAATTGCATTTTGTACTGCGGGCCCCACTAAAAAATTGAATTTAAAATGCAATTTTTGTGCAGCAGTTTTTACATGTTTTTTTAACTGAATTTCGTAAAACCTTATTTGTTTTTGCGTTTCAAAAGCGCTTTTGAACAAAATTGATTTTATTTTATTTTTTTTCTTTGCTTCAAATTGATATATTTTTTGTGTTTTCATATCATTTTTAAGGGATTTAGATTGTACTCATTCCAATTACCAGACTCGAAGAGCCCAGTATTGTTATTTATTGTCACTACCTCCCCGTGTCATGATTGGGTAATTTGCGCGTCTGCTGCCTTCCTTGGATGTGGTAGTTGTTTTTCAGGCTCTCTCTCCGGAATCGAACCCTAATTCTCCGTCACCCGTCATCACCATGGTAGGTGTCACAGGGTAAATTTTCGCTACGCGAATAAACCCGTGCGGCAGCCTAGTGCCTCACTAGACTCAGCCTTCCCTTGTCAATCCCACTTGTGTTTGCCTATTAACTAAGCAAGCCGAATACACAAGTAGAATAAGATAATCAAAGTGCACAACAAGCTTTACAGGAACTCTTTCCCAACCTTTATTAATCTCGTACACAAAGGAAACTATACACAAATTCGTATGTGTGCTATGCACAAAGATTGTATGTTACACCAAGCTATCTCTAACTAGTGCTCTATATGTTCTTGCATGCCCCTACATGCTGAACATTCCCCACGCATGCTGCTACATGCCCATACATGCCGCCCCCTCAACCAAGGGCTACAACAAGTATTTATAGACAAGCATTTACAAGGCACACCCCACATTCCTACTTTTAAGGAAGTAGTGGGACACTATCTCACCCATGTTCACCCATGAACATAGTGGTCCCATTATCTACCAAGTAGTGGGAAGTTCCCCCCATGATCCCCCATGATCTTAGTGAGTTGAGAGCAACCCCTGGTCAGCCAGATTCAAAGAACGCCACATTCTTTGAAGATGTGTTTGTTGGGGAATTCCGGCTCCCCCATGCGCGGACCGGGGGTGTACTGATAGTTGCTCAACGGAGGGTAAAGCACACTGACACAATATTTTACGTGGTTCGGCAAAACCGCCTACATCCATGGGAGAGAGAGTCCATTTTATTAGAGATTAGAGAAAGGATACAAAACAAAGACATGGAGGAGGAGGATCACTTCACTCAAACTCTACTCCCAACTCTCATTGCTGCACTTGCAGCTGCTGCAATGGCAGCAAGGCTGCTGCCATTGCAGCCCTTCACTTTCTCTCTACACTCTTCACATTCTCACCCCTCTCTTGCTTATTGTGCTCTCTCACGTATGCCTATAAATAGGCAAGTATGGTGGCTTCTCTTCTTCAACAACAGCAGCTGCATATGGGTTGATACATTTGTCAATGGTGGGTGCAACTACCATTGACAAATGGTAACCCTACTCCCTAGGGTAGGTTGCCCAATAATGGCAAATCCCAACAATCACCCCCTTTGACATTTATATGGGCAATTGTCCTCTTGCTTCTTCAGCACAGGTTTGCATTCTGCAGCTCTTCCAAGCTTACCATTCTGAGAGCGTCTGTGGCCAAGTTTACAGGTACTCGCCAAACCTTTCAATCACCAGAGTTACCAAAGCACACCTTTTCTCACACAAAAGGATCACTACAACCAGATGGTCTGCCACATCACATCTGAAGAGTGTTAACGTTTGTCTCTGGGATACACTGCATTCCCCTTCGAGCGTATCAACCATGCTCAGTCCGGAATGATTCATCAAGCCTCACACCAAGGCTTACAACACCCCCTCAAACGGAAATTTCTATTTCCAAGTGCGACAGTCATTATCTGAGTATCTCAATATGATCACGAGCTCACCACTCTTCCAAGAGTCTACTCATCCAGGAGTTGCGTCTGCCCTCTGTTCCACCCTAGGAACCACGCTTTACTTCTCCGTGAGTCTCTCACTCTTAGTCTCAAGAGTCCAGGTAGCTCTCCACCTTTAACCATGGGGGCAGCCCATTAAAGGTTGATCCATATATGTCTTGATACTGAGTATTACAATGCCTTCACTGAGCTCACCACCTTGACAAGAGTCAACTTGT
>Ga0325402_1004123_pt1 | contig 13346 bp, 3 predicted proteins | sample PopdelMetagenome_22_FD_207212 | JGI IMG/M metagenome (GOLD analysis project Ga0325402, IMG submission 207212) | Populus deltoides microbial communities from Bellville, Georgia, United States - Xylem-PdKOR-R3 | ecosystem: Host-associated > Plants > Phyllosphere > Stem > Wood/Secondary xylem... | reverse complement strand
TTCTGTGAACTCTCTTACTCTTTTGGATGTGAATTTGCAAAGGGTGCAAAGGGCAGTTGTTAAGGAGTGCTTTGTTAGCACTTCTTTTCATTCCAGGTGATGAATAAAAGGATCTTTCAAGGCAATTGCAATTCTTTACATAACCACCAGGGGATGAAACGGCAAAAAAAAAAAAAAAAAAAAAAAAAAAAAAAAAACCTTCAGCCTATCTTTTGCTTAGTAGCTTTTCCAATGCCTTCAATCTAAATAAGGCAACCCTTCATATAATTTTTCTACCCCAGTCTGTGGGCGCCAAGAGAGGGTTCCTTCCCTTTTGTTTTCATCTATTTTTATCAAATTCCATTTTTAAGTTTTCACGAGTTAGATTTAAGGTGGATTAATTAATAAGATGATATCATCCTCCATCTGCTGGTGGCTGGGATTGATTCAAACCACATCCACATTTCTATTAGACACTTTCATCTCCTTGACTGATCAGCCCCTAATTTATAGATCATCCACTTGTTCAAGTAAAGTTATGGAGGTTTCATTTGATGCAGCGATTGGACTAGGCAATGTAAGCCACCCACAGACTGACGACCATGCATGTTCACCATGTATATTCCTATATGGATCATGGAAATCATTTTATCTCCATTTAGTGATAGTCTAATGGTGCTTGTATGTTTATGCTGCATGCAGACAGCCTCTCAGAATAATTTTTTGACACTAAGTTATAGTATCTCAATGTAATTCAAAAGTCTTCCCTTCGTACTCGTATCATCAAGTTAAAGTAAAATTGTTTTCCTAGCAATATTGTCTTATAAGGTCGAATCAATTATGATCGTATGTGACATGCTAAAGTAGAAAACATCACTCTTTTATCTTCATGATATAACCAAAAGTGGCTAAGGGAAGTAATAAATAACAAACAAAAAAAATATTCTTAAGGACTCACATGGTGAGGAAGCAGGGATCCATTCACTCACCTCTTTTTATGCTTGCTTTAGCACATGTAGTATGACATTCATATTATGGTAGAGAATTTTCTTTTAAAAAAAGTATATGTAGTTCTCTAAATACTATATAAGCCTTGATCTGGTCACTCCTAGAGTATCCCATTTGAATTCTTTCAATGCTAACCATGCCTAACACTAAATAATTGAACTCATACCTAGCTTTTTTAGACTGATATGGATGGTGAGATCATCTAAATATGTTCACAAAGACCTCATATTGATATTTAATTAGGGCGATATTTTTCATGTCTCATTTTGCTCACTTAAACGTCAAAGTAATTGTTCATGTGAGTGAACCAATCAACCTATTTATAGACTATATACATGGTTATATATATGTTTATATGTGTGTGCGCACGTGTATATGTGTTAATATCATTATTTCTTAGTATTTAAACAATATAGTGAAAATAAATACCTTATAAAAATAATTTTTATCCAAGTATAAGCAACACAAAGCATAGTAAGATCACTAATATAAAGATCAAAACCTACATAATCCTAATTCCCTAACATGAGTCTTAAATACATATCTTGGTATAGGCTTAGTTAAGGAGCTTGCCGTCATGTGACTCATAGATATATATATATGCAGCAAAGTCATTTCCTTTTGTACCATTACAACTCAAATGAGTCAATGTAGAACGTACAAACTTGTTGACAAAAATGGTCTACGAATCAGATCCATCAATGGGAAGCTCTTGAAGAAATTTCATTTTCGAAGGTCTTTCAAGCTCCACATCACATGAGCCTAAACTATTAGACAGAAAAATGTAATATTCTTGGCCTGCAAGAGTATAAACTATGAATGACACATAAGAAAAAAAATCATTTTGAACTAAGTTGAGACTTAATCCTTCATTTATTAAGATATCTAGGTAGCTTAGGATTTATCCTATGTTAGTCATCCAAAAAAATAAAAAAATCAAATCAAATCAAGAACAAATCATGTTCTATTATATTATTCCTATCTCACAAAAGTATAAACTGTGAACACCTAAATAAAAAAACTCAATTTTTTCATGTTGTTTTTTACATCCTTGATATTAAAAGTTCAATTCAAGCTATAAAAGAAAACAAATGAAAAGATACATTCATCTTAGTGCTTATAACCATCTTTGTAAATTTTTTTTTAAAGATAAAACTAAATATTTTCTCAAAAAAATGTTCACTTTTGAATATAAAGTGAAAAGAAAAAAAAATTAATAAAAGGTAAAAACACAGTTTTTTCCCCGATTTGTGATTGCCATTCCAAACAAAATTTGCTTTAAATGCCATCTGGTTTGGTTTCTCTTCTCAATATCATTAGCACTACAAACCTTGGATGTTTTCTAACTTTGGATGTTTTCTAACTTTGGATGTTTTCTAACTTTGCTTTCTAACTTTAAAAGTTTTTCCTCCTTGGACTTAATTTCATCGATCATCTGTCTTTTGTTGCTGATCACAAATTAAGTTAATTTATGATGCTAACACTATCTTCTATTGTTGTAATCTTGAAATCTATTCCTCTATGGATTTCATTTGATTGGTGGTCTCATGCAATTTGAGTTGCAAGGAATCATTTCTACCTTTAAATAAAGATATGTGATGTCCACAAGTAGTGATTTTCTCATCCTTTTACGCATAAATCATACTTTGGCTAATTTCCTAATGATGTGAAATAAGAATCCATATCCTTTATAAAGATCTTTATCATATCTATAGAAGTTATAAGATCAATATGTAAGTACTTCAAGTGCTTAATATGTTTGGATGACTTAGAGGTCTACCAACCTCTAAGAGAAAAGAGCTCACTCAATAAAGCATGCTTGAATTCTTTCTAAAAAAATCTCTAATAATCCAACTAACATGATAAAATCTCATAATATCATCATAAATGAAAGAAGACATAGGTAGGCCAAACATTAAAGAAAAAATAGACATCAACTTGGGTTCAGAAACATATGCATGCCTTTGAGACATAATATTATGCATATAAAGCTCAAAAGTCATATTTTCTTCACCATCATCTTTAGTTTCACGAGCAATACAACTTGAGACCAAAATCCCCCCATCAATGTTGCTAGCTTAACCTTCATAAGGAGTTGAAGGTGTGGTAGAAGATTCTATAACTGCTACAATCACCTTAGTGATATTATCCAACTTACTTAGAAGATTTGAATCTTAAATCCTTAAAATAGTTAAAAGGGGTTGAAATTAGTTGAGATAAGTATAAAATATACATATAAGAAAAAAAAAAGATAAAAAAGTCTTTGTCAAAAGCAAAAACAACTATGGAAAAATCAACCACCTCTTTAAGAAAAAAATAAAGAAGGTAGATCAAAATTCTTATCCTTAGTATTATGCCCAATGTGAGTAAAAATCTAAAGAGGAGTGCTATCAAGATATATATAATAGGTGTCATAGTAAAAGGCTTATCCACCTCTCTAGGAAAATAAAATGGAGAAAGGAGATTTGAATCTTTTTTTTTCACTACCTGTCCTATATTGACTAGAGACCTGAAGTGAAAAGCAATCTCTGTGTTTTTTTTTATAGAGGACTGTTCCTATGGTTCAGAACGATCATGCTTTTGAATAGAAGGTAGAGGTGGAATCGTTTTGGTGGGAGCCTTGTTTTTTTTTTCCTTGATATTATCCTAGTATTTTCATTCAAATTCAAAGCAAAATTGCTATTTTCACTTTGAGAAAGGACTCCTATAGAAATATTGATAAATTAAGGAAACACTTTGTTATCTTACCAAGCTATGTAGCTTGGATAAACTTCTAGGGATACCAAGTTGTTAACTTTTATATGGAATGTTGCACCACTCCCTTACCCTGTAAGAGAAAGTTAAGCTTGTTTTAAAGAGGATGGATCAACAAGACATTATGGTAAGAAAAGAGTACCTATAAATCTTTGTTTAAACCCATGTTGCCGAGTAAAACAATGAGGATTATACATCTATAAAATATATTTCCTCCATTTGCAATATGATAGATACATAGGATGAATACTCGTCATAAACTCTAAAGTTTCATTTCTCCTTTGTCCATCATCTAGGTCCAAGATTATTAGGCCAAGAAACTGGAGCCAAACAAAAGTCTTGAGTTTAAGGTGGACCACGGAACAATTTACAACAATCTACAACATTAGGTTCCTAACATTGAAATGCATTTAAAGTGCCTTTAAATCTCCTAATCATTTAAAAAAGTAATCATTATCGATAATAACATATACCAACACTAAAAGTGTAATCCAGCCCAAGCATAGAAGAAATGCTTAGAAAATGAAGTTAGTGCAGTCCCCCATATTCTGTACTAACAATAGATAATTAATAGTCTGATATAGACCTTTATATATGTATGCCAAAATAGGATGAATCAAGCTATAAGTGACGCATGTTGCCATCTTTAAATTAGCCTTAAATGTGGCAACACGAATGAAATCTTCATTCTACAAAAATAGAAATTGCCAAAGCTAAAGACTTAGGTAAGCAACAAGTTTCAACTCTTCAACTCTTCATAATCTTCAGGTGCTCAATCAATGCCTAAAAGAGTGAATGGATCTTCTACTCTAATAGATCTTTTTAAGTGCCTCGTATGATACGGGATATCTTTAAAAAATATTTTTATATCACTCAACTCTTTTTGCTTCACACATGCATTAATTTTTGGCTTTGAAATAGATTTGTACTCTCGTGACAAATAAGGATTTTGTGTGAATGATTCATAATTAAACTAAAAATTAAGCCAATCTATATAATGAATTATATCAGAATTCTTTTATTGTGCAATCAAAGCAAAAACCTGGAATAAATAAAGAGAAGTCCTGGGCAGTGAGGATTCACCTTTAATATATGAGAACTCTTCAAAACTAGGGACAACCTCTTCACAGTACTCTTCCAAACTAAATAAACCAATGATGTTGCACATTTTCCAAATTAAAATCCTAAAGGTGTTCTTAAAAAGACACTAAGTCCCTATCAGTGCATAATGCATATTATTTGGGCGATGATATTAAAAGAGGTTGAGTTTAATGCAGATGCTAATTCATTGTTTTTCTTTAACAACATTTGGTAGGCTTCTACAAACCAATCCCAAAATCTTATAAGATACTAAATTCCTTCTCATGAATCAAGTTTATTCCCTCACATATCTTTACTTTTGTTGATTATGCTTGCAACATAGGCTTGTGGAGCATTCTGCTCATTATTATGGTTAGAAGGAACATATAAAGATGGTTGATGATGTGACACAGTAACATCATCAGACACCATTTGTCCCTGTGTTGGGTACTCACTAACGGTCTTCATATCACTTTCACACTGCAAAGACCTGTTATGGGCTCATGTATTGCACGTCTAAGCTTTTTTTTTTTTTATCTTTCCACTTTAATGGTATTTCACTTTAATTTTTAAAAAGTAAATGTGTTTTATCAATTAATAACCCATCAATTAAATGGATGTTAATGTTTAATGACAATCATACAGTTTATTTCGGGAGAAGTCATTCCTAAAAAAAAAAAAAGGTAAAAAGAAGGATTAAGATCTTTCTTATATATATATATAAGTCCAAGATAATGCTGACCAACTATCCATCTATTCAAGAGTCCTTAAAGTTCCAAGTTCTCAAGGTTCTTCCAAAAGAATTCATAAAATTTTCAAGTTCTCAAGAATCTTCCAAAAGGATTTACTAAAGTTTCAAGTGTCCAAGCAATTCCTTTTTAAAAGGTTCACCAAAGTTTCCTATCATTAAGGATCACCTGAAAGGATCACCACCTTATCTTTAAGCTTACAAGGATCCCTCTTAAAAAGATTCATGGGATCTCCAAGACTTTGGGTCCTTTTGAAAAGGTTCGTCTAAATCTCCAAGTTTATTGGTTAAGAAGTGTCCCAAGATATTTCTAAATTCTTAAATCCAACAAAATACATAAAACTAAAGGTCAAAATTCATGAAAAAATGAGAGAAAATTTAGAGAGAAAGATAAGAAAATAATTAAAAAAAAAAGACAAAGAAAAAGAATGAAAAAAAATCTTTCAAAAAAAAAAAACGTCCAAAAAATTAAGAGAATTTTTTTTGTAAGATTTATACCAAGTTATTTTAATGCTCTCATATGATTTCTCTAAATTTTCAACACTATTTGGGGACATTAATGTGGTATATATAAAGAAAGTTTCCTTATTATACTAGGAGATATGAGATAAACTTCTCTTTAGAAGTACTTATCTAAACTAGATACACTTTTGATCCCACCATAATTCTAAGTCAGAAGAGGTAAATTAAAGATAAATTTGCTTTTTGTGCCAAAAAGATAAAAAAGTAAATTAATCTTGAAGGGGAATTTATAGACATTAAAATTTCTACAAGTCTAGGCCATAATCCAAAGATCTCCATGACCAAACAAATTAAATTTATTAGGGTTTGGGTCTAAATTAAATTTGTTGGTTTTGGGCCCAAATTAAATTAAAAAAATCAAGTCCAAATACATTTCATGATTCTTACTTTCATATTCTTCAAACTAAAGATATTTTAAGTAATTTTCATATCAATTTTCCTAAAATATCCTTTAGAAAAAGGAAATTTAAAGTAAATTACACCTAACCAATATTGAATAGAAAAAAAGCTATCAAATCAAAAGGAACAAGCATACAAGTAGAGAAGACAAGCAGAGAAGACGAATAAGAAAAGGAAAAAAAATAATAGACTGAAAATCAAACACAAATGCTTGGAAGTGCTTTCTAAGAAATTCAAATTAAATTAAGGAAGTAAAGGATCCGAGTTCTTTCCTTCATCAAATCAAATCAAGAAAACTAAGAATCAAAGTTTGTTCCTTCATCAAATAAAATAAAGCTAACATCTCACATGGTTATAACTTTTAAACTCGTGTGAATACTTTTTTTCTTCATCAAATCAAATCAAGTTAATATCTCACATGCATGGTTGTTAAAAACAAGTTTTGACTCGTAAAATCAGCGAGTTTTGACTCGTAAAATCACTGATTTTATGAGTCAAAAGGCATAAAATGTGTAAAATTGGGTTTAAAACTCGGAAACCGGTAAAATTGGTCAAACCCGGTCAAACTCGCATAAAATCAGGTCAACCCGTAAAAAATATAAAAACCGGTCTGAGTTCACGATTTCTGCTGAAATGAAAAACAATGTGAACTGCCCTTTCTGCTTTACCCTTTCCCCTTTCCCCTGTCAACATCTCCATTCCCCTTTTCTGCTTTACCCTTTCCCCCCATCCAAATCTGCAAGAACCTCAAATCACTAGCGGCAAAGTAGATCAAGAAATCATACTGAGAATTGAGAAATCTGTTCCACTCTCCACTCTCCAGCAGCGCCTTTGATTTTACACGTTTTGACTCTCCACTCACCAAAACGTTCTTGGCTAGAAGAAGGTAAGAATTTATAAGGATGTTGTTGTTGCATGAGAATTGTTTCCTTATTATTCTGTGTTATGTGTTTTATTCATGTTCTGTGTTTTATTCAATGGTGGTTCATATTGTCATCTTCTGTGTTCTTGCATGAGAATGAAATTAGTAACTGAACTAATAAGAGTACCTATCAAAATACTTGGAATTTGCTTTACCTTTTAGCCTGTACCAAAAAATTACTAGAAGAAGATCAAGATCATCAAACTATATTTCATTAAAAAAAATAAAATAACAAAAAGCAAGTCGGTTGAATCTCTATCAATATTATGATGATTATGGATTTACTATTGGTAATGGTTTCTGATTTTTTCTTTTCTTTCTAGATATTATACTAACCCTCAGCGATTTTAGCATCTATGTATTTCATTTGGATCTTACTGTGCATGTATCTTGGCAATTTACTTCTAGGATAGGAAGCAGATCAAAGATATACTGGGAAAGTTCTAGGAAACTAATTATATTCTGTTTCTGTTTGGGAGCTGAACAATGTCATCTAGTAATGAATTTCTTTTTATAATTGCACTATGTTGTTGTCGAGATATGGGTAGGCCTTCTACCTTCCCAAATGCATCTGTCTCCAATTAGTTTCATCATCAAAGTGGGTATCATAAATTTTTGAGACTTCAACTTTTGAATTTAACTGCGGAACCATCATAGCTATGTGATTATCTGCTTTTCCTAGCATTAAAAGGATGCATTCCTATCAAAATGCTTATAGGGTGTGTATGTGCATTGTAGTATAGGACTGGCTTCCTATCAGCAACTATATTTTGATTCCATTCAATTATTTTAATGCTCAAGATATTGAAGGAACAAATATAAGCTACTAAGAAAACACAAACTTATTTGAAAAGGAAAAACAACATCATGCCTGTGCATAAGTTATATGCCGCAAAATTCTATGATAATCTCAATTATTTTGGTTGTGATTTCTATGGCTAAAGAAGCTTTCTTTTATTAATTAATTGAACTTTTTTTTTTGGCACTGCTGCTTGCTTGTGTGTGAATCTGAAACGACATTGGCACTAATGCATGTCGCCACTGCTGCTTATTTGCGTAGACATGCATGTTGTGGGAACTAAGTACATTTATTTGGTTGTTGTGTGATTATTAATTGCTTTGTTTTGCACACTTATGAATAATGTATTTTCTTCTTTTTAGAAACCTAACCTGTTTGAAACAGATTGCTTGACTCACTGTGAATAATACATGTTTGCTTATGGAATTTTGGTAAGGCTTTGTGATGCTTGCAAAGGAGAATGGCATAGCAACTCTGCTATATAATTGGCCATGGAAATCATTTGGTTGGGTTGATTACAAAAGATATTTCAGGGTTTATGGCTAGAAAAAAAGTCTTTAATTTTCAGGATTCTTGATAACAAAGAGAAAACTGTGTAATAGTTGAGAATGCATTTTTCATATCCTTAATTTTTTACTTGCGATTTTATGATTTTTAGTTAAAAAATTTTACTTGTGATTTTACGATTTTACGTTTCTAGTTTACAATTAGAGTTTGTATTATATGTTCCGTGTTGTGTCAAAAAAACATTTTTGACAACCTTGCTCACATGGTTAAAGCTTTTAAGTTCTAGCGAATACTCTTCAACTTTATAAAATCAAATCAAGATCTCACATGTTGGGCTTGCATGAATGCTCTTCTTCTTCATCAAATCAATTCAAGTTAAGATCTCACATGGTTAAAGCTTTTGGGCTCATATAAATACTCTTCATGTTTAACAAATCAAATCAAGTTAAGATCTCACATGATTAAGCTTTCAGGCTCGTGTGAATACTCTTCACCTTTATCAAATCAAATCAAGTTAAGATCTCACATGTTGGGCTCGCATGAATACTCTTCTTCTTCGTCAAATCAAATCAAGCTAAGATCTCACATGGTTAAAGCTTTTGAGCTCGTATGAATACTCTTCGTCTTCAACAAATCAAATCAAGTTAAGATCTCATACGATTAAAGCTTTTGGGCTCGTGTGAATACTCTTCATCTTTATCAAATCAAATTAAGTTAAGATCTCACACGTTTAAAGCTTTCGAGCTCGTGTGAATAATCTTTGTCTTCATCAAATCAAATAAAGTTAAGATCTCACATGTTTAAAGCTTTCGAGCTCATGTGAAAATCTTTATCTTCATCAAATCAAATCAAGTTAAGAACTCACACGGTTAAAGCTTATAGGCTCGTATGAATATCTTCTCATCCAAAGCAAGATCTAGATTTGACCGTTAATTAGAGAATTTGTGCACGTTAATAACACCTCAAGAGAGTTTTCATTTTTTTTTGTAATCAAATTTATTACTGTAATTTTGACACCATTTTTATTGCATTTTTAATATGTGAAATTTTATGTGGACAAAGACAAAGACGAGTTTTTTTTTTCATACCAAATTTACTTCCATCAAGAAATATATAAGGCCATCCTTCCCTTAATTTCTTTTTCTACATTGTTACTTTACTAAGCTTTCCTTTTCAACTTTGACTTGGAAGTACCTTCAAGTAGTGACGCAAATCACTTTTAACGACCAATAAACTCTTGAGAGCTCTTCATATTAACGTAAATAAGCACCTTAATGATGATGTTCTTTTGTTATAATATCAATATTATCGTATGTTTAATTTTTGTAATTAAGAACATAACTAAAAGAATTATTGAATTTATGATACCAAAAATCACTATAATCCTAAATACAAAACATTTTGGATTGCAATAATGTTCCACCGTGTTTTTTTTTGTTACTCAAGTTTTTTTTCTTTTTAATTTTATCCATTTTTATATGGAGTTTATTTGGGATTGGATCTTATGGTTTGCTTCGGCTAGCTTTACATGAGATTCTCACGATGTCAAGAAAAAATCCAACACTTGGTTAATGCTTGGTTTGGTAAAACAAGATTCAATTTCATTGATTTAAAGTGATTGAAGCTTTAGTGACTGAATTTAAAACTTAAAAATATGCTAAATGAGGGAATGATTTGAACAAAAATGGGAAATGTTAAAAAATATTTTAGTCCAGCCCATAGTGTAGCACGAGCCACCAATCTATTATAACTTGAAACCCAACTAACCTTCAAATAAGTAGAAAAAAAAATATGAAAGAAATTGCAATCTAAAACAATTATTTATTGTAATAGGAAAAATACTAGGTGGCAACTCTGAAAACCAGTAAGGGTTTCTAGTGATCAAAATACTAGGTGGCGACTCCAAACCTTTTTTACTTGATAAAGTACAAGAATTCTTTGTTCTTTTCACCTACACCCAAGGATTTCAATCAGGGAAGACAATTATCGTGATGCTGCACACGTGCGATGTCACAACCAATTGCATTATGAGTGAGTTGTTTTTATGAATGACATGAACACCCCAAATACTGTTGCCTAATGTTTGACAATTTATTCATTTCAAACAACTACATACTTTTACATACTTTTATGGATTCTTCCCTTTATTTTGGTTATAAAACCAATCCCCATTAGGTTGGAGAGCTTGTAGAAGAAAAGAAAGGTTTGATGATCAATGTTTAGGTAATTTAATTCTAACTGTTATGTAGCTGGCTTAATACCATAATGACATTTTGGCTATTATGTTAACATTGACTTCATCATGAGATGGATGATTGTATTTGTATTTTTGTATCCTTCACTTGCTGAATGTTTCTAGAACAAAAAAAATAAAATAATTCACAATTGAATGCTGATATATGGATGAACTTAATTAGGAAAGAAAGTGATAAAAAATGCAAAGTGTGCTAGCAATGTGTCGAGGTAACTGTACATGAAATATGGAATTGGCAGGGTTTTTTTTTTCTTCTTTCCAAACAATGGGCTTCATATTCTGGTAAGAATGTTCTAAAAAGAGAAGGAATTGTAGGAGAAGATAGGGCCCAGTTTGATTGTGATGCAAAAATAAACAAGAAATGATTGAATTAAGCAATTTAATGAGAAATAAAGGAAGAGAGGATGGACATATGGAGAAAAACAAGTTATTTGTTGAGTGAAGATAAAGCAATTTGATGAGGTATATGAATATCATTTTGTTAGATTCTGTTTACTTTTTTTTTTTAATTATTTGGAAAGTAAATGAAATTCAACCAAGGTTAATAACTTTTTCTTTTAATATATTTGAAAAGATAATTTCACCATGTTACGCATATATCAAATCAAATCAAATCAAATTAAGTTGAGATCTCATACGATTAAAGTTTTTGGACTTGTATGAATACTTTTTATTTTTATCAAATCAAATCAAATTAAGATCTCACACGTTTAAAATTTTCAGGTCCTTTGAAAAGGTTCACCTAAATCTTCAAGTTTATTGGCTAAGAAGTGTCCCAATATACTTCCAAATTCTTGAATCCTATAAAATACATAAATTTAAAAGTTAGGATTCATGAAAAAAATAAGAAAGAATTCAAAAAGAAAGATAAGAAAATAATAAAAAAAGATAAAAAAAAATGAAAACAAATTCTCACCTAAAAAAACCAACAAAAAAAAGTTTAAGAAAAAAAAATGATGTGAGATTTATACCTAGTTATTTTAATGCTCTCATATGATTTCGTTATATTTTCAGCACTATTTAAGGACATTAATGTTGTATATATAAAGAAAGTTTTCTTATTATACTAGGAGATAAACTTGTTTTTAGAAGTACGTTTCTAAACTGGATATGCTTTTGATCCCATCACAATTCCAAGTTAGAAGATATAAATTTAAGATAAATTTACTTATTGTACCAAAATTAAAAAAGTAAATTAATCTTGAGAGGGAATTTGAAGACATTAAATTTTCTACAAGTCTAGCCCATGACCCAAAGATCTCTATAATCAAACAAATTAAGTTTATTGGGGTTTGAGCTTAAATTAAATTTATTGGTTTTGATTAAATTTAAAAAATCCAGTCCAAATACATTTAATGATTCTTGCTTTCATATCTTTCTAACTAAGAGTATTTTAAGTAATTTTCATATAATTTTTCCTAAAATATCATATAGATAAAAGAAATTTAAAGTAAATTGCAATTGGCCAGTTAATAAATAGACAATAAAGCTATCAAATCAAAGGGAACAAGCATACAAGTATAGAAGACAACAAAGAAGATAGATAAGAGAAGTAAAAAACGAGAGACTAAAAATCAAATACAAATACATAAAGGTTCTCTCTTAAAAATTCAAATGAAATCAAGGAAGTATGGGATCTAAGTTCTTTCATTCATCAAATCAAATCAAGAAAACAAAAAATTAAAATCCTTTCCTTCATCAAATCAAATCAAGCTAAGATCTCACATAGTTATAATTAACTTTCAAACTCGTGTGAATACTTTTTTTTTTTCATCAAATCAAATCAAGTTAATATGTCACACGGTTAAAGTTTTCGAGCTCTAATGAGTACTCTTCATCTTTATCGAATCAAATAAAGTTAAAATCTCACACGTCGGGCTCGCATGAATACTTTTCATCTTCATTTTCATCAAATCAAGTTAAAATCTCACATGGTTAAAGTTTTCGGGCTCGTATGAATACTCTTTGTCTTCAACAAATCAAATAAAGTTAAGATCTCATACGATTAAAGTGTTTAGACTCGTGTGAATGCTCTTCATTTTTATCAAATGAAATCAATTTAAGATCTCACATGTTTAAAGCTTTAGAGCTCGTGTAAATATATTTTACACGGTTAAAGCTTATAGGCTCGTATGAATATATTTTCATCCAAAGCAAGATTCAAATTTGACCATTAGAGCACCTTAAGAGAGTTTTTACTTTTTCTTGTAGTTAAATTCACTACTGTAATTTTGCATGGACAAAGAAAAAGATGGTGTTTTGTATTTTTCATACCAAATTTACTTCCATCAAGGATTGTATCAGGCCATCCTTCCCGTAATTTCTTTTTCTACATTGTTACTTCACTAAGCTTTCCTTTTCAACTCTAACTTGC
>Ga0325402_1004121_pt1 | contig 13352 bp, 9 predicted proteins | sample PopdelMetagenome_22_FD_207212 | JGI IMG/M metagenome (GOLD analysis project Ga0325402, IMG submission 207212) | Populus deltoides microbial communities from Bellville, Georgia, United States - Xylem-PdKOR-R3 | ecosystem: Host-associated > Plants > Phyllosphere > Stem > Wood/Secondary xylem... | reverse complement strand
TTTCATATAGTACAATTTTGAATATACTAAGTATATTGTGACTTGCTAATTACGAGTCTAATTTTATTTTTTAAAATGAAATTCTTCTCTTATTTTTGCAAATTTATATTAAGAAGAATTAATTTTGAAAAATAACTATCAATTCTATACATTCTTCTAACAAAAATTATAGGTAAAATGTTTTTACATGAAAAAGCTTTTATTTTATTTTATTTTTACTAACATGGATGTCCAAACTAATTTGTACGCACCTCGATTAATTTTATGTACCCTAAAATTAATAATTATATAACTTTTTGGTGATTTTAAAATTTATGGGAATCAAACTAGTAATTTTTAAAAAACAAATTAAAAATTTATTCAATTCAACTAAATTTTTTTTTATTTTGACATAAATGGCCGTCCTACTAGTTGTTTTATTAAGCAAGTTGGTGTGGCATGACGAGTCCCGTTGTTATTTTCAATCCTTATCACCAAGCATGCTTGGAAAAATAATTAGATTAGGGAAAATATTTTAATCGGCCTTGGATCCCCTGATTAAACTAGCACGATAACATAGGCAAGGAAGCTTAAAACGGCCAATTGCCAAGCTCCACCGCCAGATCCACCACAATTTGTACAGATGTCTTTTAACGTTTATGCATGTACAGGGTTGACCCGTACATTGCGAATGTATGGAAGTGACGTGGCAATGAGTTCATCATACACGACATAGTTTAGGAACATTCAATCTTCATCTGTTCATACTTCATAGTGTGGAAGACTTTTTTATTTTTATTTTTAGTTTTTTTTTAATGTGAAGTAGTTTCATGTTAACTTCTCATTGGATTATTAGGTTGTGTTTGAAAATATGGTCTAAATTATATTTTTTAAAATTTTAATTTTTTTTTATGTTTTTCAATTATTTTGATGTGCTGATATTAAAAATAATTTTAAAAAAATAAAAAATTTTATTTTAATATATTTATAAATAAAAAATATTTTAAATTATAACCGGTGGTAAGTACAAACTAATAATTTATGAATTATTTAGTAGAACTCCCACGGTGAACCTGTTTTGAGAACATCAAGTTGGGTCTAGCGTAGACAAGTAAGCTCGATTGAAGCTATCTTCCTTAAAGCACCTCTTCCTTGCATAGTTTTGTCTATGTAATTCAATGGATGCTGGAAGGGATAAACATAATAAAATGGTAAGATTTCTTATTAATTCAAGGACTCGTTTGTGTAATTATAAAAGTTTAGGACCAAAATGCACCTGTATGCTCTAGTGGAAGGAATAGGCGTGGTCAGTGTATCATTTCTCAAGCGTAACTGGGCTTGGGCTTATGCTCCGAAAAACAACTTGAGCTGATGATCCAGGCTGAATTCTGAACGTAAGGCAGCCTAAAAAGAATCCATGAATTAGAATCGCTGATTTTCAGAATTAATTGTGTATATTTTTGTATTAAAAAAATGTTTTTAATTTTAAATTAATTTTTTAAAATTTTAAATTGTTTTAATGTGTTGATTTTAAAAAATATTATTATTTTAATATATTTTTAAATAAAAAATATTTTTTGAAAATAATTAGGAGTACAATTTAAAATACTGGTATACTTATTTATGGTAGCTTAATTGCTTTTTTTTTAAATAAAAAAATATCAAATTATTTATCAAATTACTTTTTACCTTTTTTTTGTAATATTAATTTGCGAATATTAAAAATAAAATAATTATATAAAAAAATACTTTAATATATTTTTACACGTTAAAAAAAATCCGTGAGAATCACAATAACAGCAGTCGGGTGTCTCTGCAACGTGTTACCCGTAGTCACCACGGGCATTTCCGTTAAGATCAGAAATCATTGCCGTCCATCTTGCATACTCAGTGACAATATGATTTCCATATATTCTTAATAATTCATTTCTCATCTGGATTGGTTGTAGCCGATTCTCTCGAATCATCAAAGCTCGCCTGCTACATTTCTTGCTATGGTATTGCCCTCTCGGATGCCTTTTTTCTTTTCTTCAATTCATTTCTCACTGTCTTGGGGTTTCGCTTAATCTTCATGATTTTTTTTAGTTCTTGTAGATAATCATGTTTTAGTACAGTATACGAACGATCATTAAACAATTCTTTGTGTTAGATCCAGGTTTTTTTAGAAGACGAGGACCGAATTTTTAGCTTGGAGGTCTCCATAGAAAACCCATTTTGGAGGTCTCAAAGATGAGGACCGAATTTTTACCAATTTGTACGGATTGCATGACCCTTTCCTCATAGGTGCCATGAAACAGGGTGACTGGTATAGAACTAAAGACTTGGTGCTCAAGAGTTCTGACTGGATTGTTAATGAAGTTAAGAAGTCTGGCCTCCGAGGACGCGCTGGTGCTGGTTTCCCATCTGGCCTCAAGTGGTCATTTATGCCAAAAACAACAGACGGTCGCCCTTCATATCTTGTTGTCAATGCCGATGAAAGTGAACCTGGGACCTGCAAAGACGGGGAAATCTTGCGGCATGATCCACACAAGCTCTTAGAGGGCTGCTTGATTGCTGGGGTAGGAATGAGAGCTTCTGCTGCATATATCTACATTAGGGGTGAATATGTGAATGAATGAATAAACCTGGAAAGAGCCAGAAAAGAAGCTTATGAAGCAGGCAGGGCTGTTGGGCAAGAATGCGTGTGGATCTGGTTATGATTTTGATGTCCATATCCACTTGGCGCTGGTGCTTACATTTGTGGTGAAGAGACAGCGCTTTTGGAAAGCCTTGAAGGAAAACAAGGGAAACCAAGATTGAAGCCTCCTTTCCCAGCTAATGCTGGGCTGTATGGCTGCCTCACCACTGTTACAAATGTAGAAACTGTGGCTGTCTCTCCCACTGCTCCCCAAGCACATTTGATGTTGCGCTTATGGACTATGATTCACTAAGGGCTGTCACGTCAGAGGATTGGGTACTGCAGCAGTGATTGTGATGGATAAATCTACTGATGTTGTGGATGCAATTGCAAGGCTGTCTTACTTCTACAAGCATGAGAGCTGTGGACATTGCACCCCATGCAGGGAGGGAACAGGATGGCTTTGGATGATTATGGAAAGGTTGGAGGTTGGGAATGCAAAGTTGGAAGAGATAGATATGCTCCAGGAGGTGACCAAACAGATTGAAGGCCACACTATCTGCGCCTTGGGTGATGCTGCGGCTTGGCCTGTGCAGGGTCTCATAAGGCATTTTAGGCCAGAGCTTGAGAGAAGGATTAAGGAGCGTGCAGAGAGGGAGTTGCTGGAGGCTGCTGCTTAAGAATTTTATGCAGGTTTCTACTTGCATCTTATTGATCTTAAGTAGACATTAAAAAGAAAATATACAATGATTTCCTATTGGTTCATTAATATACATGGGTGGTTGTGATTATTGTTTCAGAATTAGAAGTGTCCTGGATAAGAGCTTGTAAAGCCTGGGCAGATTGACAGTCAATGTTGTCCCCTGTTTATTCAATTTAGGCAGTAATTTCCCACCAATAGAAAAAAGAAAAAAGAAAAGAAGCTTGATTTGTGGCAGGCATTTTGGAAGGTGGAATAATCACTGCATTGGTTCTCTTGTTTCCCTGTTTGGACAGTGTTGTGTCTGTTTTTATTCTTGAAGAACATCAGAAACAGGGAAGGCATGCCAGAAGCGAATGAAAAATTTTCCAAACAGCCTCTTGCACTATGTATAGGAGGGTGTTTTTTGTGTGGATGGGGGTTGTGGGGAAGAGAGGAATAAACTATTCAATCTCTACTGAACCTTTTTTAAGAGGATTGGAGGGTTTTTCACTATCCTGAATTCCCTCTAACCATTACAAATCTTGACATTTGCTTACAACTCTGTAGGAAGAATGCCCTTAAACATAAGGATCTTGATACATTTTGTTTTCTTCAATATTTTCCTTTCTAGCAACGTGAAAGATATAATCAGTGTTTCTGTTTTAAACTTCCCGAGGCATTTTTGAACTTTCCCAGAAGTTGCTTCCTTTCCTCTCTTTGAACCTAAGCACAAGTCTTTCTTAAACACAAGACAGCATAATAATAGTGCTGCGTCGTCTGACAGGTGAAAATCTCTAGCAACATCGAGTATACTCAGACATTACAACGAACGTGCACACCTTTTTGAGAGGTGGAGAATGTATTTAGATACTGACTTGTTTTCTATGAATTTCCAAGTTTTTTTACCTGAGCAAAAATGACTTTTCTTTCTTCTGTGCAGGAAATGCTTTATTCATGAACTTCTTGAGATAAATGAAGAAACTACTGTGTAGTGAGGGTGGTTACTGGTTAGTTGACCTCGGGCACCAGCAGTCCTGTTGGTTTTAACATGTCTGGGAAGGATAACTCGTTGTTCATTGATGTGCTTTTAACATGTCTTCGGACACTTCTGGAAAATGTTGTCAATAATTTGTAGTTTCATTTTACGGCAAGTTAAGGAGAACAGAATTCAAATGGAGGCTGTTCGCTGCAGCTTTAAAGGTGATTTGTGAACAACAGGCTTCTTGTTTGGGAATGCTAAAGTTGTTGCAATACAAAATTATGAACAGTTCATTCAAGTATGTGCTAAGCTTGAATGAGGGACCTCTGTTCATTCATCATCTAAATGAGCCCTTTGTCTTTAAAAATACTTTGGAATTTGTTCAGTTTGTGATTGCAATGATGCAGCGCCCCTGGGCAACAAAGCCACACTAGAAACACTAGAAACCAATTGATTTACGAAGTTCCTGATGGTTTCCTAAACATTTCACTTGAAATTACAGAATTCTGGGTAGTGCTCGAGACTAAGCACAAGGAAAGAGTCATCAATAAAGAGGGAAGATTATGCAGCAGGAGGATTTTCAAGGCTTAGTTATTTTTATTTTTTTCCTATTTAGTTTAGGAAATTAAATATTATGTTTAATAGTTTTTTTTCCTAATTTACTTAGGGTTTTTATTATTTTTTTCTTTATTTCTATGTTTCCTATGTTGGTTTATGAATTTATTTAAGTAACTGTAGACATCTTAAATCGCAAATTAGGGTTTATGTGATTTTTTTTTGTTATTGTGCTAGCTAGGACACAATTGGACAGCCCATTATTCCATGTAAGTTGATAATATCTATGGATTAATGTTATTCAAATCTTTGAAATAATTCAGCTAAAATCCTCCAGGCAGCATGTCTGCCACCTCACGTTGTCCAGCCCTTAGAAATCCCTCCATCCGAGCACCCATTAAAAGAAACAGGAAAAAAAAACACGCGAAGATTCAGTATTAGGATGTATTGGGATGTTTTTTTGGGTAGGATTTTGATACAAGAAGATTCAAGCTGAAGACTGTAACAGAGGGAAAAGTCGTTGCAAATTGAATTTCAGTTATAGCTACACACACCGTTTAATTATACACAATATGCATTTCTATCTTTCTTTAATACGCACCGTTTTATTAGCTCTAATTAGAAGGAACGAGAACTTAGCTCACCTTCCATAATGCCTATATTAAGAGGCAGTTGTAACAAACAAAAACACATGAAATATAGAAGGGAAACTATTCTGTCCTCTTCCTCCTTAGTCCTAAATTCTCTCCTTATCTCCCTCAGTCTGTTAAAAACCTTCACCATCCATTTACACCCTCATCAAGTGGTATCAGAGCTCTTATCTTCGGACCCTAAACAATGGCTCATGACACTAGGTCTCAAGATATAAAAAAATTGGAAGGGGTGATAGCAACAGCTAACAAGGAACAAGGTCTGTGGAATGACAAGGTGGCAAAATTACTTGAACAACAAGGGCAGCAACAGTTGTCTAGCGATACACGCCTCTTAAGATTGGAGGAGCTTATTTCAGGTATGTCCCTTCAGCAAAATACTTTACTACAGAAACTACAGTTACCCATAGGAGAGACCAGCTCCAACCAGGAGTATCCACGCAACAGTCAAGAAGGAGTGTATTTCAGGAATGACTGGCAGCAGAGTGGACACTACAAGTTCCATAAACCTAGGCGTGATTTTCCATCTTTCGAAGGGGAAGATGTCCACAAATGGTTGTACAAGTGCAACCAGTATTTTGAGATGGAAGAAGTTCCTGAAGCTGAGAAGCTCAAACTAGCCTCTTACTACTTGGATGGTATGGCCCTCTACTGGCATCAAAACTTTATACGTAGCAAGGGTGGCCAGATAGTGACCTGGAAGGAATACGTGGAAGGCCTCTGTGGAAGATTTGGTGGCCATAAAGACCCTCTGGAGGAGTTAAAAGATCTGAAACAAGAAGGCGATTTGGAGACTTACATCAGAGACTTCGACATTCTGTGGAATAGAGCTGAGATTGATGAAAGGTACGCTCTGATTTTCTTCCTAGGGGGACTAGAGATAGAAATTAAAAACTTGGTAAAAATGTTTGAACCAAAATCACTTAAGCAAGCTTATAATCTGTCTCGTCTACAAGAAAACACTAACCTCTACAAGAAATTCCACCCACAACCAAACAGACACCCGACATCAACTTTTGTCAACAATCAAGCACCCAACCAGCAACAATCTTCTTACAAATCTAATAAATTCCTAGAATCAGCCTCCCAACATTCTACTCTGCCCGGGTTACTACCCACCCCTCAGACATACCATGGTACTCAACCAATAAGAAGGCCCACCAGAACTTTTAGGAGCACTGAAATGGAAGAGAGAAGAGCGAAGGGCTTGTGTTTTTGGTGTGACGACAAGTTTACCCCAGGGCACAAATGCAGAACACGGAAGCTGTACTCCATATGTTTAATGGGAGATGATGAAGGTGATGAAAACAGTACAGTTGAGTCGGGGCAGGAAACGGAGGTATTGATAGACACAGACCCACACATTTCCATGAATGCATTAGAAGGAGTTCCAGGGTGTTACACTCTCAAGGTGACAGGTCGAGTAGCCAAACTACCAATCTTTATATTAATAGACTCAGGAAGCACACACAATTTCATGAATACATGGGTTGCTAACAAACTACAGTGTGTGCTAACCCCTATCAACCCAGTAACTGTTAAGGCTGCCAATGGGGGAAAGATGTTGTGCTCCTCGATTTGCAAAAATTTCAGGTGGAAGATGCAAGGAATACATTGCGTGGCTGATGTGTTTGTCATGGAATTGGATGCATGTGACATGGTTTTAGGAGTTCAGTGGTTAGCCACCCTGGGGGACATTATGTGCAATTATAAGAATATATGGATGAGCTTTGAATGGCAAGGGCAAAGAACCACATTGCGGGGAGAGGAACCAGTGAAATTACAATCACTCCAGTTTGGACAAATGAGTGGTCTGCTAAGCAACAGGACTAGTGTTGCAGGTATCAATCTCTGCAGCCTGAGGATGGTTCAGGACACACCTGCAGCTAAGGCATTAACAACTGGAAAGAATCTCAACGAAGAGGAAAAATCAGCTCTGAAAAAGCTGCTTCTCCTCTATCAGGATGTCTTCATTCCTGTGGCAGGGTTACCACCCAGTAGGTCCCATGATCACACCATTCCTCTAAAGGAAGGAGCTCAACCTGTTAACCTTCGACCATATCGATATTCTAGCTTGCAGAAGGATACAGTGGAAGGGCTAATCTCTGAAATGGTGGTGGCAGGTACAGTCCAACCAAGCCATAGTCCCTTTGCATCACCAGTCGTATTGGTAAAGAAAAAAGACCTTTCCTGGAGATTGTGTGTTGACTACAGAGCCCTCAACCGCTTGACTATCAAAAACAAGTTTCCCATACCCCTGATTGAGGAGCTACTGGAGGAATTAACAAGGGCATCGGTGTTCTCAAAGATTGATCTACGCTCAGGGTACCACCAGATTCGAATGAACTCAGGAGACATCCACAAAACAGCATTCAGAACACACAATGGACACTACAAATTCTTAGTGATGCCCTTTGGTCTCATTAATGCACCCGCTACCTTCCAAAGCTTGATGAATAAGGTGTTTAGAACTTATTTAAGGAAGTTTGTTCTTGTGTTTTTTGACGATATTTTGATTTACAGCCAGTCCTACAAAGAGCATCATGCACATTTGCAGACCATCTTTGAACTGCTCAGAACACACCAGTTGGTTGCAAAGGAGACCAAGTGTGTTTTTTGTGATGACAGGGTAGAGTACCTAGGCCATATTATAACTAAGGCTGGAGTAGCTACGGATCCTGAGAAGCTACAAGCCATCAGCAATTGGCCACTGCCTCAGAACATCAAACAGCTTAGGGGATTCTTGGGGCTCACGGGTTACTATCGCAAATTTGTTAAGGGTTATGGCATTATTTGTCGCCCCCTGACAAGGCTCCTAAAGAAAGATGCAGTAGGTTGGGACCAAGAAGCAACAGTGGCCTTTGAAGCTTTAAAAAAGGAGATGGTGAACCCTCCAGTATTGGCATTACCCGACTTAAACAAGCTGTTTATTGTGGAGACTGATGCTTCAGGTTCTGGTATTGGGGCAGTATTAATGCAGGAAGGACACCCAATTGCGTTCATTAGCAAAGCTTTGGGACCAAAGCAACAGGCTTTATCTACCTATGAAAGGGAAATGTTAGCAATCCTCCTGGCAGTACACAAGTGGAGACAGTATTTGTGGGGACGACCTTTCAAGATAAGGACCGACCATGTTAGCCTGAAATACTTGCTAAATCAGAAAATATCCTCTCCTTCTCAACATCTGTGGCTGACAAAACTACTGGGGTTTGATTACGAAATTGAATTTCATAGAGGAAGGGAGAATGTTGCTGCTGATGCTCTTTCTAGAATAACCAGCAGCGAACTTAATGCCCTCACTCTATCAACAATAGAGACACCGGTGTTAGAGGACATCAAACAGTCATGGACAAAGGATAGCAGGATCCAAGCTATCATTCAAGATCTAATGAAAGACCAGGCTACACATCCTCACTATAAATGGAGCAACAACCACCTGTTTAGGAAAGGCAAACTAGTGGTGGGACGCAATCCAACACTCCAGCATCAACTTATATCAATGTATCATGATACTTCCTTAGGAGGACATTCAGGTTCTACAGTCACTGCAGCAAGGGTGGCGAGCATGTTCTACTGGAAAAAATAGCAGAAACAAGTCAGACAATATGTAAGAGAGTGCCCTACCTGCCAACGCTGCAAAACAGAGAATACAGCTAGCCCAGGGTTGTTGCAACCACTGCCAGTACCAACCGCACCCTTCACAGATATCAGTATGGATTTTATAACGTGCCTCCCTAAATCAGAAGGCAAGGAAGTCATCTTTGTAGTAGTGGATCGGCTCAGCAAGTATGCCCATTTCATGGCACTTGCACACCCTTATTCAGCTACCACAGTGGCCAAGACCTTCATGGATTCAGTCTATAAATTGCATGGGATGCCAGCAACCATAGTAAGCGATCGCGATACCATTTTTCTTAGTCAGTTTTGGAAGGATTTATTCGCCTTACAAGGGGTCAACCTCCACTACTCCACCGCCTATCATCCCCAATCTGACGGTCAGACAGAAGTGGTCAACAGATGCATAGAAGGCTACCTTAGATGCATGACAGGTGACAATCCGTCACAATGGTGCAAATGGTTAGCTTTGTGTGAATGGTGGTATAACACAAACTTTCATACCGCTACCAAAACTACACCATACAAAATACTCTATGGTTTTTCCCCACCCATACACATCCCTTATTTTCCAAAAGATTCACCCCTGGAGGCAGTCGATCACTACCTCACGGCCAGAGAACAATTGTTGCAGACAGTCAAGCTAAACTTAACCAAATCCCAGAATCGAATGAGACAAATGACCAACAAAAAGAGAAGTGACCGGGTCCTGGAAATAGGCGATGCAGTCTATCTTAAACTACAACCTTACAAATAGAGATCAATGCTTCAACCACACCACAAACTGGCTGCTAAATACTATGGTCCCTACACCGTAATCAAGCGGATAGGAGAAGTAGCATACAAGCTAGACCTGCCCTCTTCATCCTCCATCCATCCAGTTTTTCACGTATCTCTATTGAAACGAACTGTGGGAAATCGAATGGTGCACCACAGTTTGCCTGACAATCCAAGAGAACCCCTGCTACAACCTCAAGTAATCATGGATCGCAGAATGGTCAAGAGAGGGGTGCGAGCAGCTACACAGGTCTTAATCCACTGGAAGGGGCTTTCGCCCGCAGAAGCAACATGAGAGTTCCTGGACGATGTTCAGTTAAGGTTTCCAACTTTTAACCTTGAGGACAAGGTGGTTTTGAAGGAAGGAGATTTGATACAAGAAGATTCAAGCTGAAGACTGTAACAGAGGGAAAAGTCGTTGCAAATTGAATTTCAGTTATAGCTACACGCACCGTTTAATTACACGCAATATGCATGTTCTATCTTTCTTTAATACGCACCGTTTTATTAGCTCTAATTAGAAGGAACGAGAACCTAGCTCACCTTCCATAATGTATATATTAAGAGGCAGTTGTAACAAACGAAAACACATGAAATATAGAAGGGAAATTATTATGTCCTCTTCCTCCTCAATCCTAAATTCTCTCCTTATCTCCCTCAGTCTGTTAAAAACCTTCACCATCCATTTACACCCTCATCAGATTTTTGATGTATTATATCAAAATTAATTCGAATGAAAAACCTATTTTAATATATATATATATATATATATATATATTTAAAAAATAAATAAAATTGAGAGTGTAAACAGAGACCTGTTGCTGCTGTTGATAAGTTTAAACATATATTGAAGGACGAGTGGACTTCTTTATATACCAAAATAAAGAGCTCATTACTCACAAACTCAAACATCTTTTTGGTGAACTTATTTGCTTTCATTTATTTCTTCTCATTATTCTCTCTTTTCTTTATTTAGCTGTCTCTCTTCCAGGCACTTTCGTCGATGGCCAGAAGCGTTCCAAGCTGTGACGACAATGGTGGTGGTTGCGGCAGAGGAGGCGGTGAAGCCCTGATTCCATGTTCTAATATTTATTTGCCATCTTTTTCTTTTGTGGAACAAATCAACAGTCCTAGCAGGATACCTCGCAACTACTACTATTCAAAATGTGATATGGTCGGGGATATATTTTACGGCACAGATGATTATCCGGACGTCAGAGATTCGATACACAGGGAAGATGTGCTCGAGCATTACAGAAGGGAAATAATCATGAGGTCCTTGAATAAGAGAAAGTTGAGCCGGTTCTCTATTTCTCGGTGTTTTGAGTTCTTGGAACTTATTTATTGCCTTGGATAGTTGTTTTAGTTTTCTGTTTCAGTTAGGAACCATTTATTTATTTATTTATTTTAAAGAGTGTGTGCGTGCAAGCTTGAATACTGAATTCGGATATTTGCCATTAAAGGCCTAAGGCTTGTTTTTTAAAAGCAAAAAGGGGCTTGAAATGAGGTTATTATTAATACAAGACAAGAAATACAGGTAATGACGCCTTCAGCCAATCGTAATGCTGGTGGAGGCAGATGCCAGGGCCCGGCAGCTTTGACAAAAGTACTAACATTTGCAAAAGAATGGAGTAAAAAAGATATTCATGCTCACCAATCAATGTAACTTTGCATACTTCATCGGATGAATTTCAGGCGGTGGCAGGAATCTGGACTTTCAGAACACTACTGCTGTGACTATTTGGATAACTGGAGGTATTCTAACAAGAACGAAGCATACCACCCAATCTGTTTTTCCAGGTTAAATTCTACAGGTAGGGTGCTTTCTATGTTGTTACTATTCGGATAACAACAAAACATCTATCTCATTTACCCTGATGTGACTGAGTAACTTCCTTCTCATTATTGTTGCTTTGCATTTCTAGTAGCTTCTGTTGTTCTTCATCAGTTTGCTCTGCTTTTACTTCAGGCACAGCCTTGGGCTTGCTCGTGGACTGTTGATACATAATGCCACCTAGCATACAAATAAGAAGACCCACTGTCCCAATGAATGTTGAATGCTTGTCCCAAACAACCAGATTGATTACAACCGTCAACAACTTGTTCACCACACCAAGAACAGTATAGCCTGTAGCAGAGATTGCTCTCCGGCAAGAAAACCCAAAGAAAGAGATGGCTAAACCAAACAAACAAGATAAACCAACTGGTAAAACCACCCCAAAAGAGTGCCAATCCGACTCATCTGAAATTTCATGCTTTATTTTCTTAAGCTCCCCCATTATGAGCAATTCCAGGGGAAAGAGCAGGAGGGCCTCGAGATTGTTGTACAACACGAGACCCCATGTATTTAAACCAATGGTCATGACAACATGCTTGATATAGACAAAATCTATAGTCATGCTTACCAAGTAAGCTACAGCCCAACTATAAGCCATGACCGTGAACTGGTAATCTGTTAACACATATAGCACACTTCCACCAAAGATGGTGGCAAGTGACAACCATGTCTTCAATGATGGCCATGCCTGGTGTAGGAACAAGGTCTCTCCTATTGCAACAAAGATGGGGACTAACGAGCGGAAGACAATGAATGTATCAACATTAGCATGGAGTAAGAGCTCACTGTTGGTAAAGAGTGACAGATAGAACATGACAGCCGCAGGTAGGAACCGCCACATTGTCAACAGGTCAAGCGAGTCATGCTCTACAACCCTGAACCACCCACAAACGAGTACACCTGCGGCGCTAGTGAAATACTGTAAAGCCGTTAGTGCCCCAGGGTAAGGGAATTTCATGACTGCCCACTTGTTGATAATGGAGAGCAGGGATGCTGAGATGCAATATCCAGCAGCTACGCCATAAATGGACGTTAGCTTGAGTAAGCCACTATACCAGGTTTCCTTGATTTCATCAGAAGAGGAGGCTCCAGTACCTTTCTGTTCCTCTCCACCAGCCTTAGGATTCTCCACCTCACCGGACATCTGATAGAAAACTGATAAAGCAAGTGGAGAACATATCATAAAGTTAGTGTACAAATTTCCATTCAAATTCAGAAACTTTATCCCGGAGGCGTTTTAACGTCCATACAGACCCACCAGCGAAATGGACTCAGTTAAATTACTCAGATTGAGCCAATAAAACACACAAAATACAACTCCAAAAGGTTTATTTTTCTTCATGTGTGTAACCCAAGTTACATACCAAATCAAAGTCAACTATCACCATCAACATAATTAATGTAATGAATTGAGAGGGGGCGTTATACCCAGCCTTCAACAAGCAGACAGAGAATTAAAACAAAGTTCTAAACCCACATTTTCCCGGCAACAAAGCAGAAGAGAGAGGGGCGGGGGTGTTGGCTTGCATGATCAGATCAAAGAAGGAGAAGAAACGATTTCGATACCTGTGGATCATGCAATCTGTGAGCAGAGACTATGCGTTCAGATGTGTTGCAGGCAGCAGCAGCAGCTGAAGCAGACACCGAGAAGGAAACTGTTG
>Ga0325402_1004119_pt1 | contig 13355 bp, 9 predicted proteins | sample PopdelMetagenome_22_FD_207212 | JGI IMG/M metagenome (GOLD analysis project Ga0325402, IMG submission 207212) | Populus deltoides microbial communities from Bellville, Georgia, United States - Xylem-PdKOR-R3 | ecosystem: Host-associated > Plants > Phyllosphere > Stem > Wood/Secondary xylem... | reverse complement strand
TTTTTTTAAAAAAACACTAACATATTCTCAACATCTGTTTTTTTTTTTTACTTTGAAATTGTTTTTATAAATCCCGTGTTATAGCTAAGAAGAAACACACCATTATCAGTACTTTTGTGCAGATTTGAATAGTGTCTTCTAAGGCAACATTTGGTGTAAGTTTTTAGTGCTGAATGTATCTTTTTTTTTTCTTTTTTTTTTGGTGAAATGATCTGATTAGTTTCTTTAATTTATGTATATAACTCATTTCCAATGCTTACCCAAGTAGTAATTAACTATAATAAATGGGATGGTTTAACTGAGGAGATGACACTTATATATGGAGTAGCTGCTAATTCCCATGTTCCATATTCCTTAATTTTCTGACCTAAATCATATTTTAATAGAAGAGGTTTCATCCACCCCTTAACATTTACTCACAAAATTCACCAAAACAAACCTCAGCCATCTAAAACCCTAGCTGGTTCTGACTCTGTAATTGTAATTCCTTGGTTTGTTCGTGCAAGTGTTTTTTACCTTCTTATTAATTCAGCACAGAACATAAAACATGTAGGAATCTGTCGTTATCTTGGGTTGTCATCCAGTTCACACTAGCTTGTGTTTTGACTGCTCTTATTTGAGTTCGACGTCCTTTATTAGAATTCCACAGGACACCAGATTTAGTTTGTCCTCCTCACAGGTATTTCCCATCTGGGTATCTCTCCATCTCTCCACTGAAACTCAAATTTCGTTCAAGGTGCCATCTTTTCTTTTTAATTTTGTTCGCTTATCTTCATGGGCTCTCTTAGTCTCCATTTATTTGTGATTGCCAGCAACTACAAGCTCCTTTCCTTGTATTGCTTTTGACAACTTTAGATTTGTACTCTTTCTTATTCAATTCTATCCATTGCTGTTTAGATTTCTTCCATATCTGCAACTAATAAGCACAACTTCTTTGCTTGATTTTGGTATATTATACAATCTTGGATTTTGATTTCACTTCCTTATTCAGCCCTCTTCATGGATTTTGGTTTCTGTTGTTTTGCTATTGATTACTAGTGCAAACTTAGTGCTCTGCCTTGATAAGAATCCTTAGTTTCTATTTTAAAGCTCAATAAATTCCCATATTTCCTTTGTTCTTCCATAAAGTTCCAGATTTTGAAATGATGGGTGGTGGTGGATCTAGAATTGTCATTTGTGTACTTCTTACAGTCTTAATCTTGGCATTTTTGTCTAGTGGATTTACCCCTGTAGACAATTATCTTATAGATTGTGGATCACCCACCAATACTACAGTGGGTGGCCGTGTTTTTGTTGCTGATGACTCTGCCTCAATCTTTCTTTCAACCCCGAAAAGCACTTTGGCAAGTAGTTCGAAATCTGTCACTTCCGGAGATGATTCACCACTTTATCAAACAGCCAGAATCTTTGACGGAACCTCAAAGTACTCCTTTTCGATTCGTCAACCTGGGAGGCATTGGATTCGCCTGTATTTCAATCCATTTGTTAGTGGTAGTTATGACATGAGCGGTGCGAGTTTTGATGTTTCCACCCCAAACCATGTCTTCCTCAGCAATTTTAGTGTGAAGACTTCTGTTGTCAAAGAATTTTCAGCTAATGTAACCTCGAAGGATCTTGTTATCACTTTCACTCCCTCTGGCAATTCGTTCGCCTTCTTAAATGCCTTGGAAGTCGTTTCAGTTCCTGATGAGCTCATTACAGATGATGCCGAGACTTTTAATCCAGCGGGGAGATTCAAAGGCCTGTCCTGGCAGGCACTGGAAACGGTTTATAGGATGAACATGGGTGGACCAACAGTTTCCTTTGAGAATGATACCCTTGGGAGAACTTGGGTTCCTGACAAAAGTTTTCTCGTTGGAAATAATCTTGCTACCAACGTGTCCAATATTGCAGCTGTCAAGTATGTAGCTGGTGGGGCAACTCAGGATTCTGCTCCAAATGCTGTGTATGGTACTGCCATTAGAATGAACTCAGAGAATGATCCCAACAGCAACTTCAACGTGACCTGGGAGTTCAATGTGAATCCAGGTTTTCAGTATCTTGTTAGGTTTCACTTCTGTGATATAGTAAGTAGCAGTCTTAACAATCTCTACTTCAATGTTTACATTGACTCCTGGCTTGTTGCCGAGGATGAAGATCCAAGCAGTTTTGCAAATGCTTTGGCTGTTGCATTTTATAAGGATTTTGTTACTGCAGCAACAGTCAGCAATAAACTTCGTGTGAGTATTGGCCCAACTAACACCATTGCTGGTGCCTACCCCAATGCAATTCTAAATGGGTTGGAGATCATGAAAATGAACAACTCCTTGGGCAGCCTCAGTGGGCCAGCTCCTGATGTTTCAGATTCAAGTTCGAAGAAGAATGTTGGTGTGATAGTGGGCTTAAGCATCGGAGCAGTTATCCTAGTGGTGTTGGCTGGAATTTTCTTTGTGTTCTGCAGAAAGAGAAGAAGGCTGGCTCGCCAAGGAAATTCTAAGATGTGGATTCCTTTATCCATCAATGGAGGAAATTCTCACACCATGGGTAGTAAATACTCAAATGGAACAACCGCTACTCTTGATTCTAATTTGGGGTATTGTATTCCTTTTGCAGCAGTTCATGAGGCGACAAACAATTTTGATGAGAGTTGGGTTATTGGAATTGGTGGTTTTGGGAAGGTATACAAAGGAGTTTTGAATGATGGTACAAAAGTGGCTGTTAAAAGGGGAAATCCACGCTCCCAACAGGGACTTGCAGAGTTCCAGACTGAAATTGAGATGCTCTCTCAGTTCCGGCATCGCCATCTGGTTTCGTTGATTGGGTACTGTGATGAAAAGAATGAAATGATCTTGATTTATGAATACATGGAGAATGGGACTCTCAAGAGTCATCTCTATGGCTCAGGTTCTCCCAGTTTGTGTTGGAAGGACAGGCTTGAGATATGCATTGGAGCAGCTAGAGGACTTCATTACCTTCACACTGGCTACGCAAAAGCAGTTATACATCGTGATGTGAAGTCCGCTAACATCCTGCTTGATGAGAATCTCATGGCCAAAGTAGCTGATTTTGGGCTTTCTAAGACAGGACCTGAAATTGATCAGACTCATGTGAGCACAGCAGTGAAGGGGAGCTTTGGATACCTTGATCCTGAGTATTTTAGAAGGCAACAACTGACTGAGAAATCAGATATCTATTCATTCGGGGTGGTATTGTTTGAAGTTCTTTGTGCCAGACCGGTTATAGATCCATCCCTTCCAAGAGAAATGGTTAACTTAGCTGAATGGGCAATGAAATGGCAGAAGAGAGGACAGCTGGAAGAAATAATAGACCCTACTCTTGTGGGGAAAATTAGACCAGATTCACTTAGGAAGTTTGGAGAAACTGCTGAGAAATGCTTAGCTGACTTTGGGGTTGACAGGCCTTCTATGGGAGATGTCTTGTGGAATCTGGAGTATGCCCTTCAACTACAAGCAGTTGTTCCAGGCGATCCTGAAGACAACAGTATTAATATGATTGGCGAGCTCTCTCCGCAAATCAACAATTTCAGCCATACTGATAGTAGTGTTTCTGCTGCAAAATTTGAAGCCTCGAGTGTCGATGATCTCTCTGGTGTTTCAATGAGCAGGGTATTCTCACAACTGGTTAAGTCTGAGGGCAGATAACTCGCTAGATGGTAAGCTTGATGGATTTAGCTCCTCTGATAACTCTGGTTTGTCCTTTCACCAACCACTGTTTTTGTCATATTAGAAGAGATGGGGAAATTCTCTTTATTTTGCTGGGAAACGAAACCCTGTACTTGTCAAGGTGCATTTGCTTCTCTGTTCAATTTATGATAGCATCTCCCCAGATCATTTTATGTCTTGTGATTGGAGACATTCCCATGTTCTACAGCTAGTCAGCTTTCCTAAAGTTGTCTAAACCATGCTGAATTGCTTCCAGAATTCTGCAATCAAGCTACATTTTCAGTTACAGAAGCGATGGTTTTCAAGTGAGTTTTAGTAAATTGACAAGGAAGTTGAATTTTATCCTGTACCAATGTATGTGTCTTTATTCTTTGTTGGTACTAATATGAAGTCGGTATGAGGTGCATTAATTTCTATGTTTGCAGATGTTTTTGAACATTTTTTTTCCTTGCATCGAGTATTCTTCACATTATGCTTAGTATGACAATAACACATGCTGTGCCTGTGATGGAGGAGTTATTTTAGTTTGACAAGCCATAATCGCAAGGTCTCATGATGATGATCATTAGTTGTTTTGCAACTGCTGGTATTGGAAATGATTTCCATGCTGCTTTTTTTGACCCAGTAGTCGTGCCTCCCTGAGTGGCATGGATGGAAAATATCCTTTCATGCTGAGATTTATGTGGTGAATGTTGAATTACTTTGGATTTGAACATGAGACTCATAAAGGGGAGCAGCCATTGGATTACACCTCATGATTTATCAGCACAATTGAAAATTCATTTAACGATAATGATGACCAAATGACCAGAAGGAAAATGTTTTCTGAAAACAATTTGGATCACAGTAAGAAACATACACTCTACTATGCTAGAAAACTTAATTATCTATTTTGAAGGGGCCAGGCTCCGGCTCTTTCAACTCCCCAAATGCACTGCCGTCGATCACCAAGCCACCTCTTTCACCTTTCTTCCTTCTTTTACGGGCTTTTACCACTCTCTTCTCCGTGCATCTGATTTTGTTTGAGTGTTATGCATGCTCGGACAAATATGGAATCAAGAAAAGCTTGTCCGAGAGAGTTGTAGTTGAATTCTAACACGAAACACAAAATCTTAAAAGTGAAAGAAGATCATCTGATTAGTATGAACTACTTGCTACATATCCCATTGTCCCAATAACATCTCCTGTCTGCGACACTCTTATTGAGATAGAAATCTTGAACAATGTATAATGGTAGATTTGAAATAAAATTTCATTATATTTCTGTCCATGTTTCTGCCCGGTAAGCCCTCCTAGAAAAACTAGAGTTTTAAATAATTTTTACTTTAAAAATAAAGAAATCAGATTTTTGTCTTTGTGCGAAGAAATTATTAGACATTTCAGATATTATACTCCTCTCTCATAAAAATTATTTATCATAAAATAATTCTAAAGATCCATATTTTTATAAAGGATAATATATATATATATATACCCTTTTTTTTACTTTTTGAATGAAAAATATGTTCATTTTTTAAAAATAAAGACATATTTCTTCACCAAAAAAATAAAAGATACATCAAGATTATAAATATTTTTCATAAGAAGAAAAATCAAGACCATAATTTATAACAATCACCTTGATATTTTATATTTGGGATAATCTAATTGTATAATATTATTTTAGTTCATTTAAATTAAATTAAATAAAAAAATTATCCTGACAAAAGTATATAGTTAACTAAAAAAATCTTTATATTAGATATATAATAAAACTTAAATTTGTGTCACTAACTAAAAATGAAAATATTAAAAAATTATTTTTATTATTTTAAATTGCTAAAAAATACTTGTATGTAAAAAGGAGAAAACATATATTGTTCATGTTTTTCTTTATTTGAAAAACAACGAAAAAATTGTATTGAAAAATTAAATTAGAACTTTTAAAATGGGTTTTTTAAATTCAGTATAAATTTAAAATTTTAAAATATTAGAAATTTTACATTTGAATAGGACTTTTTATTTATAACTATAATGTTTTAGAAAATTATAGCATTAAGGGACAAAGTGGTAAACCTGACGTAATGTTAGCAGATCAAGCGCTTCGAGAATAATAAAATAAATTGTCTACCTAGTGTGTTTAGTGCAACGGTCTTAATTATTAAATTTTAATATATATTTTTATTTTTAAATTGTTTTGATATATTAATATTAAAAATAAATTTTAAAAAATGAAAAAATATTATTTTAATATATTTTTTTAAAATTATATATCACCACTGTTCAAATTATTTTTTTTTTTAATGGGAAACCGCGTAATATATGTCATTGGTTCTCATTTGAGTGGGCTCCACTAAAATTTCAGTTTTCAAACCTATATAAAAGCATTTTACTTTGCTTTTCGTTTTCAAGACCCGACAAAAAAAAGCAGTTGTTTTTAAAATAATTTTATTTAAAAATATATTAAAATAATATTTTTTTATTTTTAAATTTATTTTCGCTGGAAGTCTGGTAAGTACGTCACGGTCAGCCAATATGGAATACAAACAAGGCAAGAAGAATAAAAAACAAAAACAAAAACCCTGCTTTGCCAATAAGGAAGTGACACATCATCATACTCCACTCGAGTACGAAGACAAGACCAATGACAACTTTTAAGATTACCAATCGAACCTTACAAGGGACACGTGGTACCTTCTAACAATGGATCTCCACGTAACAGGTTTATATTGAAGCACCAGCTTGGAAGTGACTAGTTTTTTTGGCCTATATAGTCCCTTGACTTGATAGATATTATTAATATAGTCTCTCTATCCAATTTGTCATTAGTTTATGCAACATGGCATGACATGTCAAGCAAAATTTGTATGTATCAATTATCATGTCGTGAGACAATGATTCCATTGAATATACGAAATATTTCATTATTTATTGAAATTAATTTGAGAGATTTCATAAGATTTGAGAGGTTAGGGTTATTGAATATGAGAAGGAGAATTGAGTCCAAATTATGAATGGTTTTTTTCTTTTTAAATATTTTTTCTATATTTTCAATTTAATTTTAATTTTAATTTATAAATTTTGCATATTTTTTCTCTTGAGTTTTTGTTTTGGTCCAAAAAATTTAAAAATATTTTTTGCTTTAATTTGTTTTATGTATTTTTAAGTTGTGCGTCCAAAGCTAATGGTAAATCTAGGCGGGAAGGATAATATTGAGAATTGTTTCAATCGAGGGACTATTTAAATTAAAAACAGAGTAAAGCTGGACACATTTGGAAAATATCGAGAATAGAAGGATTCAATGTGAGCATGAAAAATGTCCAAATATAATAATAAATAAATTAAATAGAAACTTCTCTCCTAGAAACCAAGCCAAGCTATCTTCTTCAACTATTTGTAACTCTGTCAGTTGTGTTTCCCTTCCTCCGTGTCTGTGCTGTTCTCCTTGTTCAAGCAAAAGCAAGAGAAAGAGAAGAAACCAAAAGGAAGAAGATAATATAATATATTATATATTACATGGGTTTTCTTTGCTGCTGTGGGAAACCGAGCAAGCGATCAGAGAGCAGCAGCATCAATGAAAATAACAGTAACATTAAGCGCAAGGATCAAACACAAGTCACTTCGGGTACCTAAACTTTTCATGATCAAATTTTTTATCTTTTTGAATATTTAAATGTAACCCTTTTTCAGTCAACTGATATGATATAGGGTTTTCTTTCCTTCTTCTTTTTTTCCCCCGAAAATCAATCACCGTGGATTGAAACATAAAGGGTTTTCTTATGTTTTTGAATTTGTAATAATTTTTTTCACGCTTTGATTTGGAATCGTTTTGATTTTTTTGGTGTTTGAAACATTTCTCTAAATCAAGAGAGGTAATTATTCGTGGTTGTTGGGCTTTATGTTGCCGTTTGTTTGTCATAAATAGCGCCAAACTCTTACTCGGTATACATTATTTTTTTTCCTTTCATGGTTGCCCCTTCTGATTGTTTTTTTATATTTGTTTTAGGGTCATTGAAAATGAAGCCATATGTGAACAATTTAAGTAAAGAGGGGGAATCTAAGGATGATCAATTGTCATTGGATGTAAAGAGTTTAAATATGAAGGATGAGATTTCTAAGGATAGAAGAAGCAATGGAAAACAGGCTCAAACTTTTACTTTTGAGGAACTTGCGGCCGCAACGAGCAATTTTAGGTCTGATTGTTTTTTGGGTGAAGGAGGTTTTGGTAAGGTTTACAAAGGGTACCTGGACAAAATCAACCAGGTTCGTACAAAATAAGTCATTTACTATCTGCAGAAATATTGTTTTCTATGTCAATAGGTTCGTGTTTCAGTACAGGGTACCTTCCTTTTACAGTGTCCCCGATGTAGTTTGCCTATATTCACCGTTTATTAGTTGGTTAGACTTAAATTGTCTTCTTGTTGTTGTTGTTGTCATAGGCTGTTGCTATCAAGCAACTTGATCGAAATGGAGTTCAGGGGATTAGGGAGTTTGTAGTTGAAGTAGTGACTTTAAGTCTAGCAGAACATCCAAATCTTGTCAAGTTGATTGGGTTTTGTGCTGAGGGAGATCAGAGGCTATTGGTTTATGAGTACATGCCATTAGGATCTCTGGAAAACCATTTACATGGTATGCAGGTCTCTTTGGCATTGCATTCTCGTTTTCATTGTTTACATTTGTGCTTTACCAATTACTATTCTTTTATCTTTTAACATTTTTGCCTTTGTCATTTCTGCTTTCAGATATTCCACCCAATAGGCAACCGCTTGATTGGAACACAAGAATGAAAATAGCTGCTGGTGCAGCAAAAGGTTTAGAGTATTTGCACAATGAAATGGAACCTCCTGTTATATATCGCGACTTAAAATGCTCCAACATTTTGCTTGGCGAGGGCTATCATCCTAAGTTATCTGATTTTGGTCTGGCAAAAGTGGGACCCAGCGGAGATAAGACTCATGTTTCTACAAGGGTTATGGGCACCTACGGATACTGTGCACCAGATTATGCAATGACAGGTCAGCTGACGTTTAAATCAGATATTTATAGCTTCGGGGTTGTTCTTTTGGAGCTCATCACAGGCAGGAAAGCAATTGATCAAAGAAAAGAACGTGGTGAGCAGAATCTAGTTGCATGGGTAAGACAATATCTGATTGATGTCCTTGTTTTTACATTACTGCTAAGGTCTTTGTTCTTAAAATTCAGCTTAACTGTGATTTCAAGGACACTTGTTTTTTGGACAACTCTTAACTGAAATGACACCTTAACTGGTTATTATAAAAATCGAGAAGCAGCCTAATGTTTTGATGTCATTTGGCAATTGGCTGATCAAACTGGCTCTACATGTTTAATTGGTTCTGATGACACCACCAGTGTGGAATATAGATGATGCGTTTTTATGGTTTCATTTATGGTTGTTATTTCTGTAGATTGCTTCCAGTGCTAATAAAACAGAAATCTCTATAACAATTAACTAGTCTTGAAATTCTTTGGTTAACAACTCAAGTTGACTATAACTATAATGTCTTGATAACTTTGGCTCAGAAAAAGTATTTTGAATGTAAGATCTTCAATTTTGTAACTTCGTGATAAATAGTTGACACGTAGCTTTCTTCAACAAGGCTTAACTGTGAGCATGTGTTAAGAAGGGCATGCTTGCTTTTTGAAAATCGAGGTATAAAAATAGAAATTTGTTAAACACAAGAGTAGAATAGTGATACAGACTTATGAAATACATTGGATCTACTTGCAGGCAAGACCCTTGTTCAAAGACCGGAGGAACTTCTCGTGCATGGTTGACCCTTTGCTTCAAGGTCAATATCCAATAAGAGGATTATACCAAGCCCTCGCCATTTCCGCAATGTGTGTGCAGGAGCAGCCCAATATGCGCCCTGCGGTATCCGATTTGGTTATGGCTCTGAACTATCTGGCATCTCACAAATATGATCCCCAAATCCATTCTGTCCAAGACTCTCGGAGGAGCCCATCTCGTCCTGGATTAGATAAGGACAGAGGACAATGATGTTGCACAAATTGCATAGGGCGGGCTCACGAGACAAATTGCATAGGGCGGGCTCACGAGTGACTAATATGGAGGATGGAAAATTAGGAATTGAGTGCCCAACACCTTTTTGCGGTGTTAATATACCTAGTGCCGGGTATCAATTTTTGTAACCTGGGAGATATCTGGCTATAGTTCCATCCTCATCCTCTCAGAGAAATTCCTGCCCTTTCGTTTTTCCAGGGGTACATGACAGCTGGGCTTTTGGATGTAAGATGCCTCTCTTTAGAAATTATTTCACATTCTATATATTATACCCTGAATAATCAAAGTAATAATTGCCCTTCTCTAATCTCACTGAGGTGTTCTTTTTTGCACACCTGTCAATAGTTTCTTTCCTGTCATTGAATTTAGCATTATAACTGGAAATGGAAAGTTGAAATGGGACAGCTTTACCCGGAACATTGATCATCTTCTTCCTATTCTGGACACAAGGTGCACTGGCTTGGTATATTCCATGGCATACGCAACAATATGAAGACATTTTAAAAGTTGAAACGCATTTCTTTTCATCCAAGGAAAGCCTTCACGATGAGGCAGGGTTTTCGTGGGAGTTTTAACCAGAAGGTAAGGGTCAAACTTTTCAGGTTCATGTGTTTGTTTGGAGGTGTAAAACAAGTCGTAGAGAGCACCCATGAAGTGACATGAACATGACAATGTAGTTTGCCAAGAAATTGGATGGAGGTTATGCTTTGCTGAGACACTATCATTCCATTCTATTCCATCCAATGAAATGAAATTGTAGATTTACTAGAATCCAATTCAAGTGCAGCCAAACAAAAAAGAATTGCAACCAATAGGAGTGTGGTCTGGGGTGAGGAAACTATCACTCAGAATTTTATTTTAATTGCAGCAGAAGTAGGTACCAAAATATGATTTTCAGCACTTTGAGAAGATAATAGAGAGAACACTTTAAACTAGGTGATGTAGCGAAAACAAATTGTTGTTAATCATGAGCTTGTATCAAATTTAACTCTATGAATGAAGCGAAGAAATGGCTATTGAAAACCTGAGTTCTTTGTTGCAGCAGCTCAAACTAGTAAAAATGAGCTCTATTTCTGTTCAATTTTATACCCTTGGTATTGATTTGATTCCTGTATGCATTCAGCATTCTCCGGGAAATTAAGGCATTGGGATGGTATGATCCGAGAAAGAAAATAATAAATATTACTTATGGTCGCTGGAATTCACTGATCTCACCATCTCTGCAATTGCCAACCCACAAGTACATCGTTGATGCCTTATTTGTTGGCAGAACTCTGCAACAGTCCCTTCTCGGTGACTGCAAAACAAGCTGCATTCAGTCAGTAAATGCATCAACCTTACAAGATTTTGACTGCAAGCTGCTGGCTGCCTGGGTGCTATTACTATTGTGTCTGACTTTCACTAAATTTCTAAGCAGAGTATATAATGATCATTTAGGTGAGTTTATTATTAATTAGTTCCTTTGGAGTTTGGACTGAGACACTACGTGACCAATTGTTTGAAAGATGGCGCGAGAAAAACGCATCATAATTAGTACTCATGGAATAACATTAAAGAAAATCATATTCTTTCAAAGAAAGTAGGTATTACCTTGAGCCATCGAAGGGTATCCGGCCTCTTCAATACTACAATAGAGTCAATTCTTTCTGGGGATGCCATTTTCCACCGGCAATAAGGGGATGGTGATTTACGGCGAGTGTAGACCCCGATCGCTCGCTTCTTAGCTCGATCATATTTAGAAGTGCTCATGTAAAAAACGAAGGGCTTCATACATGGGTGCTTCGTCACGGGCCTTGTGTTAAATGTATATGCAGTATAATCAGCTTTTCGATACCAATTAAGAAAGGTTCTTGCTGGAGTCTCAAGCTCTCTAGGAGAGACGACTCCCCTCCAGATTTGAACAACATAGCCCCATGAGACTGAGATGGACCAGTACCTATTCTTGTCATAGCAGATGGATTGTTGCATTATGCTAGCTGAATCAAGCTGCACTGACTTGAACAAGTGTTGGAGAGCTCTGGCTCGGCTCATGCCAGGGAATATTGGCTGCACTACATCGATATGATGAAGTGAAGCCAGTGGAGCCACGGGATGGGCTGCCAGAAGGCCTAGAAGGTCTCCATACACATCATACTGCGTAAGCATAACAAATTAACAATCCAGATGATAATATATATACATATGCAACAAAACGTTATCTTATCGAAGAATTTGACACCAAAATTAAATTGCCTCTCCTGGCCCTAGCTTTCCGAAAACATTATCGTTTCTTCGTCAGAAGCTTTTCAAAAATATTGCTGGAATTAAGATATTCATTAAGCTCATAATTAATTAATGCTTACAGGTTTTTACAAACGAAGAATTTTGTATTCTTTCCATTCAATTCCTTAATTCCTGCTGAGAAAATTATTTATAAAACTATAGAGTTTGAAAAAAGCCTTTAAATTAAACCTGATGAAACCCAGATTCCTTGGAGAGCGGCACCCCAATCTCAGCCATGCAAGCTTGGATTCTGTCATCACTGCCATATAATCCTGGATACCGCCGAATGCACCTGTCTTGCATCTTTGCCAGCTCTTGTGCCAATGGCTGGCTAATAGCAAAACCACCTCCTCCGTATGCCATGGAATAAGAGAAATATATATTCTGAAGGTGACTCTCTGACGAGCTCCCAACGTAATAAAGCTGCCTATGATCATATTTCGAAAGTATCCTGACCACATTATCAACAATAAACACTGTATCATCATCGCCCATCACAAACCACCTCACATCCTTCAATCCAAGCCTCAACGTCTCCGAAACCACCCTCGAAATCCTCAAGGCCGATCTATGTCCTTTCTTATTCGAGTACTTGAACCTGGACGTGTCCGCCGAAATCCTAATCTGAGGCAGCCCTTCATTACTTGGGCTCCTTACTTGTCTATCCATCCAGACTATCCCTCTAGTCTGCTTCGGCCTCCACCACACCTTTACGTACTCCTTTCTTTTCTGCCACAAATCCGCCGAAGCTGCTATCCCGAAAACAATGTGTTTAAGCTCAGTGTTGTACTCCTGTGATTTCTTAGAAAGTATAGGAGGAGGAGATTCAAAATTACTGTCTTGTTCATTTAGCTGGATTGATGTGGACAAGTTTGTAAGATGTTCTAGATTTTCTTCGGTCGCAAGACATCGGCGATCGTTGTTTAGGATAAGATGGGAAGAGTAGATGAGGTAAAGCGTGCCGACAACGATAAAGAACCAAGCGATGGTTTTTCTGAAGCCTCCAGTTTGTGTCGTGCGTTGCTGGGCAGAGGACATTCTATTCTCTTGGGGAAAAAAGTACGATGTTTCTAATATTTTGTTTCTGCTTTCAGTAATTTGTTAGCTACGTACCCTGCCCTTCGCATTCATGGAGAAGATGGAAGAAATGGTGAGATGCAGAGGAACAGAACTGAGAGTTCTGCGGATCTAGAATAGTTTCTCTTCTTCTTTCCCTCGAAAGCTTGTTTAATTTGTGGTTTCAAGTTGTTGATCAACAACGAACATAAATGCGGGTATTTCTCCCTTGTTTGACAGTAGTCAGATTTTATTTTATTTTATTTTATTTTTATCATGGAATAGTCGTCGAAATCTAGAAAAACAAAAAAAAAATGTAATTGCTGATAGAGAATTAGATCTGCACTTATCTA
>Ga0325402_1004115_pt1 | contig 13360 bp, 4 predicted proteins | sample PopdelMetagenome_22_FD_207212 | JGI IMG/M metagenome (GOLD analysis project Ga0325402, IMG submission 207212) | Populus deltoides microbial communities from Bellville, Georgia, United States - Xylem-PdKOR-R3 | ecosystem: Host-associated > Plants > Phyllosphere > Stem > Wood/Secondary xylem... | reverse complement strand
GAAATTATTTGTTATTATCATTAAACTTTATCTAACTAATCGAACTTAAATTCTTTTGACTTGCCCTTAGTTCTAATTTAAAATTAATCATGTGAGAATTGTCGTGACGTGATTTAGTTAGCATAATGGGTTTAAAAATAACCTGGACGATTAGTAAAAGTAATGTTTGATTTAAAAAATATAATTCCAGATAATATCTTTTTTTAAAAAATATTGAGAAAAAGATATATTAAATTGACTCGGGTTTCGCAACTTAACACATCAAACCAGTGATCTGGATCATGAATTTCATTGAAATGCTGATAGATTATTTACTTTCTATTGATATTTTCAATATTTTTTTTTATTGTTTAGTTGTTATAATTCTAAATGTATTTTTTTTTCATCCTAAAATCAAAATAACAATAAAAATCACAATCACAACAACATTATATCTCTATAACAAAGATTTTATAATTCATATTTCATCATTCATCTAAATATTTCATACTCAAATGTTTCCTAGACAATACATAAATTCCTAAGAAGGTTGAGGTACGGGGAGAGGAAGAGATCCCAAAGTAGAAGGTTCTGGAAGGGGAGGCAAATGTAAGGGTAAGGCTATATATGCACGTACTTACTCCCAATACATCCCATTTTCAAATTTGAATCATGCTCTTATTTTTTCCCTCAAATTGGGCAATTTTACTTTTAGTTATTACTGAAATTTTTTTGATCAACTTATCAACATCCTGTGATGTATGACTTCGGATGGAATGTGGTTTGTCTACAATTAAAATAATATGGTCTACTCTCATTTCTGAGGTCGATATCATAAACATATCATAAACATGATTTCTATTGAATCCATTAGTTATATCAACCTTCAATCATAATTAAGAATTATAAGATGGAAATGTCTTTGCTAAATTTAACAGCCATGCTGGAATTACATTGATCCCATAAAATATAAAAAATCAAGTCAAAATCCTAAATCCATATTAATGATGCAAATAAACATTAGTAATTTAATAATAATTATAAAAAAGAAAAACTTACAACATACATTTTTGCTCTATTATCGACAAACTTTTTTCTCCCCTCCACCATATCCCTCTTCTTTATATAAGTTTTCTCATATAAGTTTATAAAGTCGGTTCACATCCAAACTATTTTTCCTTCAAATTAAATACTTTATTTTAATAACATTTAATTAATTTTTTTAAAAAATAATAAAATATATAACAATGAGCTCTTATTAAATGCTTTGCATGGTTCATAAATGTATGTATTTATATGGTGTGCTTGCTCATCAAACAATGAGTTTCTTTGTTTCTATCATGAGTCTTTAATTATAAGCAATTTTTAAAACCTTTTAATGCCATCAAATCTTGAAACAATGCTTAATTACGCTCCATGACATGCCTTGGTTTATAATTTCTCCACATCGTTATGTTAGTCAGTCGTCGGAACCACCAAAATATAATTATAACTTAACTATCACAAACAAAATAAATTTATAGTATGATTGTGAAATCCAGGTTGAACCCAAGGGAAATTTCATTTAATCATCCTACAATATACTAAAATGAGAAAGAATGGGGGATTTGAATGAAAAAATCAAGAAACAATAATTCCAAAAATAATAAATTGATATGTTGTTAAATCAGTTCAAGAGTTCACACATTCATTCCTATAAATTTGTTGATCATCGAAGTAAAATAAATATTCTTTCATATAAAGTAAATAAATTTGATATTTCTTAAAGCTGAGGGAAATCGATGAGATTACGAGTACATTAATTAGGAAAAGCTCTCTAATCAATTTCTTACCATCAAGCGAATGTAATATTGAAGACAATTTTCATTTATTCGGCAGTAGTCTTAGGAATAAAATCTGTGTATTTATTCTAAGCAAAAGTTTAAAAACTTGACAATTTAACTTAGTTTAATCTTCCCTAATAAATCAAGATGAGAATTACAACAATCAAATTAATTCTTTTGCTTCTTACTCTAGTCCCTAACAACAATTACAGTTTGAAAGAAACTAGGAAGCATACATGCCATTTCAAAACAATTCAATAAGCTTGAATAACAATCAATAACGTAATTCTGATCAAGGAAAAATAAATACTTGAATATAAAAAATGATAACGTTACTTCTCACAACTTGCTAATGGAGATGGTGTGTGTGTCTCTCTTGAACCGAATTCAGGAGTTTAGTTCATAGTTTTTGAAAAATTGACAAAAGCAAAGAAGAAATGAATGTTTTTTGGATCCTGTTTCAGTTGTGTTCTGCTCCATTTATCATTTTCCTTAGCTATTGAATTTCTTCAGGACTATTAAGGTAATTAGAAGTCTTCATGATACTTAATTCTTTCCTTCTTTATCTGGTCCTTAAGGTTGGATAAATGTCTCAGAATTTGTATTGAAAACTGACTCTACTACTGTCCCAACTCTGCTGTAATTCCAACTCTGTTGTAATTCCAACTCTGTTGCAACTTAAACTTTCTTTCTTACTTGGTTTAACACTATCTGATCATCCCAGCTGTATTAATTCATTCATGGCATGTTAGAGGCTTGATATGCATATTTCTTGGATCCTAAGGCCTACCGTTTTTATGTCAAACTCTCAACTATAGTGAGATGCTCGACACCGTTAGTTTCCTGATCAGATCAGGAGACTCATCTCGTTCTTCAGATTGAGTCTGGAGTTTGGCATTTAAAACGATTTTATTTGACTTGGAGTCTTGCATGAAAATTGTAGTCATAAATGTGTAGATGAATTTGGGCATTGAATCGCCTAATTTAGATATTGGAATTTCAAGATATTCCCGTTTGAATATCTAAAGTGAAAGCAGAGAATCATGCTGTGAATAGGATTCTGGCCCGAGTTTGCAGGTATGATTAGAGATTTAAATGAGATCGGATTTTTGCCCGTGAAAAGCTTGACATGTGTACTTCGACTTAGATTAAGCTCACGCTCTTATTCGGGAACTCTAACGTGGTGAAAAACTTATCACAAGAAACTAGGTCCAAAACATAAAATGCAGAATTTTTTATCTTCAACAATTAATTCACAAAGTCTCTTAGGCATGCGAACTCATAAAAATAACTTTCAATAAACTCAAATAAGCTCAAAATATATTAAAAAACATAATATAAAAGGAGTAAAAACATGTATATATTTTGCACTTATCATATGTCATCAGAGCGGGCTTTATTAATTACTTGTTTATAGACATCATACCACAAAATCATGCAACCTGGTATAAAAATTTGTTAAACAGAAATAAGATAAGGAAATATAAAAATACAAGTTTACAATAATATAACATTTTTTATTGATACCTACCTAGTTGTACTATGATTTTCTTATACTTTTCTGACCATTACTGAATTGTTATCATCCAAACAAAATTTTTTCTTATATTAAATTCATATATTAATTAGTTTTGAAATTCTAAAAAACTATTAACTCAAATAAACGATTATTTATTTAACCTTAAAATTTTTTCACCAAACTTCTACCATATTCATCCATTCAAGATGCTCATAAAGATAGCTCTATTAAAATAGTGGTTCTTTGACTGATGATTTTATTGTAAATATGATCAAATATGTAGTTTCAATATTAGTAAATCTGAAAATCAATTCAATGAAACCATTTTAATTTAATTTAAAACTTAAACAAAACTTATATTAAAAAACAATATGCAAAATTCATGATCTATAAGTCATGAAATCAAGATAAATCATAAAAAAAAACTTGAAAACAATTACAAAACCGATATTAAAAACTCATTAGTAGTTTTGCTTTCAACACTAAAAAATAAAAAATAATAGAATAGCATGTGTATTAAGTATATAATTAAACTTGTAATTAATATAAAATCAAAAAACCTAGCATGCAAAATCCATTGAATAATACTTTGTAACAAAGGCTGCTGTAAAGGCACCTTATTCTTTTCCTTTCAACTATATTAAATATTATATTAATAACTTTGCTTGATAACCTGATACAACTAAATAGCTTCAATATTAAAAAAACAAAAACATTAATTACATAGTGAGGTTGCCTTTCCATTCTACAACAATTTTGCTTGATACAATGTCTGTAGCAAAAAAGATTATGACCCTATTGGTCCTATTGGTCAAGCCTTTATCAATAACTTTTATAATATATGTTTTTTTTATGATCGTCATCTAAATTAATAGTTCAATCATCAACACCACTACTTAAAGAAGTAGTAATTTTTTAATTGAACTTGGACCTGTTTATATAAAATCTAAAAAAATAATTAATATACAATAAGTAAATTTTTTTCTTAAAATTGCAGTTCAACCACATAGACAAATGATACCTAAAACTTCTATAGACTTATGACTGGTTTATAAAGGGTTTTTTCTTTGTTTTCTTTCTTTCCTTCTTCTCATTAAGATGTAACAAAGGCTAGAATGGCCATGTGTTTGTTGAAATAGCATAATCAAATGGCCACAAACTTTTACAAAGAAAACTTACACTATCCTAGCACAACTGTGAGAAATCAAAACCATGTAACTCAAATTTACTTTTTTCCTCATGCTAAATTTGTATCCTAACAAGCAAATGTTATCAACCTTGTGACCATATTTTCATTTTTTTTCAAATCAACATATAATAAGGCATGAACCATTATTTTCATACAAACATAAAGCATTACAACCAAGTTCCATTAACAGAAATCAAGTTAAAATTACAAAAAATAAAAATAAAAACAAGGTTTATAGTAATTTAAATCACCTAATGAGATTAGGATACCGAGTTCAAGCGGCACCAGGGACAGAGACATTAATGACTATGGCGGCAGAAGTGTAAGGAGAGAAGTAAAGTTACAAAGAAGATGAAATGGAGAGAATTTGGGGAATATATTTTTTAGGGTTCTACGAAGAAGTTGAAATAGGAAGAGGGGACCATCGGGTTTTAATTAATTTTAAAATAGCTGATGGAATTTTTATCAATAATTTTAACACGTCAAAAATATCAATAGAATTGTCGATGAAATTTTGAAATTTTTTTTAATTTCATCACTGTTTCCATTGAAAAATACCTACAAAATTTTTTCATCATAATTTTTATCGGTAATCAGTGACGACACGACGGGTGCTACTTACAAATCAATAGGATGTTTTGTGACGCCTTGTGGATGGAACCCAACAGTGGGGAGTTTAGCGGCAAGCGATCCTGTAGTTGGTACTTCAGAAGTAGAAGAGACTGGGAGGTGATGGGAGGAGGTCAAAGATGAGAGGAAATAAGGAATGCCAATGATAAAAGGTGGAAAGGATTGGCTTTGGAGGCTGTGATGGAGGTCGGTCCTTCACATAACCCCCTTATATTGAAGGAACCTCTCTAGGTTAAAGCTTTGCCGAACATTTTAGTCATAGGTAGTCGCTCATTTTACCGATACGCTAACATTCATGTTGGTAGATCGTTTTAGGCACCTGCAAAAATGGCTATTTCAGTGTATCTATTACCTCCGACTGCCTTCTCCACAAAACAAGTGTAACTGTCAATGAGCGCACTAGTCGTCATGGGCAGTGAAAAACTCGACTATTATTTGAGAACACAAGAGCTTATGATGTAAGAATTACTTGTATCGCTAAATATTCATGTTGGTGAACGTGTGTTCCTCGAGCTTGTCTCAGATCAATCCGCCATTGTGAAGGACGGAACCGGAAAGCCAATCCTGAAATCAACCCATTTTGCGTCATCCAATTTGGAGCTCTCGTTGTTATGAAATGTCTTACCTGTTTCAAAACAAATGTCTTACCTGTTTCAAAACAAATGTCTGGCCTCTTCAAGACCTTATAATATGAAGAAATTGATCTGACCATTTGCGCGCAACATCACAAATTCATTCTTCCACTTTGCTTTCTAATTTCGGTTGAAATATTTTTAACATCAACAATATTAGATGGCCATGATCAGCTTAAAGCTCAGTTGCACTCGAGGGATAGAATCTCGGGCTGAGGAATGAAAAGAATTCGGCATAATCTGTAACAATTTGGTGCAGTCCACCAAGCACCAGCTTAAGATAAAGAGGCAAGGAAAAGAAGGAAGAAAAAAAAAATCCAAGGTAAGAGCTTTTCATGCATGGTAAAACCAAGCAGCTTCTTATTATACGTATGGAAAAGCCTCTATCTGAAATGAGAAAACCAACAGGGAAGATAAGTTCTCATTCTTACTTTCTTCCAGGATACTCCACGCCACTGGGAAACAAGCCAAAGAGCGCATATATAATACATACATGTACAACTGATCCGAACCTGGCTGTGGATGATGGACAAACAAAAACGAACACTGAATTTTCTGTAGGACCAAATGAAGTGATCAAGCTGGTAGATACACCGTGAGCTGAATGATACACTAGCATTTTTCTCTTCTAGGCCTCTTATGAGCTTGTTCTGAGTTTTCTGCACTGCTCCCAACTCCATCTTGCACGAGTAGTTGATTGTTTAGATACTGGTTTACCTGATCCTCAGAAAAAAAATATATATATATCACCGCATCATAAAGGGTTTCTGTTAAAAAATCATGGCATCAGAGGGCTTCCAAAACTCTAGTCTAGGATCATAAAATTGCCAATTCCTTTTTTTTCAAGAGAGAGAGAGAGAGAGAGAGAGAGAGATCACAAAGCAAATATGCTACCCTTGTTCGAAAATCATGGAATCATATAGGGCTTCCAATAATTAGTTTAGGATCATAGAAATAAACCTTTGAACTGGGTGCCACAGCAGTTGTACTATTTTCTCGTTTGCCAACATCAATTTGCACTCCGATGCTTGTCTGTGCTAAATCCACACCAGAGGATTGTAGTGCTTGGGTCAGAGTATTCAATATCCTGTTGAACACCAAAAACCCATTCTATAACAGCATCTACAAGATCTCTTTACAGTACTACTTAACAGCAAAATGAACTGATGGCAGGAATGATTGCTAAGACTACTATTAATACCGCATTAACTAGTATGAATTCTGAAGTTCAAAATCCATTTGTTCCAACAAAATAGACATCCCTAAAAAAAAAATCAAACTATAAACAAGGGAATAATCATTGGCATATATTACACCTCATATCATACAAGTTCAAGTAACCCTCGTGATGACCCACCAATTTACCTTGCACAAAAACCTTACCCCAGATAAGCGGTGCATGAAATTTGAAAACATAAACTTGCAGACAACATTGAGGTAAAAACTTTATTGACCAAGTTACTAGCCTAGACGATTCTTACATAGATACTTGCATCAAACTCTTCTAAGTTTTTGAGATGGTGTTAGACAACCATGAATTTTCTTTCCTGATCTCCCACGGGTAAGGTCAGTGCAAAGTATACATGACCAAACATGCTAGTTCCATAATAAGCATGACCATGAAGTGAATTTATTCCAAGAACATGGTTAATGGCTCGTTTCACAATTACTAATGCAACAGAATTATTAAGAGATGGGCAGATGCTCACTGTTGAGAATAGGCATTTGAGATATTAACTGATAGACTGTCACTTGCCAAGTCCTCCTGTCCATTCAGTGTATTGTTTGGAGTAGAACACTCAGTAGCGCATGGTCTACCGTGCAACAGCTGGGATTGAAGCTGGTAAGCCATGTTCTCAACGTCAGAAACAGATTCCTGCAAAGACTGTGTAGGCAAACCACCCCTCCCAACAGCAGCAAATACATTCGATGGTGTCTGCACATCAAATGGAATTGCTGGGTTGGTGGGCCCATGGGGATGATCCAATGTTTTGTACATTGCAGCAGCGCCCATGTCAGATTCTATTGAGTTATGTACATTTGCAAGCATGACACTATTCTCATGAGCAGAACCATTTTTCATAACTTGTGTATGATCGAGTAGGCTTTCGGCAGAAGCACGATCAATTTTCTGTTTCAAAGGAAAAAAAACCATTTGGAAGGGAGAACAGTATAGGGAACAATATGTCCACAATCAAATATAAAGCGGTCATGATTACAATTCATGTCTATAAAATATTCAGCAAAGAGAAAAACACATGCATTTTCTGTTCTTACTGTGATCAGTGAACATAAGATGAATAGCCCTCCCTCTGTTCACTAAAATTCACTAACATTTGATGTGTAATTTGCCCATCATATGGTCCAGATTAAAAAGTTGATGAGAACACCTTTGGAACCTAGGCCACTAGATCCAATGAGAATGTTTTTTTTTTAGCCTACAAATGCATGCATTCAAATGCCAGTATGCAAGTCATGCAATGTACCAAACCCCAAATCATCGAAGGCCCTGAAACTCTCAGTCCTGCACTTTAAACCAAGGTCCATCTTCAACATTCCAAAATGAACAGGCGAGTACATGCAGCAAAACCTCAATATATCATGACTAAGTCGTTTATAAGAAACCCTAACTTTCAGGAAATCAGAATTGGACTAGTAATGAAAACAAGAAAACATTTATTGGCTTGTTTACAAATTTTGAAAGCCCTCCAAATTTTAAATATACTTTATAATATAACAGTTAGAAAAAATAAAGGTACCAAGGAAGCATCACTATCCCATTTTGGCTATTATGCTGTATGTAAAAAGCACACAGGAACCCATTAAAATGTGCATATCTTAATCAGTGAACTTCAATGGATGTGTTTTAAATGTTCTCAAAGTTGTAAATTGTGAGCACATCCTTCATACCCAAGCAATAATCCCTCTCCTGGTTATGACCATTAAACCCACCTTGCATGGCCTACTATGCATGTTAGGCGCAAGAATTAGAAACATAATTCATCTATCCTTCAAATGCGCAGACAAAGAGGCACAAATGAAGTTCATCTATCGTTGAAGTTGTTTTATTCCATACCCTAGTTTGTTATTGAATTGGTAGGGTACGGTCATTTTTTAAGAAAATATTCAAGTTAAAAGATCATATAATAGGAAATTGAAGCCAAAAAGGACTCAGCTACTATTTATTTTGGACAATCCAACAAGAGTTGTTCCCGACTCAAAAACTAACATAAACATCCTTTCTCGTTTCATGAGGTTTTAAACAGAGGTAAGTATACTATAAGTGATGGTAAATAGCACCAAGCAGACTAATGTTAATCAAAAGCAATAACACCCACAGGGACAAGAGCATGTTCAGAATTGAAAGTTTACCCATGGCAATAATTTAGCTGGCTCCTGACTCCAACCTTCATATGATCCCTCATACATTTGTAACTTTTCTTGTAAAAACTGAATGTACTCTATAACCTGCATAAAATTAAAAAAAAAACTTTCAATCGAAGCAGAAATTCAAAACCAAAATGAAAGAAAAAAAATGAAACTTATTTGATCGGTTCACCTCTAACAAGAACGAAGCCTTATCTCTTTTCTGATCATTTTGAGGAATAAGATTTCTCAAAGCCTGGAACCTGCTTGACAAAATATGTCATCAATGAGCCAAAAAGAACTCCTATTTTAAAGTATTTATGTCAAGTTATATATATATATATATAAAATCAAAGAGTGATGCATTAGTAATCAAATGCAAAATACTCATACCGCGAAAGCTTTAAGAAAAAAATCTCTAGTGTCTAGTCACTAAATTTTAACAAATTGAAACAAAAATATCATCAAATTATGAAATTTCTTAAATCATTCCTTCGCCAATTAAGCCTAAAACAACGCACATTCCGCAATTGATAATAGAAATAGCACAATCGTCATCATTTTTATAAAATTTCATGTAATTCAAAAAAAAAATTGCCTCTCGTTAATCTTGCTCCTTCTACGCTGCTCTGTCTCAGAATGCTTGGACCGGTTCGCATTCGCCTTCGGCTCGCTGCTTTTACTCTCTGGTTTCACTACTTCCCCTATATATATTTATGACATTAGTCAACAAAATCATTTTAAAAACAAAAAGAATTGTGTACGTTGACGTTACCTTTGTAGGACGACGAGTCGTAGTCTTCAGTTTCATCTTCTTCGTCGAGCTGAGACTTCGCTGATTTCACCATAGTTACTACTATCTCTCGACTCGACAATTTTTTTATTTTTTCCTTAGTAAAGAAGAAGTTCTTCCGTGAAACCAGGAGATTTTCAGTTTTGAAGAGAGAGAGAGAGGGTGAGAGGAGATCCGACCTTCGGGAGGAACCGGACCGTATTTAAAGAGAGGGAGAGTGTGTACAGTTGTGCAGAGAAGAAGCCCTAGGCCCTAGGAGATGATCATATGTTTGATATTCAGAGAATTTCTTATTTTTTTATTTTTTTATTTATCCTATTACTATTTGTTAAATTTGTTGGGTTTTTAAAGACAGATGTCAGGTGGATGGTTGCTAACATGCGCGTGGGGATTTGAGCGTACATAAACATTGTTCAAATTTTCATGTTTTATTGTACTCAATGAATTATTTTTTATTTTATTTCTCAAACCTTATTCAATAATTATATTTTCGTGGGGTTAAATTAAAGGATAATTAATTTAAATTTGTTGATCAATAATAAAATTAAACAAAGAATGATAATTATGGAAAAGGTGCTGAAAATTACAGTTATCAATTTAACTCTCAAATTTTTAAAATTATACTCCTTGAATATTCTTGTAATTCAATTTTAATATAAAAATTTATTTTTATTATCTTTTAGCAACTTCTTATAGAGACAAGAGAGATAAATCATTTGATTTTAACGATAAAAAGAGAAAATCAAAGTTAACGCTGATTTTAACAACTAAAATAATAGATCTTAATGTCAACATGATCAGTTTGGTGAAGAGAGTTCCACTTAGTTGTTTTTTCAACTTAAAAACCAATCTAAAGTCGAGAAGATTTTTTTATTTCAAGTTGATTTTCAGCTTTTTAGGCGGTTTTTTAGATTGTTTAAGGCCATTTATTGGTTTATCAAGGTTTTTAGAGTATTTTTTTATATGTTTTGGATCAAAATGAGTTGAAAAATAGGTTTCTCGATAAAAAAAAAAACAATAGACCATAATTTTTCAACCACCATAGTAGCCAAAATATGAGGAAACTAAATGACGAGTCATTTGTATTTTTTTTCAAAAAATATCAGGGTGGGTGATATATCATCCACCCAAATTGTATTTTTTTTTAAAGAAGCACTGGCACGAGTGAGCCCTTTCTAAATAGACCAAACGGTGGCTAGGCTTGCTAGGCCATTTCTTTTTTCTTTTCTTTTTTTTGGTAATTTTTCCTTTTAAAAATATCATGCTTAAAAAAAATCCATTTATATTTAAATTAATACATATTTTCTCTAATTTTTTATATTTTGCATTTAGCTTTTCCAAATAGTGATTGTTTTTTAATTATTTTATATGTATTTAATTTTTGAAGAGATTATTGTAATTCATCTATAATTTTTTATATTTTATGCAATTGAATGTTTTTAAAAATAAAAAAAATATATTTATTTTTTGACAATATTTCTAATAAATTCAACCTTGCGAAATATTTTTTCCTTTTGATTTTATTCAATCAATTTTATGTACATGGTCTATGTTGCGAGATCAAATATTTTGATTTACATTCACCTATTAACCATTTTAGATACATATTTAGTTATCATTAATGATTTTTTTTTTCATTTATTGACATGTATGGTTCTTGATTTATTTAATTAGATTTGTGCATAAACTTTTTTATTTACACTTAATATTTTTTTATGTAAGACAAATATTGAAAAAGCCTATATGTTCAATTTTTTTATTGGAAAAAATATTCGGCCTGCGGTGAAGCGCAAGTCAAGTAGCTAATTAACAAAAACTAATTAAGAAGAGGAATTCATTGTTCCCCTTTTTACAAAACATTATTGACTTGAACAATGCTTTTTTTTTTTTGCTTTATTTTAAGGTTTAGTATTTTTTTTTCAATTTTATTATTCAACATTGAGTTTGCTTATCTCAGTCTCATGACTTGTGACGCGAGTTTGGTAGGTTAACTCAGGATTTTTTTGCCTTTTTTTAAGTTGGATTTTTGCTTTTTCCAATTTTATCATTCAACATTCGATTGATTTGAAGTTAGCATTCATATTTTTATTTGTATTCTTTCTTTTCATGAGGTTATCTCAATCTCATTACCTAAGTTATGGGCTTGACGAATTGACTCAAGTCTTTTTTTTTAATTTTATCCTTCAACATTAAGTTGATTGGGATTTGGACTCCATAATTTATTTTGACTTGCTTTCCATAGGTTTATCTTAGTCATGTGATCCAGATTATATGTTTGGTACATTAACCTAAGTTGACTCGAATTGTTTTTTTTTTTTTGTCTTTTTTAATTGAAGTTTCTTTTATAGTTTCATTCATCAATATTTAGTTGATTGGACATTAGGTTTCATAATTTGTTTTGATTTACTTTTTATGGGGTTATCCCGATCTCATAATTCCAATCTTGGATTTGGTAGGTTAAACCGGGTTGATTTGAGTCGATTCAATATGTTTTTGTCTAAATATTCTTTTAAAAAAATATTGTCTTGAAATTTCTTTTAGTCAAACTATATTTTTAACGATGATTTGGATTGCTTTTAGACCTGTCAAGTTGACCGGGTCACACTAAATCAACTCCTACACAATGTAATTTTTTTTACTCAAGTTAAATTAGATCTTTTTTTGGGTTTTATTTAAATGTGTTTATTTTCTAATTTTATCATTCAATGTTAGACTGTTTGGAAACTTGGCTTCATAATTTGTTTTCATTTGCTTTATATGAGATTATTATGATCTCATGATCTAGGTCACATGTTTGACAAGTTGATCCAGGTTAACTCAGATCCATCTAATATTTTTCAAAAAGATGTTATTTTAAGTTTTTTTAGTCAAATTATATTTTTTTCAGGTTGCATTTGAAACTACAAAGTTAACAGATCACATTAGATCAACCCCTGCATGATTAAAAAAATTATACTAGGAAAATGTTAACAACCCGTAAATGTTTTTCCTTATCGAAAAAGAAAAATTTAATTTGATCTGGAGCGTAAGCCAACCAACAATCTAGTTATTATCAATGGACAATCAGGCTAGATTGCAAAAAAAATATTAGATTTTTAAGTAAGAATCTATATATTTCACAATAAATTTTATATTACTTGAACTATAATCATCAATAATTATTTAATAAAAAAAAATTAAGAAAAAAATAGGACAAAAAATCTTAAAAATAATTCTTAAATTGATGAAAATATTTTTATCATTTTTTATAAGATAAAATATGATTTTTTTTTTATCTTTATATCTACCTCTCCAATTAAGTAAGAATCTGTATATGGGAAAAAGACGTTGTTCTAATTAGGGCTGTGTTTGTTTCTCGAAAAGTGGTTTCCGGGAAAACATTTTCCAAACTTTCATATGGTTGTTTGCCATTAGAAAAGTTGGTCAACG
>Ga0325402_1004113_pt1 | contig 13364 bp, 14 predicted proteins | sample PopdelMetagenome_22_FD_207212 | JGI IMG/M metagenome (GOLD analysis project Ga0325402, IMG submission 207212) | Populus deltoides microbial communities from Bellville, Georgia, United States - Xylem-PdKOR-R3 | ecosystem: Host-associated > Plants > Phyllosphere > Stem > Wood/Secondary xylem... | reverse complement strand
TTCTTTATTATTATTATTATTATTACTATTATTGTTGTTGTTATTGTGTTGCTGTTAACTATAATTTATACAATTAACCTCTCTGTGGTTCGACCCCGGTCTTGCCGGGTTATTTATTACTTCGACACTCCTGCACTTGGGAGAAGACATCAATCTTTTGGTCGTGTCACTTAGTTAAATCTGAAATTCTATATTCTTGATGATTACTATGGCTAGAAGGTTATGGATAAAATTTTGGAGACAATGTAAGACTGATGCAATTGAATTGTTCTGTAATGATTGAAAGACCAATGCAAAAAAAGATCTCTGAAGTCATCAGAAGTTAACGAATTTGAATCGATCATAAATCATGAAGTTAAGTCTTAAACCTTAATATTTGTGATGAATTACGAAGTTAGTAATATGGATGATTCATGAATATAATATGAGCTTAGAAAGAATTTGATTTGCTTTCGCAATGAGTGGAAACCAATGTTGGAATTGTTTCCAGAGATGCGGAAACCATTGAAAATAGATTGCTTTCACAATGAGCGAAAGCCAATGTTGGATTTGTTTCCGTAGACGCAAAAACCATTGAATTTGGATTGCTTTCGCAATGAGTGAAAGCCAATGTTGGATTTGTTTCTATAGATGCAGAAACCATTGAATTTAGATTGCTTTCGCAATGAGCGAAAGCCAATGTTGGGATTGATTTTTGAAGCTATGGGAAACATTGAATTTGATTTGCTTTTGAAATGAGTGAAAGCCAATGTTAGTATTGTTTCAAAGTCAAGAAAACCAACAAATTTGATTTGCTTTCGAAATGAGTGAAAGCCAATGTTGGTATTGTTTTTCATAGCTTTGAAAACCGATGAATTTGAGTTTGCCTTTGTAATGAGCAATGGCCCATAAAGCGAAGACCCTCCGGAGAACTCGAGAAACCATTATATTATAATGATTGTTGAGCGTAGTCGTGTAAAATTCTTGATTTATCTTGCATGAGTAGATAAATTGTGATTATGAGTATATAGATATGCTACGTAATTGTTATGAAAGTCATGACTATCATTCATGAGGAATTCCTAGAATACTCGATAAGCGAATGGATACTCTGAATCTCATTATCCTTAGAAGATAAAACTATGATCATAATCTGAAAATTTGCTTATTAAATTTTATTGCAGGACCTTCATATATCGGTGGACCGAATAACTAGATGACAAATGGATTCCAGGACTTCAAGGAACTTTTATTGTGCATGTAATAGATTTTGTAATTTAAACAATAACTTTCTTTTGCAATGATGTTATTTTATCTTTGTATATCTCATGTAATGAAGTCCTTAGACGAACGTAATATGTAAACGATAACTAAGTACTTTTCAAAACAATTTCCATGCATGTTCTCTTTTAAACTAAATTGCCCTACTTACACACGCATATGTACATCTTAGGATAATTACGAATGATTGGTTTAATAATTCTTTCCTCTGATCTAACGTATGTTTCGAATTATACTTTTAAAAATGTATGTGATATTAATACTGAAAGATGAATGGTTTATGTGATGTTGAGAATGTTTCTAAGGCTGGGACAAAAAAAAAGGAAATTGAGATGAATAACTTATGTGGTTATAAAAGCCTTGAAAAGTAGGCAATTGTCGATAATTTGGTATGTCTAACTATAGGGAAAACTCTTTTGAAATTTTATCAACCTCTATATGAATTCAAAAATCAAAAAACAATTACCATGTTATTTCTGTGTCATTAGTTTGTTTAACTTGTTTTGTTAATTGGGATATTACAAGTGACCTGTCCTTTTTTAAGTTAAAAAATTGGTATATTTTCATAAACGACCTGCTCTTTTTTTTTAGAAAATAGTCTTTTTTCACGGGTGATCTGTCTTTTTTCAGAAAATTATCTATTTTCACGGGTGACCTATCATTTCTAAATTTTAAAAATTGATCTATTTTCATGGGTGAAATGCCTCCCCTTATTTTTTTTTCTTTCAAAAAATGGTCTATTTTCATTGATAACTTGTCGTTTATAAAGTTCAAAAACTAGTCTATTTTCATAGGCGACTTGCCTATTTTCAGAAACTAGTCTATTTTTATGGGCGACCTGCCATTTTAAAATTTCAAAAACTTGTTTATTTTCATGGGTGACTTGCTCTTTTTTAGAAAATAGTCTATTTTCATGGGTGACTTGGTCTTTTAAAAAACTGTATGTTCTCATGGGCGACCTGCCCTTTTTTTTTTCAACTTAATACTAGGACCAAAGCCTTTCATTTTTTTTTTTCAAAGATCAAAACAAAATACTCTTTCATGGTATATTAAAACAAATACCAGTTTTTATGCGTTCATATTACGATAAAGCCTTTTGTCTTCTGCTCATAAATTCCATCGTTCTTCTTCTAGAAAGACAATTAATATTTTAATTTCGAGGTTAGATCATATGCAATGCATGCCTTTTGAAATATAGGCGCCTTCATTTTCTTCACAATCTTCACCGAGGTTTGTAATTTCTGGGACGGTTATTCTGGCTAGTTTTTCTCTTTGTTTCACCCGAGTAAGTTCGTGTGAGTTGCTAGAGCATTGAGTTGCCTTGTGTAGCTTTTTTGTTATGGCTATAATGAATATCATCATAAATTAGAAATGACTACGAAACTCTCTATCTTGTGACAACATTGTGAGCTTTTAACACTTTTGACACACTCTTTGGGGGGTTTAGGGTGATTTCCCTAACAAAGATTTTGCAAGATTTATCTTGTTTTTTTTTTTAAATCCAAGATTCATTAATGTTATGTCAAAAAGTGTTTTATCATGGCGTTTGCTATAGAAGTTGACCTACTTTGAGAAGGTTCAAATACTGGTTTGAAGTCTTGTGATTGGATTCTCTCGACGCGAGCAAAAGATAAAAGGTTTTTTAATTCATCATTACTTTCACAATTGATTCCTTAAGTGTGTCATTTATCAGTCTATCTTGCTTGCTTGATTAGAAAGGACTTCTTAAGTACATAATAAGGTTGGGTTGCGTGGTCAACAAAGAAAAGAGTTTACAGGCTCAAACATTGTTTAAGGGTTTCAAACTTGGGATCACCATCAACTACTCATTAACTCCCTTGCTATCTTTGTAAAACAAATGTCATATGACCATTATATTTTTATTGGCAAGTTTTGTCTTTTAAAATTGGATAGGAAACTTCATCATAATTCAAAAAAAATGTTTTCTTTTTACCAAACAAGAATTCTCAATGTCATCAAAATCAAATGGTCAGCATATGACTCATTGCCCATATCAAAACTTGATTTAAAGGGAAAATCAGGGTTTCCTACCCATCTTTAGCATCATTATTTCCTTTTTTCTATTTCATCATCTTTGTAAAAGAAAAATGTACAATCATGCTACCCATTATATGTTTACCTAAAAGTTCAATCATTCTTTTAATAGAGGCTGTAATGTAACTCGAAGTTCTATTTTGATGGATAACCAATTATTTGAAGGTGCTAGAGGCTTCATTTTAGGCTTTATTTTTTTTTAAGATGAAACCTTTGACATTGACTCTTGGCATTAGAACCTGATTTGTTTTTAAGTGCGGGCAATGTCCGTTTATGGCTTCCTTACAACCTTTTTTTAGGTTTCCTTAGCTTCCCCCTAGTCTAAGGCTTTTCACTTTTAGTCCTTTCCAAAACTTTGGGTTTAATAATCTCTTTACCACCAATTATGTTGTGGTCTTAATCTTCTTGACCAACAAAATCATTTCTCATTTGCCCCTAGTGTAAGGTGTGTCTCAGGTCAGGGTTTCTCTTTGAAAGAAGGATTCTACCAGGCTTAAAAAGGAATTACAATGGATATATTTTCTTTATGGATATCAAAGGTGGTCTTTTCTCATTTCAAGCAAGACTAGTTAGAACTGATAAATTTAACTTTACCATCGTAGTGGTCTTTTAAGTTTATTCTGTGATTTTTGTGATTTATAAAAACTTCATTGTCTTTTGTTCTGCATAGTTTTCTCACAATAAGAACTTGATGGTTTTGTCATTTGTTTTGGTTTCTGGGTATTTAGCCACCTCCTAGGGGGTTGCCTTTTGACATATCATTAATTTTGTTTTGGTTTTTTTTTTTTTTTTGCAAAAAATATACAAGATGTATTAATTCAAAGCAAAATGAGCACACTATGCATATTATTTTTTTACAGCGTTGGAATTCATAGGCCTAAGCAAGTCATCTCCATACATCTTTTTAATATGAGGGCTCCCTTAGAGAATGCCTTCTTTACCACGCAGGGGCCTTCATTAGGCAAAGCTAGAATATTCCTTAGTACCAAGTCTCCTTCTTGGAAATACCAAGATTTGACTTTCTTGTTGTAGGCTTTTGCCATTCTTTTCTAGAAGAGTTGGTGGTGATATATTGCAGCTATCCTCTTCTTATTGACCAGGTTTAGTTGCTCATACCTCACTTTCATCCATTCGGCTTCTTCTAGCTCAAAATATATCACTATTCTTAAGGATAGGATTTTCATTTCCAAAAGTGATACCACTTCCATTCCATTTACTAAAGAATATGGGGTTGCACTTGTTAACGTCCTAACTATAGTGCAATATGCATAAAAAGCAAACGACAAGATCTAATGCCAATCCTTATAAGTGACCACCATTTTTTAAATGATCTTCTTTATGTTTTTATTGGCGGCTTTCACGGCATTGTTCATCTTTGGTCTATATGGGGATGAATTTGAATGTTTGATCTTTTATTTTGCGCAAAGCTCCATAATCATTCTCCCATTAAAGTTCTGAGCATTATCAGTCACTAGTTTTTTCAGGAGCTCCATATCGACATATTAAATCTTGTTCAATGAACCTCCATACCACGTAAAGAATGTGGGTTACATGAGCATATGAGTCAGCTTCTACCCATTTTGTGAAGTAGTCAATAGCCCCTATGATAAACCGGTGCCCGTTACTGGCTTTTGGATTGACAGGCCCGATTGCATTGATTCCTCACATCGCAAAAGACCATGAAGATGTCAAATTGAAAAGGAGAGCTGGGGATGCATTTATTTTATCAATGTATATCTGATATTTGTGGCATTTCCTGGCATATTTTATGCAATCCCTTTTCCAAGTTCAACCAAAAGTACCCTAATCTTTGTATTTGTCTGGTCATCATATGTCCTCTAACATGGGTTGCGCAAACCCCTTTATGAACCTCCCATAGTGCCCTTTTGCTTTTGTTTCATCCAGACATCTCAACAATGTTCCATCCGATAACTTTTTGTACAAAATCTCTTTATCAAGGTAATAGTCTAGGGCTAACCTTCATAGAATTTTCATATCTATACTAGATGCCTCCCGGGGATACTCCTAGTATTGGATAAACCATTTGATATCAAGATACCACAGATTTCCATCCACATTGTTTTCAACTAAGCAGCAGTAAGCCGAAGAATTTTTTACATCAATATTTAGAGGTTGTATTCCATTCCCACAATCAATTTTGGCCATAGAAGCCAGGGTAGCCAAAGCATCGACAAACCAATTTTTATCTCTCCCATATGAGTGAATTTTATCTCGTCAAATTCCTCTATTAGCTTGGATAGATATTCTTGATATGGTCTCAGCTTCTCATCTTTTGTCTGTCATTCTCCTTTTACTTGACAGGTTCTTCGTGGTGTAATGAAAGTTGTTTTCTCTTTATCTTCTTTAGCCATCTTGATCTAGTTATACCTAAAGAAACCATCCATGAAGGAGTATATTGAGCTTCATGTTGCGTTATCGACCAAGTTCTCTGTATTTTTTGCTTCATGGGTATACTCCCTTCTTTCAATAGTACCTTATGTACTACGATGTTAGTATCCAGACCAGGCATATCTGCGTAGGACTAAGCAAACATGTCAATAAACACGCACAGTAATGAGATCAAATCCTCTCTTTCACTGGAAGTGATCTAAGTCCCTATTTTAACTCTTTTTTATCCTCTCATATCCAGACCAGGCATATCTGCATAGGACCAAGTTAACTGTTTTTAACTTTTTCTTTTTTGCCGATTCTTGAATTTACTCTAATTGCTCTACTAATCTAGTGAATTCTTCCACATCATCCTTTTCCCATTCATTTTCTTTCATTGTAATTGTGTACTCATTAAAATTTGGCCATTCATTCTCAATTTAATATGCTAGTGATTTTGTGGATGGTTCGCTTTAAGATTTCATGAAAGCGGAAGGTGTAAATGAATGTTTTGTAAAAGAAAGACAGATAGAAAATGGTGAAAAATCATGATCTCATTGATAAAAGAAAAGGCTCAAACACAGCGAAACCAAATTGTTGGCATCTTGAGCCAACATTGCCAGTTTGGTATGAAAACATAAAAAAAAAAAAAAAACAAACAAAACACAAAGCAAACATGAAACATTGTCATTTACTTTTTAAAAACTATAGGTGCTTCCTGAGTCACCCAATTCTGGAATCTTTTGCCATTTGCCAACTTTCATACGAAGGCCATTACAGGCATCTCATCTACGGTATGGATAGTTAGTTGCGGTAGCAATTCTTCCTCTTCCGCCATTTTACTGTGACTTTTAACCTTGCCACCATCTTTCTCCAACATGTTGATGCCCATAGCAGCCATGCCTTGGATAGGGACATCCATCGTGTCTTCCAAGCGGGCCACATAGACAGCCTTAGGGAATGATATATGGATCAGGGGAATGATAATATTTTCTTCTTTGGTACTCTCATTTCCATCCTAGCTAGTCTCTTTTCTAGCCTGATATTGGCAACTCTCTTATAGTCTTTATTATTAGGTTTAAAGCCTAAATCTTTGATTTGCAGTTTTTCATCTTATCGGGCTTATCCTTTCCGGATTTCCAGTGACAGGGTTGTATCGAAAAGGAAGTCCATGCCTTAAGAAATACTTAGTTGTCATCCTTTCGGCTTCAGAAATGACTAGCTTTCTTAACATCAAATTTTCTAGAACCCATTCTATATTAACAATCTCAAATGCATGGAGATTCTCATCCTTGCTTTCTTTGGCCTCTATGTAAGGTATTGCCATATTCTGTACCATTGTCAGGGTCTATTCAGCCTTAACTGTTACCAATGTTCCATTAACAATGTACTTCAGACATTGATGTAAGGAGGAAGTCACAGCGCTAGTAGCATGTATCCAAGGCCTTCCTAGTAACATGTTGTATGAAAGGTGAATGTCCATTACTTGCAAGGTTACTAGGAATGCTTGCTGGTTAATGAACAATTCTATTTCAATGGTCCTTACCACTTGTCTTGGAGAACCGTCATATGCCCTAGCCGTCATAGTACTTGGCAACATACGGGTTGGATCAATTAGTATTTCATCCAGCATATATTTCGGGAGTACGTTCAAGGTTGAGCTATTATCCACCAAAACCTTGCCAATGGTGCAATCTTGGCACCTTACTATGATGTATAGAGGTTTGTTATGACCTCTGGCGTCGAGCTCATCTTTGGTGAAGTACAGGTAGTTGGTTGCTTGGATTCTTCCAACCAAATGCTCCATAGTCTGTTAGGTCATGTCTTGAGAAACGTATGCCTCATTCAAAACTTTTTGCAAGGTGTTGCGATAGGGCTCGGAACTTAGGATAAAAGACATGAGGGATATCCTGCCAGGGGTTTTCTTCGGTTGTTCTACCACACTGTACTCGTTATGCTTTATTAGTTTTAGAAATTCACCATCCTTCTCCTCACTTATTGGTTTGTTCACCTTCATACCTCTAATAGCTTCCATAACCTCCTTACCCTTGGCCTTTCGTTGCTTCTCCAATTCTTTAAGTGTGAAACACCTGCCACTCTGAGTTAATTCTTTAATCTTAATTTACAACAGTGGAGAGAAGCCTCTGTAATTATGAGGCAATGCGTTATAGTTTTTGTTATGGGTAAAGGCAAGCCTTGTCAAGACAAGTTTTGGTGGATTGCTTCCAGTGGGCTGAATTCTACACACTTTCGTTTTCCCTACCTCGAAACCTATCATGCCAACTTCATCTTATTCCTTCTCCTTTGTCTATAGAAGATCAAGAGTCCACTTACGTCACATTCTTCAATATTGTGTTGTATTGCTTCGTGAAACCTACAAAAATTATCTCATTTTCTTGCTACACTTTTTGTTGGGCAAGTAACCAGCTTGCATTAACATGTCGTATAACCTATCCATGGTCACCCTCAGAACTTGCTTCTTTTTCTCTCTATATTCTACTGCGTTCACTCCCCCACTACTAAAAGCATGATTGGGCAACGAGTTAGAATTGATGTTGGGTGTATCCTCGAAGGTTATCCATCATGCTTTGAATAACTACAAGAGCTTCCTCTTGAATGCTAAACAAGTATCAATGTTTGTGGCCAGGATTTCTAGCATGGTATTCACAAGTTAGTTATGTGTTTGTACCCAATTGGGAAAGGAGGTTTAAACGATGAAAAAGGGAAGGGGGGCTACATGACCTATGCTTAGTAGTTTCACATACATTTCTTTTAAGGGCATTGGTAAAGGTGGGAGTTGTTCTTGGCTTTTATGGTTTGTTCTTCTTGGGTTACTTTCGGTTTGGTTTTCTAAAGGGTAGGTGGGTTGGCTTACTAGGAAAGACTTTGCGAAGTTGATATTGGGTATTTTAGGAGGTTAGGCTTGGAAATCCTTCTTACCCTTGTGTCCTCCTTCTATATTGCTTACTTCTGCATCCTTCCTTCTCCCAACAAATCTTTTTTTCTCGGTGGGTTCCGGTATTCTGTTAGCTCTTACCCCTTACTCTATCCTTTTAGCGATAACAATGGAATTATAAAAATGCTAAGCAGAGCTTCCTATCAGGTACTCATAGTATGGAGATTTGAAAGTATTGGCGAATAGAGTCATCATTTCTTTCTCCAACAAAAACGGTTGCACATGCAATGCCTTGTTGTTCCATCTATGAGTGAATTCCCTCACTGTCTCCTTGTTGCCTTTCTCCATTACCATCAAACTCGTTTGATCTAGAGCGATGTCAATATTGAATTTGTATTTCCTTAGGAAAGCATCTGTGAGATCGCTTCATTTCTTAACCCTGGTATTATCTAAAGCCATATAAGAGCTTAGTGCGGAACCAGACAAGCTATCCTGGATGAACTTGTCGTTGTGTATGACCTCTACCATTTTATTGCAATATAGCCTTAGGTGTGTATTAGGGCATTCCAACCTTGTGTACTGAATGAACTTTAAAACCTTGAACTTTTTGGGTATTACTACATTTGGTACCATATCTCAGTTGCTCTAATTGGGTCATAGACATCAAACCCATTTATAGCCCTCAACCTTTCTTCCCAGGCAACCTATTTATATTGTTCGGGGTGACCAGAAGTTTTAATCTCGTGGGATTGTCCTATAGTCAGGTCTATGGTGGTCGGCATTTAAGCGGGCATAGTTGGGTGAGCCATCAAAATGCTCATCGTTCTTTGTGGTCTAGCAGCGGGATTTGCCTCTAAATTTTATGGGTCGATGATAATTGGGGTTGCTAGTGGTATTAGTAGAGTCGATTGCTGACTAGATGTCCCTTCCCTTGACTATGCTCGTAGGAGTTGCTTGAGTAAACTAGTCATCCAAGCCATGTTATTTTTTACATCGTCGAACTCTTTATGGTAATTAGCCCTTTCTTTATTTTTCATTTTTTTGTGAAGCCTTGTATTGTAGACCTTGGCAGGGGGGCCTATATTTTGAATGCCTGTTTGGGCAGATTCCAAGATTTATGAATACAAATGCACATAGATACGTTGTTATGCATGATGATGCATGTTTGGACGTGGGTTAAACAAATTTTCAGAATGATATATGGCCGCCATTTAGGAGAGATTTTCGATTCTTTTGTAACAATCGAGGAAATTTGACCTAAGCCGATGCTCAATAAATTTATACTCATCGGTACAATATATTGTTCAAAAGATTGGGTCCAAGCCCTTTTCATTAATATTCAATGACAGCTTTTACATTCATTCATCATCATTTACAAGGGGAAAAGCAAAGCCTCTATTTCTTATATCTCTCAAAAAAACATCAGTCTCAGCTATACTTTGCTGATATCGATGAAGATCTCTCCCCACTTGCTGAGTATTGAGACAGATCCTTCTAGCGTAGACGGAAGCTCGTACGATCTGCTCGTCCATATTGCTTCTGTTCAGTTGATTGTTGTTGGTATCAATCATCTGATTGTGGTGTTCCAGCAGCCCGTTCTTCTCCTCCAAATGTTTTGTCTTGATTTTTTCTTTGTCAAGTTTTCTCTTCAACAGTTCGACCTTCTTAGTTTGGGAATTCTTAACAGCTTCTCCTTTTACTTTTACTCCAGCTAGCTTACTCTCATGCATTACATGTTTCTTATACAACAACTCATAGATTAGCTTATATGCTCGACAAGTGGTTTAACGTGATTATTCAATTAAGATTACCTTGAACATTACCTCTTCATATTGCTCAATACAAGATTTAACGTGGTTCAACAATGTTTTTACATCTACAAGAGTGAGGAGCTTTTATTTTTTACTATGTCGAAATAAGGATACATAGTATGTATTTATAGTAGACCTTAAACCTCCCAAGAAAACCTAACCGTCCAAGAAATCTAATATGGTCCCGAGATTGTGATCGAGTTACAGGGCGATTGACTGTGAAATCCACCTGTAAAGAATAGTGTTTACCCGACCTTCTTCCCTTATGACCTATTTTGAAAATATGTGAAGGGCTCATTTAAGAGAGAACCCAACGATCTCAATGCAAATAAAATTTAAAATTCTTCTCTGCATTACTCCATGTCTTTGCCTACAATTTAAACAAATTGTTCAATAACCAACTCCTAAAATTTGGCACCACTACTGCACTATCTAAACCATTAACATAAAATAGAAAATAACAATTGAATAAATAAAATGAAATCTACATGAAATCTGCCAACTGGAGCATAATGCAATACTGGCCATCCTAGCTTCAACTTCCAGTGTTTTTAGTAGCCACAACTCCTAATCTTCAGCAGCCACACCAGCCACGCCTCTTATACATGAGAACCCAACAATCTCAATGCAAATAAAATTTAAAATTCTTCTTTGCATTACTCCATGTCTTTGCTTACAATTTAAACAAATTGTTCAATAACCAAATCCTAAAAAGTTGGCACCACTTCTATACTATCTAAACCATTAACATAAAATAGAAAATAACAATTGAATAAAATGAAATCTGCCAACTGGAGCATAATGCAATACTGGCCATCCTAGCTTCAACTTCCAGTGTTTTTAGCAGCCACAACTCCTAATTGTCAGCAGTCACACCAGCCATGCCTCTGATACATTTTTCTTTAGCCAACTTCTTATCCACATGGATGTTGTTCATAACAAAATCCTAATCATCATTGTGCTCCGCTCCGCTCCACTCCACTTTGGTACACTCTGGTATTTGCCTATAAACCACAAACTACAACATGGTATAAACTAGTTGTAGGTTTCACACGATCAAGTTGGAGTTGGAATTGTTTATCTTTTCTAAGACCATGTGGTTTAGATTTTTTTTTTTCTAGATAGGAATTTGTTTTTCTTACTTCGAATGATGTGAAATACTTTATGTTTTGGGGTTTATTTTTATTTTCTTTGTTGACGATTTTATTTTATTTTATTTTGAATTTATACAATAACATAATAACAAAAGGATAAGAGAAAAGGTGATAGTCAATATCATGAGCAAAAATATACACAAAATAACTAGGATTGAAAATATAGAAGAAAAAAACGTGTAGATGTTTCGATTTCTATTTATTTATGATAGATATACATTAAAAGATAGTTATTCAATCATTATAAATCTAAACTAATATTTATTATTTAATTATACATTATCCACCTTGGTTTTTCAAATATATATTCACCATGTAATTTATATTTATCAGCACATACTGCATTCATCTTGCAAGTTAATCTTCAAGCGTTCGTATTTTTCTTAGTTTTCCAATTAGTATAATTACTCAAATGACTTTACAAGAAATAGTTTGATTTTTCGCACTACACTATGGATAGTGTAATGGAACATTTTTTTTTCCTCAATATAAAAAAGGAGGCAGGCGTTATTAACGTTGTTTTTACTATAAAAAATTATTTGTTTATACAAGTTTTTAATAAAATAAATCAAGAATTATAAATAAAAATATATAATAATAAATATATTAATTCCAACCAAAGATTAAGTCAAGAAATTAAGATAAAGATTTTATTTATAAAAAAAAAAAAAAAGGTTGAATATTTATTTTAATTGGAAATTGAATCCCAAAAGTTTTAATTGGTTTGAATCAATAAAATTTTATTTTATTTTTTCAAATTAAGTATTAACTTAATGTTGAAACTTATTTTTTTATTACTATTAATCTGGATATCCGAGTCAGTTTGTGCGCACCTCGATTAATTCTACGGGCACTGAAGTTAACGACCATGTAAGCCTTCAATGACCTTGAAATTTGTGAGACTCGAATTAATGATGTTAAAACATATTCTTAATATCAAGATATCTATATAAAGCCAGGTGAAACAAGACATTAAATTCAATCTCAATGAAACTTAATGTGAAAGTATCAAATGGGGGAAAAATCAAGTGAAAAAATATTTTAAAAAAAAAAACATTAGAGATAATTATTGCAATCATAATAGATTGTCTTTTTTTTATATTGCATTTCTATTATTTTTTTAATATTGCATTTCTATTATAATATTTCTTCCATCTGGCATCGTTCTCGTATTTATTATTTCAAACATCATTTTATGATTTACTAAACATCAATTTGGCAAAACTGATCTACAATGATTATTAAATGAGATGCGAAAAGATCCAATCAAAAAAGAAAACGATAACAAGAAAGAAAAAAGGTTTGACCTATTTTGTGTTTCCATCAAATACTATTTCATAGTTTATCAAATATTAATTTTACAAAACTAAACTATAATAACTAAATAAAAAATAAAAAAACCCGCACACAAAAAAATATATGAATGGAAAAAAATTTATTTCAATTTTATGGAACCAAATTATTAAAACTATTAAATGAACAACGAAAGTATCCAAACATAAAAGAAGGGAGAATGGAGAAGTACTAGTATCATTTATTTTTTGTACTGGTGTAAAAAGTAATTTTTAAAAAAAATAAAAAAAAATATTATTTTAATACATTTCCAAGTAAAAAATATTTTAAAATATAACAATTACCATACTTTTAAATACCCTCTTAGCACAGAAAAAATGGAGCAGCACTTGTACCATTTATAGGTAATTGCTATGATGAATAATAACTGGGAAGGCAAGAAATTTTCTTCTTTTTTTATTTCCTTTTGAAGCAAAAGATGGAACAAGAAACATTTACAATTTTCTG
>Ga0325402_1004110_pt1 | contig 13370 bp, 10 predicted proteins | sample PopdelMetagenome_22_FD_207212 | JGI IMG/M metagenome (GOLD analysis project Ga0325402, IMG submission 207212) | Populus deltoides microbial communities from Bellville, Georgia, United States - Xylem-PdKOR-R3 | ecosystem: Host-associated > Plants > Phyllosphere > Stem > Wood/Secondary xylem... | reverse complement strand
AAATCACGCAGCCGCGCGGTGAGCACAGAGCGAACTATTCTTTCGCCTTTTACTAAAGAATACCGTGTGCACGCCGCAAATAACGGCATACGCCAATTTTTTGAGGGGTTCTCCTCTATAGGAGCAGCCCCACAATTCCAGTTCAAATTATTTAGACAACTGTACTTTTCGAACGAAAAGTCTTTCTCATTTTATGGAGACGGGGTCGATGGCTAACGTCTTAGAAACTGAACGTTCGGGAAGTTGACTTTATTTATCATATTGGGGTCACCGCAAACCTAACCTCAAAGCCAGGTAACCCTGTGCTGCTCTAAACTCATCTGAAAGTCTCCTTCTCTTCTGTTATTTCTTATCATTCCCTAGTGATTTCTTTTTCTCGTGGATTATTAAAAAAATCACCACGTACTTTACCCAGATAAATACCTGAAACATCAGATTAATAACCCAAAGAATTCCTGAAAGTTGACTTCTAATTATTTTAGCGAGTTGAGTATTCATATCATTTTTTAAAAGACCACTTCTATGACAATCATAACACAATCTATGTAATGACTTGCTGGCTCTGGTATATCTACACGGTGCATGTCAGATCTTGAGATCATCTAGTTAGAGCTTGTGTGTTGACAGCTGCTTCATTTTCGGCATATTAACAATCTTTTAAGCTTGTGACATGCCCTTAGCTTAGAACATTTCAGATTAGCCCAAAACCCTGCCTTTGAGCTGCAGGAGTCCCAGGAGCAAAATAGATTATAAGTAAGGTGCAAGCAACCAGCTATACCCTCTTGTATCATAAGATAAAAAAACCCATCACAGGTTATGGGAGTTGTGTATCAGAAACCTACCTCTGATCGAGTGGCTCCACCAATGACTTGCAAAATTACGTTGGCTCATTTTGAAATTTCTTGATGATGCATGCCCTAGTTTTGAATCTCTGTTTGAAAGTAGAGAGTCAAACGGGTCAGGGGGTTTTCAGACAAAGAAATAAGGAGAAACAAGACGCATATGATGATCCAAGAATTTGTTGTAAGCTCCTACATGCTCTCCATGCATGCAGGCTGTCAATTGATCCAATCAACTTGCATTTGGCACCAGTCCAGCTCTGCTGGGCTACTTGCATCTAGTCCAAACTTGTTCAATGAACGAACAAGCTGAGCTTGAGCATTCTTTTAGGCTTACTCTGAAGTCTAGTTGAGTATGAGCAACCCACAGCTTTCTTTGTTCACGAACGCAGGGATACTTGGGTGTAAACAAACAGTCAACCCTCCTTAATCCTGGAGCAGTTTACATATAGTACTTTCTTTTTACATACACTCTGATGTACTTTCTTTAACAAGTACGGTACTATTTAAAATTTAGTGTATATATAATTTTTTGTTTTTGTCTCCCATATTTTAAGATTTGGTCCCTTGTTAAGTGAATGATGACAAAAGAGTGCTGCATTCCAAAAGTAAAAAACTGCTTACTTTGGGAATGTGTTCAATTTAGATGTCATCGAGCTTTAAATCAGATTTCAAATCAAGATCAAGTTCAAGTTCAAGTTCAAGTTCATCACAATCAACAAGCCATGCTGAATGAGAATAGGCGTAGTGAGTGGGATTGAACAGAGTGTAGAAGGGACAGCTCGAAAGTATATTTTTGAAAAGAAAACCAGTATCATCATGAAAGGCAATTCTTGGAGCAAGACATAACAAACATTTTTCATATTCTACACATCCCAAGTGTTTCAAATTCTGTTTCTGTTGGCAAAATAACTGACAAAAAAAATCACTCAAGCTGAGAAGTCAGAACCAATAACTTAATGCGTTAAAGATGATGATGACCTTTAAAATTAGCTATCAAAGCATAGATTTATGCATAAATTTGAACAGATCTCATCTCATCCTTGATCAAATGTCTCAAACTTCCATCTATCCCCCAATTGGAAAGACCCTCTTTTTTTGAGATAAAAGATGCTGATAAATCTGGCGATGGGAGATATTTAGGCGATAAAGTTTAATCACAGAGACTAAGACAACCATCCTTGCTGCTGACATGAATTGTGGGTATAGAAATACGTACAGGGATAAAGAAACATGAAAGTATATATTAACATAATGAACAGCAGCATTTACACAAATTCCTCCAGGAACTGAATTGCCTTTGCATTGCATCTCTAAAATTAAACAAGAAAAGAGAGGAACACATGACATCCCAATCTGTACAAGAGGTATAAAAACAATACGAGTTTGGAAAAGTAAAACCCTATCATGTGTGAGAGAGAGGGCAATGTACCTGGAGAATCTAATAATTTCTCCCAGGAAAGAGAATAGACATGAAACAGCTAGTAGGAAAAAGCATAACATGGAAAAGATTTGTCGGTATCTTACAGGGAACTCCTTCCTTCGTGATATCGGTCATCGTACATGTCGAAGACGTATATTATTTTTATCGTGAATTTGTCCATTTACAAGCACCTGAAGATGAGAAAGAACTTCATGAATCTCAGCAGAAATCAGAATTGAACACCGCTAATTATTCAAGAACAAAGCCAGATTAAATTTGGAAGACAGACAAGGTGATTAAGTTGTGCCTTCCAACTAAAAACAACACGAGTTTCAAAGGTGACCCCCCTTAAAGACATGTCGTCACAAATGAACTACATGTCGGTGAAGGATGGAAATAAAATGGAAGTGGTTTATAAAAATAAAAGTAAAACCCTATTCCTCTTCGGCTCTTCCTCTCCCGGGCCGGGTCTAGATAGAGTTGCCATTGATGAGCTTTCCTAATTCTCTCTATCTGACTTGTCATCAATCATAGTAGCAAGCTCCATCGTCAATCGAATAATCTACTCTACTGGTATCTCATCATCATCATCATATTATTATTATTATTATTATTTTGCTTTTCTTTTTGCTCTGGGTTGATAAGGAATCTATCTTAGTCAAACATCATTAATCCTCATTTCTCATCTGTGTTTGGCTCCTGATAACGTAAGAAAACGAAAAGAAAAGGAAATATAAAATCGGTGCTTGTTATCCAGAAAAATAGAATTTCATGTTCAATTAAAAAAATAAAATGGAAAACATCCAAAAGACATTCTCCAACATTGTCCTTTGTAAAAACAGCTCATTCCTTGGATGTTTTCCGTTTTGAAAATACGCGTTTCCATCAAAGCTACGTAACTTAGGTTATTTATTTTACAAAATTGCCTTGTGGCCGAACTATTGCTATAGTGGGGATGGTGTTGGTTTTGGTTTGCAACAACCGTCTGTAGCATTGATAGAGGAGGAGGAAACCCAAAAACTGACGTGGGTTTGAGCTTGAGCTTGTAAGATGGGTTTTTTCTTTTGGTAGTTTTGTCAAAGATGAGATGGGATTTATGCTATCTATGCTGAACTGCGGTAAAAGGTCGGTGATCTTGAACCAATGCACACCAAGTGCTTGAAGTTTTGTCTCTTTGAGGTCCCCCAGTTCCAGCACTTTCTTTGTTACTTACGGATGGGAGTCCAGACCCTATTGTTTTTCAGCTCTAGTACTAGTTATAGCTCAACTAGACACTTATTTGTGATTAGTCCTAGCATGTCTTGCTCCTTATTCACCGATCATTACAATAGAGCTTGTGAAAATGAGACATAAAGTCCATTTGTCTTCTAGCTTGGTCAAAATCATTTAAGTAAATGACTGACAAATTGGATATCGACATAGAGAAATTAGAGAATCACGGAGTCAGTTATATTAGGAACCGATGGTATAAGAGAACTGGATGCCTCATTTGAATTTAAAACTTCAATCTAGTGTTTTGGGATTTTTGAGAGCAAAAATAACTTAAATGCATTTTCGTAGAAAGCAGTTTTTATTTCTAGACAAATGAACACATTTTCTTCTTTTTCATTATTTTCCACAGGAAGTAAAAACGTGGAGATGGAGGAGAGAATTGAAACGAGAAAATGAAAAATGTTCCTTTTAACTAAACAGGGCCTAAATTTTTTGGACACTTTTTTTTCATAGTATTTGATTGAATTGTTCTAATAGAAATTCGTATTGTCTTTCAGATAATCCAGGGAAAGTGACATTGGAATGAACTGCTTATCACGCTTGTCTTCATATACCGCTTCTATATTTGGAAGAACAAGCCATTTCATTGCAACAACTGCTACCAATTCACACCAATCTTGGATTCCCTTTTGGAGAAGGAGCTGTGTACATCCTGGTCTCCATTTAGAATTTCTCTCCACCAGATTTCGCGTCCAGTGCTACTCGTCTCGAAAACCAAGTTTAAAAGCTTCGGTTAAGAAAAAGAAGGATCCTCAGCCAGCAACAGTTATGGACCATGAGAATGATGCTTTCTTTGTTGTGCGGAAAGGAGATGTTGTTGGTGTTTATAAGAATTTTGCTGATTGTCAGGCTCAAGTTGGATCTTCGGTAATTAATCTCCTCAATTGTCACCCTATGCTTTACTTTTTCACATTTGCTTTTTTATTTATTTTTTTATTTATCAAGTGGTGTAACTGTAATGCTCTCATATTATAAGTTCTATTTCATTTCACATGCTTGTATATGTTAATTTCCATTTTGAGATGTGTCAGAGGAGTTGCCAATGTTGTTTTCTTTTCTTCCTTCCTTTTTTTTATATGGAGGTTAAAACATCACTTCTCATTAAATTTGCAACATCTGAAAGTTTATGTTAGGGTGTTGAATGACCTGGGCCTGCCAGTTCACTTTTAGTCCTGCCACGATTTAAATTATCTGTTTCAAATTTCTGCCACGCATATGAGGTATTTCTGCCACGTATATGAGGTATTTCTGCCTTGTTCTCTATTCATCAATCTCTCAGAAATATCCATCATCCTGGTTTGGAATACAACTCCTCACATCATCTTATATTTACTATTTTTTTCCAGGTACTCATTTCTTAATGAGTGGCATATAGAGAATCATGATACTTATGGCTGAAAAGTGACACTTTAAAAAAACTTGCATTGTTTTTCAGGAGGCTTTGACGCCTCATCTCATGCCATTTACTCCTCATTTGACATCTATGTTAAAGGAATTGTAATATAGCAATCTTGTTCATATAGTTATTTCTGTCAACCATCTATGGGCTCTCCTTCTTCTTCTTATTTACTTCTCTTCCTGGATTTATGTTTAATAGTAACTTTAGAAATAGATGCTGATGCAGTTAATAAACAATATAGATGTTATCTTGGAAGAGGAACTAAGGATATTTGGCCCTTTTTCTGTTGCTAGATATGCGACCCTCCTGTCAGTGTCTACAAAGGGTACTCGCTATCCAAGGACTCTGAGGCCTATCTTGTTTCCCATGGGCTTCAGAATGCATTATATACTGTCAGAGCTGCAGATCTGAAAGAGGACCTTTTTGGTGTGCTCATGCCCTGCCCTTTCCAGGTGAGTTGACCTCAATCATCACCTCATATGTACAATTGAAATTGAAGTAACTTTACTTATTAATTACTTAAAAAGATTAAAGACAGAAAAAATAACAGCATATATTCTATCTCCTAAGTAAATTAAAGATATACAATAGAACATGGTGTATCTTTAAAGATAGCAAAAAATAATAATGATAATAATAAAAACCATTGTAGAAAAGAATAGCTCTATTAAAAGATATATGCACGTGGTTCATGAATCTTTATTGCCAATAGGAAACAAAACTATCATAAATATTCAAAGAAACCTGAGCATATCTTAAATGCACTACAAAGACTAACTATAATTGCAACTCATAAGGTTGGTATCAAAATTATTGCACTAAGGATGCGTATCACAATATCAGATTTTAGAACCCAATTCTTCTATTATGCTAATAGGATTCACATCTTCCATGTGGTTATATCATTACATAGGGAAACCATTATGAGCACTCTCTTGGTATCAGTTCCATTTAAACATTTGACTTTAGTTGCAAGATAGCAGCATCCTATTCAGAATAGAAACGCATTCTGCTTTAAATTGCAGTTTCGTTATAGACCTTTAGAACTACAGTTTCTCGGCACACTTCTCCTTGCACATTTTCAGGAAGGAAGCAGATTTTGTTGTTTAATCTTAGCTTATAATCTTTATAAATAGTTTGAAGAAGTTGTTAGCTTTGAGAATCTCTGTGAATCTTTGGCACAATGGTAATAATGTTTTTATATCTCCAACCTATAACATGCTTTGACCTTATAAACTGAGCAACATCTAAATTTCAATGTACAAGTCACTCTGTTCAAATTGATGAACAGTTTGTTGCAGAAATTTAAAAAGATATGATGTAGTTATCAGGGTGCTACGCATGGCCAAAGCATATTTACGATGATCAAATTAGGTCCTTGTGGAAAAATCTAATAATGCCATTTTTATAGGCACATGTCAGAAAGCATTTCATATTTTCATCAAAGCTGTGGTGCTCGAAGAAGTTAAGAGAATTTTTCCCGTACAATTCAAATTTCAACTAAAAATACTTTTTCGCAGCAACCTGCTTCTTCCGATGCTGGAACATGCAAAAATGATACAAAAAAGAGATCACGGGAAGTCCTGGGACCAGAAATCACAGTAAGTTTGATGCCTGCTAGTCTACTTGGTTGGAGGGTGTGTCTTTGTTTATCTTTGTTTATGAGATTCCCCTGCTTGTTAGAGGCCCTTTTTTTTTTAATAAAGGAATATCCATTGTTTACAGGACACAGCTGGATCAACATCTATGATGAGTAAGCATGCCAATTTGGATAATCAAGCTGAGTGTCAAGCACAGAATTCCAATAGTGTACGTGGATGTAAAATTATGGATGCAACATTGTGTATGTGTTCTTTGGCCAGATTGTTTTCCATAATCTGATAGTAGAAGATCATGTTCATTGGTTACTTGTAATTATGTCTTCCCAGGATAAGCTAGTAAATGCTTCAAAATATTTGTTTTTATGAATTCATCGAACAAAGAAAACCCTGATCTTTTACTCACAGAGATCCTGTCTTCTTGAGTTTGATGGTGCTTCAAAAGGAAATCCTGGACAAGCCGGGGCAGGAGCTGTCCTACGAACTGATGATGGAAGCTTGGTATGCATTTTGAGTTTATGTCACCATGAATTATCTTTAGCGGTATTTATGTCTTTCTAAACCTTCAATTTGTGTAGATCTGCAGATTACGGGAAGGACTGGGCATAGCAACCAATAATATGGCTGAATATCGAGCCATCTTATTGGGAATGAAGTATGCTCTTCAAAAAGGTTATACAAAAATTCAAGTAAAAGGCGACTCCAAGCTTGTCTGTATGCAGGTTGGTTTGCTGTTGATTACCTGTTTACTATTAATGCCCCTCATCTGGCTTGCCTGTTAGCATGCCATTTCTGTATCAAAATAAGTTTATTAATTTGATTTTCCATCTGATTATTTGCTTTCACTTTTCACTTGTTTCCTGATATGGCTCGTATTTATCAGTTAAAAGTGCTTTTTTGTGGCAATTCTGGGGCCAATTTGTCTGCTGCTTCACCAAAGTCAACACCAGTTTTAGGAGTTGGATTTGGTGATTACATACTGATTGAAAAAACAAAAGAAAAGGCATGAGCATCAGAGGCTGAACACTATTGAACTATCCCAGATGTTTATATTTTTTCTGTCACCGCAACCTTTTTTCTTCCCAACTTTGAATATGTAGGGTGGGGACAAACTTTTCTCTGTTGTGTAGAGTTACAAATGAACTGAGATGTTCATAAGCAACTTGGGCTTAACTGTAGATTATTCTTGAACACATGAACCGAAATTATTAGACTCGTTCAATAAATAAGAAGACCAGAGTATCCTCAAGAGTGGATATGTTGGTGACGCGATAGAAGAAGAGTTCTTTTTAAGATATTTGTAATTTTATTAATTCTTGATGATTGGTGGTTCTTTATGCTCATGATGAGCTTGTTCTTTTGCAATATCCACCATGATATTACTGTTTTGATTATGTTGCTGAGCCACATGCTTTTCAAGCATGCTGTTTTGATTATTTTGATGAGCCATAAACTTATCATTGTTTTCATCTGAACTCTAAGGTTATACAGCCCACTTTCGAGATTTTGCACACTCTCTTCCAATTTGCTGTCCCTCTATGGCCATTTTTTACATTTTTATTCTTTTTTTTTAACACCTCTCTGCCACTGTGGTTTTTCTTTACACTTTTGCTCAGAACAAACTTTGAGTCTCCTCTTGTATTTTGTTCTTTTGGATTCAGGAAACACCCTTTTTGGAGTCTAGGTATTTCCATTCCCTCTTCCATCTCCTTCTTCAATTTCTAGCCTTGTCCTACATGAATTGGCAGCAATCTTGATAACAAAACTGAAATAAAATCTCTACTGCGATGCTATTGTTGTTTGTCTGTTAGAATCCTCTGCCACTTTTGTTTAAAGCTCCATTATTTTGTTTATAAATCTTGCAATCCTTTCTAGATGCTTTTTTATTTTTTGGAATTATGTAACATCATTTTTAATGACAATGCTGATTTGTTATTAAATGAGAAAAGCTTGAGGTCAACTAGAGTTGTGCTAATGTGACTTGAGAGCATGAGCTGAATGGTAGCATGAGCGTGGTGTAATTGTTAATGTGCTAAGCTTAGGAGGCTAAGCTTGACTGAGGTTTGATGCTGTGTTTTCAATCAAACCAAGCTCTAATTTTTTAAAGCTTGTTTTGGCTTGGCTTAGCTTGACTTTGCTCATTCATAGCCGTAGGCGGTGGTTTCTTTAAATTAAAAACAAAACAGGCTAATCATTTCTGTTCTTTTGCTTTCATGTCTTAAGTTTTGGTTCTTGTATGTTAGTGGTCGTATATATGTTTTATTCTACCTCAGTTTGAAATTGAGAGTTTCACTTGAATCAGATCAACCCAAACTCAATTTTCAAAGCTTATTTTGGTTTGGCTTAGCTCGACTTGGCTCATTTATAGCCTTGAATGGTGGTTTCTTTAAATTTTAAAAAACAGGCTAAGCGTTTCTGTTCTTTTGCTTTCACATCCTAAGTTTTGGTTCTTATATGTTAGTGGTCATATATACGTCTCATTCTACCTCAGTTTGACATTGAGAATTTTACTTGGTGCAGATTCAGGGTTCATGGAAGGCGAAACATGTGAACATCACCAACTTGTGCACAGAAGCTAAAAAGCTGAAGAATAGTTTTCTTTCTTTTCACATCAGTCATGTTCTACGGGTTAGTGCAGTTCATTATGCCTGTTGTTCTGCGGCTGATATTAGTATTTTGTGGGTCATGTAGTGTGTTTTTCAAATGCTGTCTCACATTCTATTATCATGTCTATCTAGAAGGACGTATGCTATGCCATGCTGGCTCCTTCAGAATGAATAACAGGCCTTTTGGATCCCAGATTCTCATTTATAGTGCTGCTTTAAGCAGGGATTTATAATCATTCAAGATGGTCATATTTCCAGTTGTCTGTGCAATAGTGCCCTCATATACTGTGAATAACTGCTCCATTTTGAAAAATATATTATAATTGGTGTTATAATGTGTATTTATATGGTCCCTTTGTTGAAATTATTTTCCATCACCCACTTTCGGAAGGAGTTCTTAAACACTTGTAGACTTATACTGGAAGGGACGGGCAGTGTTCTCCAGAGATCATGCCAAATTTTTTGAACTGTGATGCTTTTATGCCTAAAGCTGAAGACTCCTCTCAACCCTGGAAAACTAGATGAAGGCACAATCATGTTTGCTCAGCTAGAATTAGTGTGCTAGTTGTTCAGGCTACTAGTGTTGCAAATGACATTGCACTGCTTCGTGGTGTGCCTTGGCTAGGAATGCAATTTGGTATAGTGCCACTGAGATCCAAACAAGTTGATTTTCTTTTGTTTGTTTTATCTGCATGTAAGGGTGGTATCTGTTTTAAGATATCTTGTTTGTTTTAGCAAACAAGTTGTTTGGTTTACAACTTGGTTGGATAGATTGACCAGAAATCAATAATTTTAGAGCACCTGATCAAACATCTTAACCCAACCAAGAATTGAGGTTTTAAGATTTTCAGTATTTCCTTGCTTCTGCTTAAAGGCCTGAATTTGAAAAACAAAATGAGCCACTGCTGTGAATTTGGTAGTAATGAAACCATGCTCTACAAGTTATAAGTAAGCCACCATAGATCAATGTGTAAAATTTTGCTGCTGATGCTTCTTTAGCCTTGTTGGTTAATTTGCTGACCTTGCTCATCTACACGTTTCATAGGAATTTAATTCTGAGGCTGATGCTCAAGCAAACCTGGCCGTCCATCTAGCTGGTAAGATTTCATGTTTCCTTCCGTATAGCCTAGGCCTAGCAACAATATGGTTTAGTTAATTAGTTTGTTAAATTAACAGGCTCTCTTTCTGTTGCAGATGGTGAAGTTCAAGAGGAGTTTGAGTAGTATCCGTCTAATGACGGTAGCCTACTACATACATGTCATTTTAAATAGACATCAAGTACAGTAAATTCTTGTTTATCCATTGTTCTTCAGGCTAAAAGATTTCTTTGGAAGTCTTGGTTGGAAGAGCGAAGCACGACTCCCAGTTGCAAGGATTGGAGTTCATTGCCAAAGTTTTTTTTGTGCAAAACAGCTCACATTTGTTTTGGATGGTACAATTCTCCATGGACCACATGATCATATGACTTTTTATGGGAGAGTTTAACTTCCGAACATTTTGCATGGATAGTAGTGATTAGAGAAAATCTCGAAGTGTTTGTCGAACCTTTTACATAGATACATGTTCAGGCGTTACGTGCAGTCCACAGTTTGTTCGTCAAGTCTCGCAGTCGACATTTTCCTATTTGTTATCATCATGGATTGCAGTGATCGGAAATACAAGCTATATTTTGTTTAAGAACATGTTACCGGAGCTTAAATAATTACAAGTTTGTCATCAACTACACGAGTTGAGTGTTTTTTAATACTGATAATGCCCTCGAAGTTGCTTTCTTTTAAAAACCAACATACAGTATGTGGATGATCTCTCTAAGATCTAATGCACTGTTTTTTTTTTTTCCAACTGTTTCTTAGATTGTCAAAGTATCCTTTGAACCTAGCGAAGTTCAATTTTCCAAATAGAATAAAACTCTTCACTGGCCAGCTCTTTCTCTGTAGTGATGAATATTTTTTTCCATTACAAGTCCTATTTGAGAAACAGTTCCTAGTAATTTTGATCTCCAATTTTGACACAAAAAACTTAAAATTGAAGGAAAATATTTCTGCTCCTACAGACAAGCAAGCAAGATGTCACTAAAATTTCTGCTTCAATTCAGCACTGTTTCCAAAGATTTTCGCATCCATTACAATCGACTATGACACCTCGGACAGATCAAGTCTTTATTTACTACTACTATAACCAACCTCTGTTGAATTTTTTCCCTTTGTTCCCAATAAACAGCCAGCTAAAGAACGGCAGCCATGTTAGGAATGTCGCGAAGGGTAGACAAATGGCAAGTTTCAGAATCAATTGACACATTAATCTCAGATTAACAGAATTCTCAAAGGAACAGATATCTTAAACTTGGGGAACTCTCCTAGTGAATTGCTACAAAGTTTAAAGAAGAAGAAAAAAAAGAGAAAAGAACACGAGACAATGAAGAGTTGCCTATTTATCACATAAAAAGGAAACTCACACAAATGAAAAATCCAGATTTAATTTCCGTTGCATATGAACAAAAATTCACACTTAAAAATAAAAGGAAAAAAAATACTAATTAGATATTGGGTTATCACAGAACGAAAAAGAAAATCAACAATAAAAATAAGTCTGGGATTTTGTTCATAATTCCAAAAACATTACCTTATTCAAAATATTTTAAGAGTTATTGCCACTTTCAGTTGAAAAAATGTCGGAATGTTAGGAGCGAGAAAACAAGGAGGATTGGAAGACGATCAATACTCTCCTCACCTCCCTCTTCTGAGATAATTGCTTCGCAATCCTATCCGATCATGTGCATAATCTACTAGTCCAAGGATGATAATTTATATTGTGTAACTACGATAACATAAATTTAACCATGCATGTCACGTTGGTGTCGTGGTGTAGTTGGTTATCACGTCAGTCTAACACACTGAAGGTCTCCGGTTCGAACCCGGGCGACGCCAACATTTCTTTTTCACTGGATGGTGGCTTGGAATTTTACGAGAAACAAGCTTCTTCTATATATAGCAAGTTTTCACAGCCCAATTCAGCGGCCGAAACCCAATTTTTTTTCTTTTTTTTTTTTCCGGGAAAAGTTTTATTAATTTATAAGATTTGACGTTTGATTGGTTTTTGTGCCGTTTCCTTAAACAAATCCAGCATCCAAGGAAATTGATCAGGAACTAGGTTCATCTAATGAGAAAGTATATGCAGAAAAGGTTTTATACCGATATTGCTACTTATGTATTTGTGTGATCGAAATTACAGCATTAAATGTTTTTATTTTTTTGCTAAGATAACAATTTACTTTTGTTTATGTAGCTTTACTCATTAATTTAATTAAAAACATCCATGAAAACACGCATAGGGACAACATCTCACTGCATGCTCTAGCAAAATATCTCAGCCGAGTCCATAAGCTGGTGGTAAGCTGGCATTTCGGGCCATACTATAAATTCTGCTTCATAAACCTCGTCGCAAATGCTCTGGGCCTCGAATGCAGGCTTCATTTTGACACCGTTTTTATTTTTCTGAGAAGATGTCCCCAGCCTTGCTATAAAGCTCGGACAACAAGCCGAAGTCTTGTTACTTTCTTCCACGTTCATTTAAAAATGGAAGACAGAGATATTTTTTTCTTCTTTCTTGATGAATGGTGAAGGGAAGATAATGTAATGAAACGTTAAAAGGAAGTGAAAAGTATAATTAAGAAATAAACATGGGAGAAAAATAATAGTAATAGACGTGGCAGTGATCCCAGGCTGTGCATTGCCCACTTCTGATGTTTCCATAACATTAATTAAAAACTGGATGGAGCTTTTGGGACAATTCTTCCTTGGATGTTGGCGTTCGGCAAGTAGAGCTCTCCACAAGGGCCAGGAATCTTTTCAGTTGACTGACAGGAAACAGTCCACAAACATCATCTACTGTATTATATAGAAGATTGTTAGGTGAGCCCAGGCGTTGGTTGGTAGATAATTGACATTAACGACTCTGCTAGCTTGTCGATAAAACTTCATCGGACTGTTCTCATATTTCGGCCCTCTACTCTCAGATTTTCTTAATGTAGACTCTCTGGTTTTTTTGTTTTTGTTTTTCTTGGGTGATTAAAGAACTGTATTTGGTTTATCACATATCAAATCACTAGTTACCTACCCACTGCAAATTAATTTTACTCATGTTAACAAATAACAGCCCAGCTGATAATACTTGTTATGGGTTTTGGCTTACACCAGGCGAACTTCATTACCATCAAACCAAATTCAGCCACAA
>Ga0325402_1004105_pt1 | contig 13376 bp, 7 predicted proteins | sample PopdelMetagenome_22_FD_207212 | JGI IMG/M metagenome (GOLD analysis project Ga0325402, IMG submission 207212) | Populus deltoides microbial communities from Bellville, Georgia, United States - Xylem-PdKOR-R3 | ecosystem: Host-associated > Plants > Phyllosphere > Stem > Wood/Secondary xylem... | reverse complement strand
ATATTCTATATGGGTATCTACAGGGACGGGTTTAATTTAGCATCCAATTTTAATAGGTCAAAATAATATAAGTATATAATTAAATTAATTAAGATTCAAAAAATTCAAAAATTGTAAACTTCTAATACAAAGTTAAAAAATTTACATATATTATAAAAAGATGCTTCATAAAATTCTATTTTTTTATAATTCACAATTGCTCCTTGAGACAAAATATTATAGGATCTTCTCATTATCAACTTTTTTTTAATATAAGTAATCAAACTATCATTCATCTAATCATTCATATAACTAATCATAAATTATTTATTTCAACCAGCCAACACATAACAATATATTATTTATTTTATCAATTTCTCATAATCTTTTTTCAAGTTACATTGAAAATTCAACTACAATTACAACTACATAACATAATTAAATTCATTTTAATCATCATCAACACATGTTACACATACTAAATATACATAACTAACAAATATTTACTTTGGTTCCAAAAATTCCCATCCACCCAATAAATAGCTAGCTCTATTTTCACCGTAAACACCAAATTTTTCTTCTTTAATTATGCGTTATTTAGAGTCATTTACATCTTATTCCATCCCAAAAACATTTTATAATTTCACTTTTCCTCAATTTAACATTTAAAAACCCTAATTCAAAATTTAATAATTTTGCATAAACTTTGTTAATATTTACTTAAACTTGTACAAACGAGTTTATAACATTTTACCCGATAATGATATGAACTTTAAATGTTAAACATACAAAGTTTTATGGTCCTCCTCTTTTTTCCTCTTAATGTCGTGAGTTTTCTCTCTTTACTCCCTTTCTCTCACTTGATTTTCCACTTAATTCTTAAGTTAGATGTGTTCAATACTCACTTCCTCATCTATCTTGCCTTAAATCTTGGTTTCTCTCCAAGGTTTTAGTGAGGAAGCTTTCAAAATTTTTTTCTCTTCTAATTTTTTTCAGCACTGGCAGACAATTTAAAGTGGAAGAAGAAGCTGAATTTCTAGTTTTCCCAATTTATTTACAAAAATATCATTAATGAGCCTACATGTTATTTTTGTCTAACTGTTGATATTCTCGCATGGCCTTTCCAAACTTAGATTATGTACGAAGTTTAACCCAAAATAGAGCAATGTGTAAAGCGGATCCTCATAAAATTTTAGCTCAATCCAACAGCCGGGTTGAGAGTTATGCTCGATAGCGTAAAATTAATTAGTAAGTGATTTTACATCAAAATCCAAATTTTCTTATTCAATCATTGCTAAAACCATATCAGTTATTTTACTATGTCCTCGAGATCATTTTTGTATTCCAAAAAATATTTTTTTTTCATCATTTCTTTTATTTACAGGCTTACTATAGTTTCACACTAATGTTATTGATTTTTAATAAGGATTTACATCAACACTTTTTTGCGCAATTCTTTCTTAACTTTCATTTATCATTTCCATTATAATTCCTTATAATTATTTTCTCATTCTCAAAATAAATCTTTTTTAAATGTTTCCTAAATCTTTTATCTTTCAAAACCCATTACTGATTTCAACATGATATATACTTCATTTGATTTTTTTTGGGCAGAGTGAGTAAGTGCCCACATTGCCTACATGTGATTTTTTTTTTTTTTTGCAGTGTGGGTAAGTTCCCACACTGCCTATATGGTGGATCCATCCATAGGTATATACATGGTCCAACAAGACTATCTATGGATAAACTTTGCGTCTTCCTTAGGATATTGACCACAAGTTCCCTTGGACTCACCTTACTATTGAAAGTAAATTGATTCTTGGAAATTAGTTAAACCGATCGACTGGTTAGGAACAGATTGACCGGTTGAGACAGAGCAACCAAGTGGAGTAACTTGAGACGGTCAACCGATTCAATCTGCAGAATACAATTCCTGTTCAGATTAGGATCACCTTGTATTAGTTTAATTCCTTGATTGTCTAAAACTTAATGCCTATAAAAAGACTTTTAATTTAGTATTATTAAGTAGTACAAAAGAAAGAGAATAACTAAGAGAGCTTATAGAGAAACACTTAATAAAAGTATATCTTCCTCTCAATCTTCTTCTTTTTCTTAAGTTTTTTACTTTTCATTACTGTTTTTTGATCTTCTACCACACCCATCCTTCTTCTAACAAGTGGTATTAGAGTTTGGTTTGATTATTTGACATGGCCAATCCAAACTTTCCACTTCAATGTTCTAGGTTGACAAAGGACAATTATAAAATTTGGTGTATTCGAGTAAACGCTTGGCTAAGTTCCCAAGATGTATGAAAGATGATTGAAAAAGGCTTTAAAGAGTCTATCACAGGAATAATGTTGACTTCAGCCCCAAGAGAGGTCATGCAAAAGGATGAAAGAATGATCAACAAGCATTAATAATCATCTACAAATGTTTGGATAATTCCACTTTTAAGAGAGTGGTCAACGCAACCATCACCAAACAAGAATGAGAAGTTTTGCAAGAAACAAACCAATGAGCTAACAATGTAAGAAAGGTACGTTTACAAAAGTTACAAGGTGACTTTGAAAAGTTACATATGTTAGAATTGAAGAATATTTCAGATTACTTTGCTAGAATAGTGGTTATATACAATTAAATGAAAAGAAATTAGGAGAAGATGCAAGAAACACGTGTGATAAAAAAGATCTCACGCTCACTGCAAAAGTTCTATTATGTGATGTTCCTGATAGAGGAGTCGCAAAATATGGATGTTCTTTCAATACAAGATCTCATGGGAAAATTATAAACCCATAAGGAAAAAGGTCAATGAGATTAAAGAGAACGTGGGTGCATAAGCACTTTTTTCAAAGCAAGATTGTTCTGGATATTCTCAATAAGGTAGAGGACATGGACAAAACAAATAAAAAAAAAGGAAGAGGCAAATTTGGAAGAGGAGGTCATGGCAGCCTTAACAGGTCGATCGGTCGATCGATTCAACTAACAAAAGCAATTTGAGACCCGGGTCTGAAAAATCAAAAGTTAAATGCTATAATTGTCAAAATATAGGTCACTATACTAGGGATTACTGGAGTCCAACCAAAAAGGTTGAGGAGAATGCAAATCTAGTGATAGAAGAGGAGAAGAAAGCCATCATATTACTAGTGCGTGATAAGAGAATGCAAGATAAAGAGAACATATGGTATTTAGACAATAGAGCCAGCAACAACATGTGTGGAGACAAAGACAAGTTTATGGAACTTGACGAAGCAATTGGAGGTAATGTCACCTTTATGGATCATTCAAAAGTTATCATCAAATGAAAATGTATGATTTTGAATAAATTAAAAGATGGAAGTCATTAATTTATTGGTGAAATCTATTATATAGCAATGGTGAAAAGCAACATATTGAGCTTAGGATAATTTTTGGAGAATGGGTGTTGTATGTGTGCGGCATCGCGGTGAATATTCCACTTCATCAATGCAGGTTTAAGGTAATCGGGAAATGGGGCAGACAAGGAATTCTTGTTTTTTATCAGTGGAAAGCGGGAATGGGAGTCGCCACCTAGTATTTTGGCCACTAGAAACCTTAATTGGTCTCGAAGATCGAGTACGGGGACTGATTGCACCCCAAATACATCCTACCTAAGGTAAGCTGTATTATTTAATTGTCTGATAAAAAACTAAGGTCTTATCGTGTTTTCTAATTGATGGTCTATCTAAGGTTTAAGAAAAGTTCTTATTCGTAAGAAGATTCTTATCTTATCGGGTAAAAGCCTATCCGTTCTAATGTATATAAATAAATAAAAAACTACCTTTTTAATATAAGAAATACGTTTTACGTATAAATTCGTACATATAAATTCGTAATCCCAAATACTAAAAGAAAACAAAATATTTTTTTGGAATTTTTCAAATATTGGCTTAGTTCTCATGTCTCTAATAAACTTGTTATTAAAGCCAAAATGCATGCTAAAACATATTTTTGAATTTTTTTATGTTTTATGTATAAAAAATGAAATGATTTTTTTTATCTTTGAGAGACTTGACCGTATGCATGAAAACAAAAAATATTTTGTTTTATAATTTTTTTGTAATGTTTTGATGAAAACTAGGTATTTTAATACCGAATTTGTATCTTTACGGTATAAAAATACAAACCAATATTATGCAAAATAGATAGAAAAATACACGAGAAAATCACAAAAAATTTTAGAAAGCTTTTTTGGAATTTTTAAAATTTTTTTTCAATGAACAATGGATTACTCTTTACTGTTCACATGCAACATGAATAGTGGAGCACCTGCCAAAGAAAAAGGAGAAGAAGAAGAAGAAGAAAGGGAAGGGGAAGGAGGCTGACCTACGGTGGAAGCTTGGTTGGGACGAAGACGTTCGGCTGGTGGCTCAGTAGGCTTCGGTGGAGGGAATGATGGCCGGTGTCGGTTGCTGGTGAAGGAAGAAGAAAAGTTTCCAAAAAAAATTTTGAGAATTGGCCGTATGCATGAAAACAAAAAAAAAATTGTTTTATAATTTTTTTGTAATGTTTTGATGAAAACTAGGTATTTTAATACCGAATTTTTGCAGAGGAGAGAGACTCGGCGACGATCTCACTGTATGAGGTGGTGGGGCAGTTTCTTGTGATGGAGATGGAGGTGTTCAAGCCAGTGGTGACGATGTTGGTGGCTGAACGCCTCGGTGGAGAGAGAGAGAGGCGTTCTGCTAGCAGTAAAAATCAAGTGTTGGAGGCTGGTTTTTTGGCCATTTTTGGACCCCAATCTCTCCACCTCTGGAGCATGAAGATCAAATCTATTTATAGGCGGTGGAAGAGGGACACTTTGTCTCTTCTTGTGCAAAATCTCATCCATTGGTTCGACCCGAAAGCATCCCAACCATTGGTTCAAAGTAACAATGATGAACTGTCAGTTTTGTGCAGGAAAAATGGCTGGTCAGGTTGGCCACTTTGGGGCGGTTCCACCACCTCTAAAGCCTCAATCAGTCTGAACGGTTTATACTAGCGTGTAGTCAGGTGTTAGGAGATCATTTTCGTGCAAGTTTCATCTAATTTAGGGAAGAAATGGGGTGTCAAGCACCTTGGGAAGAAGACCCCTCGAGCAGGCCCTCTGAAGAAGAAGATAAGCGGTGTCTTTTTCTGCCAATTACGCTTTAGTCTTTTAATTTATGATTATCTCTAATGACACCTCTGATTGGCCTCAAACTTTCAATTTTGTTTAATTTCACCCCTAACGAACTTCAATTCAACCCCATATTTCAGCATCGTTTTCCAGTTTGGTTCTTGGTTTTGAATTTATTTAATTAAATCCTCAATTGACCATTAAACTTCAATATTTATGCAATTAAGCCCTTGATTTGACCAACTCAACTCTTAAAAATTATAATTTGACTCCTAAACTTTAATTTCTTCTAATTAGAACCCAAATTGTCTTAAAAAATCAATTTCTCTTACAATCAAACCCTCTATAAATTCAATTAAACCTCCAATAAAATTTAATTGAGTCTATAAATATTTGTTTTTGGACCTTTCTTTCTTCAAATTGAATTTTTTTTGTCAACAAGGCTTTTTATCTGTAAAAAAATATACTGTCAAATTTCAATCTTTGTATTTTTGAACATCCTCAACAAATTTCTAGTCATTTTCTAGGCGCTCCGACATCCTTTTCTCACTATTTTTATTTTTTTTAGATTTTTTTGTTTTTAGTCCAAATATATTTTTTTTATTTTTGGAAGAGAAAAGGTGAATTTAGGGAATAACCCAAAAATGGGTTACGACAATGGATATGGGATTAAGATGAAATATCATACTTTGACATTACTTGACACTAAATGAGCTATAATTGAAAAGGTAGCCATAATAAAGAATAGAAAGTTCTTGCTAAACATAGAGACGGATGTGCCTAAATGCATGTGTGAAAGGTAAGACTTGGTTTTGGCATATGAGACTTGGACATGCAAACTTTGATAGCTTGAAAATGATGACACAAAAAGAGATGTTGAATGGTCTATCATCCATTATACATTTAAATCAGTTGTGTGAAGGATGTTTAGTGGGCAAGCAATTTCGCAAGACCTTTTCAAAGGAGTCTATATCAAGAGCAAGTCAACCCCTATAAAAAATACATCTCGATGTTTATGGTCCTATCAAACCATGTTCGTTTGGTAAAAATTTGCATTTCCTATTTTTTATTGATGATTATAATAGAAGAACATGGTTATATTTCTTAAAAAAAAGTCTAATGTATTTAATTGTTTTAAGAAGTTTATGGCATTAGTTGAAAAACAAAATGGTTACTCTATAAAATCATTATTTAAATTTTGTTCTAATGATTTTAATGAGTTTTGTGAAGATCGTGGTATAAAGAGACTTTTAAAGGTGATTAGATCCCCACAACAAAATGGCATGGTGGATAGAAAAAATATAAGCGTCTTTAACATGGCAAGAAGCATGCTCAAAACCAAGAAGATTCCTAAAGAGTTTTGGACCGAAGCTGTAGATTGTGCTATCTATTTTTCAAATAGGTTTTCTACTAAAGGCTTGAATGGCATGACACCATAGAAGCATGGAGTATAAGAAAGCCAAATATTTCACAATTGAAAGTTTTTGGAAGCATTGGTTATGTGCATGTTGATGATCAAGTAAGGACCAAGTTAAATAACAAGAGCAAAAAGATGTTTTTTGTGGGCTATGAAGAAAAGTCTAAATGATACAAGTTTTACAACCCTAATCAAGGAAATATGCTAATTAATAGAGATGTTGAGTTTTACAAATGGAAAAAAAATTGTGACTCAAGTCGTTAACCGGATTAGGTTAAATAAGTTGATGATAAAAAAACAAAAAAATAATGACAACAAATAGATCAAATTAAAAAAAAAATGATAACGATAACCTTAAAAAAAAAACTAGTTACTTTCAAAGAAAATAGAGAGATTTCAACAGCATGAGAAAAGAGAAATCTTATCTGAAAAAACTATGTTCTTCACTAGAAAAGGAAAAAATGATTAAAAACACTAGATTAGGTTTTGATTTGGGTTCATATCATTGAGAGAAACGATAAATCATGTTTGAAGAAAGAGGAATTTTGTGTAATTGATATGTCAAGTGTTTTTTTATATAATATATATGAGGGTAATTTGATTATTTTGTTTGATTTTAAAATTTTTCTTTACATGTGATGTAAATAGTAATTTATCAAACTATAGCAAATAATTTTAATACGAGATGGCATGCCCGCGCGCTATCGCGAGCTTATAAAACAAATATATTTAATAGTATTATAATTGTGAACCAGCGCTAGATAAGTAATAGAAACTAAAGGTATAATGGAGCCAATATTTCATGATGGGAAAAAAAGTTATGTTGGTGATCAAAACTTAGAGACTATATAAAATGATTTGTAGCAATCCACAATGTTTTGAGAGGAAAGATACAGTATTTTCGCCACGTGACTTAGCTTTTCTGTTAATAAAAAGCAAAAAAAAACTTACAAAGCTAAATTCTCTACCAACTTAATATTAAAAAAAATTAACAAAGATAATTTTGGAAGGAAAAAAACCCCATGAGAAAAAACATTGTGGCAATTGACTTTATGAAGAAAGCTACAGTGCTTTCCCCAATAAAATAAAATAAAAAACCATTTAGAGAAATACTGTAACAATCCATAGTGTTTTGTGAGAAAACTACAACGCTTTCCCAATATGATTTAGCTTTATTGTAATTAAATTTTTAACCAACTCAATATTAAAAAAAATGGACAAAGATAATTTTGGAAAAAATTATAAAAAAATCATATGGAAAAACACTACAACAATTCACAGTGTTTTAAAGAAAGAAACTTACAAAGCTAAATTCTTAATTAGCTCGATATTAAAAAAAATCAAATCGAGAGAGACAATTTTAGAAAAAAAAATAACAAAAAAAAACCAAAAAAAGGGGGGGAAATCATGTTGGAAACACTGTAGCAATTCACAGTGTTTTGTGATGAAAGCTATAGTACTTCCCACATGATTTAGCCCTATTTGTAATGACTTCTAATTCTAATTCTCAACTAACTCAATATTAAAAAAATAAAATTGACAAAGATAATTTAAAAAAAATCATAAGAAAAAAAACTATATGGAGAGACACTATAGCAATCCACAATATTTTGTGAGGAAAACTACAATGCTTTCCCCACATGATTAAGTTTTATTACAAAGTTAAATTATAACCAACTCAATATTAAAAAAATAAAATTGATGAAAATAATTTTGGAAAAAAATATTACAAAAAAAGAAAACACAAAAGAAATTGGAAAAAAAAACCCTTGTGAGGAAAACCTGTAACAATTCATAGTGTTTTGTGAGGAAAAACTTGTATTTACTTTTAATTGTAATTCTTAACCAGCTTAATATCTTAAAAATAAAATTTACAAAGACAATTTTTGGTAAAAACATAACAAAACAGGAAAAAAAATCATGTGAGAAAAAACACTGTAGCAATCCAAAGTAATTTGCTAAGAAAGTTACAGTGTTTTTCTCACATATTGTAATTGTAATTTTTAACCAGCTCAATATTAAAAAATAAAATCAAAAAAGATAATTTCAGAAAAAATCATAAAAAAAACCTTGCAGAAAAACACTGTAGTGATCAACAATGTTTTAAAGAAAAAAGATTACAAAACTAAATTCTCAATCAGTTCAACATAAAAAAAAATTAATAAATATAATTTTGAAAAATAGAAAAACTATATGGGAAAATATTGTAACAATCCACATTATTTTAAAGAAAAAAATTACAAAACGAAATTATTAACCATCTCAATATTTAAAAAGTTATATCAACAAAGATAATTTTGGACAAAAAAAATAAATGAAAAAAAAAAGAAAAAAGAGGAAAGTTGGGTGGAAAAAAGTAAAGTAATTTTGGGAAAAGAAAACGAAAAAAAAAAGAAAACAGGGAAAAGTTGAAAAAAAATAAAAAAAGTGAAAAAAAAAGTGAAAAAGAAAAGGAGGAAAGCACCGTGGATTACTGTTGTAATCCACAGTGCAATTGGGTGTCGGGAAACCATTGTTTCCCCACACCCTTTAGTTTTATGTACGAGATGGCATGCCCGTGCACTATCGCCGGCTTATAAAACAAATATATTTAATAGTGTTATAATTGTGAACCAGCGCTAGATAATTAATAGAAACTAAAGGTATGATGGAGCCAATATTTCATGATGGGAAAAAAAGTTGTGTTGGTGATCAAAACTTAGAGACTATATAAAATGATTTATAGCAATCCACAATGTTTTGGGAGGAAAGATACAGTGTTTTCGCCACGTGTTTAGCTTTTATGTTAATAAAAAGCAAAAAAAACTTACAAAGCTAAATTCTCTACCAACTTAATATTAAAAAAAATGAACAAAGATAATTTTGGAAGGAAAAAAACCCCATGAGAAAAAACATTGTGGCAATTGACAATATTTTGTAAAAAAAGCTACAGTGCTTTCCCCAATAAAATAAAATAAAAAACCATTTAGAGAAATACTATAGCAATCCATAGTGTTTTGTGAGAAAACTACAACGCTTTCCCAATATGATTTAGCTTTATCATAATTATAATTCTTAACCAACTCAATATTAAAAACAAATGGACAAAGATAATTTTGGAAAAAATTATAAAAAAAATCATATGGAAAAATACTGCAACAATTCACAGTGTTTTAAAGAAAGAAAATTCCGAAACTAAATTCTTAATCATCACAATATTAAAAAAATATACCTAGAGAGACAATTTTAGAAAAAAAAACATAACAAAAAAAACACCAAAAAAGAGAAAAAAAAATCATGTTGGAAACACTGTAGCAATTCACAGTGTTTTGTGATGAAAGCTACAATGCTTCCCCACATAATTTAGCTTTATTTGTAATGACTTCTAATTCTAATTTTCAACAATGTTTTGTGAAAAAAGCTGTAATATTTTCCCCACATGATTAAGCTTTATTACAAAGTTAAATTCTAATCAACTCAATATTAAAAAAAATAAAATCAACGAAGATAATTTTGGAAAAAAATATTACAAAAAAAGAAAACACAAAAGAAACTGGAAAAAAACCTTGTGAGGAAAAATTGTATCAATCCATAGTGTTTTGTGAGGAAAAACTTGTATTTACTTATAATTGCAATTCTTAACCAGCTTAATATTTAAAAAATAAAATTGACAGAGATAATTTTATGAAAAAACCTAACAAAACAGAAAAAAAATCATATAGGAAAAAACACTGTAGCAATCCACAGTAATTTGCGAGGAAAGTTACAGTGCTTTCCTCATATATTGTAACTGTATTTTTTAACTAGTTCAATATTAAAAAATAAAATCAAAAAATATAATTTGAAAGAAAATCATAAAAAAACAAAAACAAAAAACCATGCGGAGAAATACTATAGCAATCAACAATATTTTAAAGAAAAAAATTACAAAACTAAATTTTTAATCAGCTCAATATAAAAAAATCGACAAATATAATTTTGAAAAATAAAAAAATAAAGTAGAGAAACTATATCGGAAAACACCGTAGCAATTCACAGTATTTTAAAGAAAAAAATTACAAAGAGAAATTTTTAACCAGCTCAATATTTAAAAAGTAAAATCAACGAAGATAACTTTGAAAAAAAAATAGAAAAAAAAGGAAAGTTGGCAAAAAAAAAAAGTAATTTTGGTAAAAAAAATAAACTGAAAAAAAAAAGAAAAAAAAGGGAAAGCTGGAAAAAAAATAAAAAATTGCAAAAATAAAATTAAAAAAAAAAAGAGAAATGCATTGTAGATTACTCCACAGTGCATTTGGATGCGGAAAAGTAATGATTTCCTCTGACCTTTTAGTTTTATGTATAATAATTTTAATATGAACCACCCTACAAAATATTAAATGTAATTTTCCCTTTATATTTTTATTTGATTGTGCTACTGGGAGAAGCACACCTAATCAAATTACAGTACTTCTTGCAGCACAATTTGGTAACGCCAGCAACAATAACACAACCTGCATCATAGTCCTAATTTTTAATTTTAATTTTTTTTCCAACCCTTAACATTTTGGAAGATTTGATCGATAAATTTCTTTTTTCTCTTCAACAATACAGAAAGTTATTTTTTTCTCAAACAATATTAGGCTGTGTATCCTTGGTGCAACCAATCATAAGCGTTAATTTCAACCGGGTAATGGTCCAAGAACCGATCAAACATCCACCATTGATGTACATAATTTTGGTGCGCATGGTAATGGGAGTGTTGCGTCCTTACACACAAGGCGAGCAGTTTTATGAACTGTGGGACCCGAAGAGGATAAGGCCAAGGCACGGGCGTAACCTTTTGCTTTCTCCCATTCTCAAGCTTTTCTACTTTTGGAGAGAAACAACACCGACCCATCGTGGAAGAATCAATCCATCCTCAGTTCGCATGGAAGAATAAAACGCACTCCAAGGAAGATTTGATTTTGATGAGCTTCCTCTATTTCCCCATATTGTTACTTCTTTCTTTTCTTTTTTTATTATTATTATTATATATATATATATATATATATATAGTATTATAGTATGATAGTATGATTACCTTTACATATCCATATACATCCAAAGTGTTCTTATTATAAACATTTCTATAAAATTTAGTCTATAGATTAATGGGTTTGGTTTGGATTTTGAAATTTAGGCTATCTAGTTCGTAATTGTTTTTTGATATTGGTCTTTATCTTTTAATTTTTTCATTTCTTAACAAAATAAAAGCATGGTGGGAGTCCGCAATAATAGTGTGAATAATAATATAAGAGAGTGAATAATGGCATGTAGAACAATATTTTGAGAAATTAAAAGACAAAGGAGAAAAAAAAAAGTTTGATAAATTTCTATATTTAAAAAAAAAACCCCTCAATCTTTCTTTGTAAACTATGACAGTGAGTATTGTTTATTTGAACAATGTTTTTTTTTTTTTGTTCCTAAGATCTTATACATTTTGCTCTCCCAATTTCTTTTTCTTTTCATTTGCTCATTTAAATTGCTTTTGTTTGTGATTGGTCTTGGTGATTTTTTTTTTCATGCATGCTTATGGAGATTTCAGGATGGAGAGGAAATGTTTCTTTACTCTATTAATTCTTAGTTTGGCGAAAAAAATAGTTTTGTTAATTTAAAATAATTTAAAGTTTTAAAAAAATATTCAGATTCAACTTTAGGGACTGATTTGCTCGGTCAGAGGGGAAGTTCATGTTCCTTTTTTAATTTCAATCCCTCAATCTTTTTTTTCTCAATTTGATCCCTTTATATTTTTTTTATTTGAGATTTAACTTAGTAGTTTATTTTGGTTGTCTTGGTAGAAGGATCTTACAATATCGAGAGAAAAAAGTTTGGTGCTCAGTTTTGCAAAATAAAATAAAATTTGGCTTATTTAGAACAATTAAGTCTTAAGAGATCAAAATTTAAATTAGAACAAATATGGGGATTGAAGTAAATGGATAAGGTAAATAAGTTGGTGCATGCAACATAAGAACCAATAGGTGGGGAAAGCCCAATGCTTTTCACTAGTGCGTGCAACTCTCCCCAACAACCAAATGCCAACTTTCACAGCGCCCCCCCGGCTTCTTATCTCCTCTCCTCAGGATACATGTTGGCGTGTAAAATTAAAAGGTAGAATGTCATATTTTTTTTTTATCAAATTTGGTGTTTATTTTTTTATTGTTATTTTTCTTTTTATTTTGAATCTTTTTTTATTGATTCTTTTTTCCAATTTTTTCTCTTATTATTTGGTTTCATTTAATTTTATATCAAATTTGGTCCTTACTCTTTTGATTGCTATTTTTTTATCAATTTCTTAATCAATTTTTTTCTTCAATTTCATCCCTTAGCATTTGATTTTATTTCATTTTTCATGTCAAATTTGGTTATCATTCTTTTCATTGCTATTTGTTTTGTTTTGTTTAGGATCCTTTCTAATTGAATTTTTTTTTCAATTTCATCCCTTAACGTTCGGCTAATTAGGAATTCGACTTCATGATTTATTTAAGTTTGCCTTGTATCAAGTTAATTCACATCTCATGACCCAAGTCAATCGCTTCAAAGATGAACCCAAGTTGACTTCAATTTTTTAAAGTCCATTTTTTTAAAAAAAAATTCACTTTCATTCTTCAATATAGAGTTAATTGAGGACTGAGCTTCATGATTTTTCTCACTTTACTTTCTATGGGATTATCCTGATCTTATATTCCAAGTCACAGGCTTGGTAGATTAACCCGGGTTAACTCATGTTTTCTTTTTTCATTGCTTTTTTTTTTTCAATTTCTCCTTTCAACATTATGTTGTTTAAGATTTAAGCTTCGTAGTTTTATTAAATTTACTTTATATGGGTTTATTGATATCTCACGACCAGGTAGTGGATTTGGCAGGCTGAAT
>Ga0325402_1004103_pt1 | contig 13378 bp, 9 predicted proteins | sample PopdelMetagenome_22_FD_207212 | JGI IMG/M metagenome (GOLD analysis project Ga0325402, IMG submission 207212) | Populus deltoides microbial communities from Bellville, Georgia, United States - Xylem-PdKOR-R3 | ecosystem: Host-associated > Plants > Phyllosphere > Stem > Wood/Secondary xylem... | reverse complement strand
ATTCAAGTTTGCAATGTTACCAAGATCCCATTATTGTGGATTATAAGGCCAGATCTTGTCACTGGCAATTCGAAGATTTTGCCGCCTGAGTTTGCAGCAGAAATTCAGAAACGTGGCCTTATTGCAAACTGGTGTCCACAGGAAGAAGTACTCAACCATCCATCAGTTGGAGGGTTTCTAACTCATTGCGGTCGGGGTTCAACTATTGAGAGCTTGTCTGCAGAAGTTCCAATGGTGTGTTAGCCATTCTTTGCAGACCAACAAATGAATTGCAGATATACCTGCACTGAATGGGGTGTCGGCATGGAGATTGATAATAATGTCAAAAGGGAAAAATCTGACTCTGTCAATGCTATTAGCTGGATGAATAAGCCTCACAGCCGTCCCTGGAAGCATCATAATCTGTTCTCCTCTCTTAATAGACTGAAAGCATATTTTGGTTCAATCACCTTCTCCCATATCTTTCGTGAAAGTAATTGCATGGCTAAACAAGGAGTGCGGAGATCAAGTGAATTTGTTGCCTGGCTTTGACTCCACCATTTTTCTGTGGCCTTGCTCTTGTGTCTTCTGCCATTATGTCTTTGAGTTATGTCTGTTTTGTTTTGTAGAGGAATGTTTAGCTTTGAGCTCATTCGGATGGATAGTCTATGGTTTTCTATGCTTTGTTTATCTTAGACTGCGCTTTATCCTATATATGGCTTTTTGCCAAAGTAAGATATTGTGTAGCTCCTGTACTCCTCCCGCCAGACTTTGGTGTTTAAATAATATACGCATCTTTCCAAAAAAAAATGTCAAAAGGGAAAAGGTTGAGAAGCTTGTCTCTAGGATTTCCATTTTCTCGAAGAAGAGATCCAGATGAATTTGGACTAAACTTCTCCATGGATGGTGTTGAGAATGCTATTAAGGCTAGTGCAATTATTGTTCATACATTCGACACGTTATAGCCATGTGTTTCGGATGGCCTTTCTTCTATATTTTATCGTGTTTATGCTATTGGCCATTACTAGTTACTCTTCAATCAATCAAAATCTCTTGTCTATAATCTATGGACAGAGGAAACTCAATTGTAGTGGTTGGGATTCGACTGTCGGGAGATTGGCTGCAGGAGTTCCTATGATTTGTTGGCCCTTCTTTGCAGATCAACAGATGAACTCTAGATATATTTGCAATGAATGGCCCTTCTTTATATCTAAACAATCTCTAAACTCTTTATACTAAAAAAATTCTTAGGGCTGGCTATAACGAGAATCAACTTTTTTTCTTTTATTTTCATTTTTATTTTTTTAATTTTACCATTTAATATTATTTAATTTTGAATTTGTTTTTATAAATTATTTTGATTTATTTTTAATAAGATTATCAGTTTCAAATAAACATCATGATATTTAATGTGTGCTTGATTATACGAGTATTTATTTTAGTTATCATATAATTAAGTAAAAAAAAAGGTTCTTAAACTCAGTAGAGCCCATAACTTGGATTGTGAATTTGACTATTTAAACTGTGGAGCTTGGGTCGATTCAATATGTTGTCATCTCAATATATAAAAAAATATTCTTGATTTTTTTTAAAGGTCAAACTACACTTATTACTTAATGTTTGTGTTGCTTCTAGACCCGCTAAATCAATTAAGTCATACTAAGATAACTTTTAAACATGATTTAATTTTAAATCGTATTAGACAAGAAATCAAGTCAAAAAATTTCAAAATTAATATCTTAAATTAGATTTAATAAAAATATCAAATAATACTTTTAGGTCAAAAAAGTAATTTTTAATTTAAATTATTTTTTTAATTTAGGTCGTAGCATAGAGCTTCCCTGTAAACTAATGCATTCCTATTCCTAAATGTCACTTTAGCCAATGAATTTAATGTCTATTTATTGAAATCCTTGTGACATAAAAACATATCAGTTGAGGAGAGTCAAATAACAAACTTAATCAAAAAGCTTAAACTATTTGGTAAGATTTCACGATATGATTTATATTATTCTTTAACACATATCTTCAAGTGAAAGCTCTTTGAGCTTGAAACTTGCACAGACTCACATTACCTTGTGCTTAATTTTTATCAAATAAATAGAGATAGTGAAATTTGAACTCGTGACTATTTGGTAATTAAGGTTCTGATATTAAAGAAATTAAACAAATCAAGGTAGCAAGGAAATTAGTTAGGAAAACAAGTTTATTTTTAAAAGAGATGATCAAGTATTTTTTATAATTTGTTTTATTATATTTACTTGTATATCTTGTTGTTCATGTAATCAAATTATGAAAGAATATCATTCTCTTCTATTCTAAATTTCTACATGTATAGTCTATGGAAAGAGGAAGATGAGCTAAGTCTTCAATGGCTGGATACCAAAGAGCCTAAATCAGTGCAGTATGTGAGCTTTGGCAGCGTAATAGTGATTGCATCAGAACAACTAGTACTTGAGTTTGCAATGGGACTAGCAAACAGCAACCATTTTTTTGTGGGTTATACGTCCGTCCAGATTTGGTCATTGGCAACTCAGCAATCTTGCCAGCTGAATTTGAAGTGGAAACTAAGAAACGTGGATTTTTTGCAAACTGATGTCTTCAAGAGGAAGTACCAAGCCAACCATCAGGTGGTGGATTCTCAACATATAGTGGTCGGGGTTCAGCTATGGAGAGCTTATCTACTGGACTTCCAACGGTCTGCTTGCCATTCTTTGCAGACCAACAAGTGAACGGTAGATATACTTGCAAAGAGCAGATGTGTTGTCAAATCCAAGCATTGTGTTTTGAGTGCCATATCTTGACACGTCCTATAAAATTATCGTTCTAAGTCTAGAGAGACAAAAAAAAATCTATGATTTGATAAAATTCTAAATGTTAATAATGAAACTTAAACCAAAGAAAATATTGAAACCTAATTATGAGAGAAATACAAAAAAAATTGAAACATCATTTTTTGGATCTAATTTGTACAACGTCTGCATGTGCCATAATGGGATTAAAGCAAATTCATGTTCTCAGGGAGAAAGGCTTCAGCAGCCCACTTAAAGGTATTACTTTGAAGGAATTAATGTGACTTGCATTGGAAGGTTCACTCTAAAATATTGTGTTTTTGCAGACAATAGCTGTTTGGAAACATCAATTGATTCGGTTCCTAGCATGAAAGACAGTCAGCTTAAGGATATTCCATTTGCTCGAAGCACAGATCCAAATGATATCGAGTTAAACTTTGCCATGGAAGCTGTTGAGAGTGCTGTTAAGGCTCCAACAATTATTCTTCATACTCATGATGAATTGGAGCCTAGTGTTTTGCGAGATCTCTCAATGATACATCCTTGTGTTTATGCTGTTGGCCCGTTCCAGTTACTCCTCAATCGGATTCAAGAAGATGATTTGAATTCCATTGGATACAATCTATGGAAAGAAGAAAGCGAATCTTGTTAGAAATATTTGAAGGAGAAAAGTAAAAATGGGAACATGGGAAGCATGGTAAAAATGGGAAAAAACAAATCTCATTTGTATAAATATATTATTCTTCTAAGAGAGGAAGTCTCGATAGACTTGAACTTGGACTTCCAATGCTCCAAACATATATTTATACTAGTTTAGGATAATTCAAAAGACTTAAAAGATAAATATATCTTTAATAGTTACATGCATATATCTAGAAGACATCTAGACCGAGAACTAAAAGATACTTTAAATGAAAACTTCAAAAATTAGTTCCAACGCTCCCACTTAATTTTGAAAGTATCACAATTTTTGAAATTTAAAATGGAATGCAAATCTTATGATAACTTTCAATATATTTTTTCATTTTTTTAACGTCACACTGTATCCATAATTGTTTTTGAAATTAACTTTCATTTTCATTTTGGAAAGATCTCTCTTGCATCTTTGTCTTAGCCACTCCTTTCATCATGGCTAGCTAATGGCATTCCATTGTGATTTTTTTTAATTTATTTTTCTTCAATTATTGCCTTTGTCTGAACATGCTACTCCTAGCCATTTTTCTCCTCTTGTGGTTGTTGCCACAATTCTCTACCCAAACACTTCTTTTCAAGATTTGGCTCACTCTACTTTAAGTTGTCTTTTTCTTATCATGACTTTTTTGCTATTTGTCATGTCTTGTAGGAGGAGTTCTCTCTTCTCTTTTCATATGTGGTCTCTCTTGTACCATATTTAATCTCTTTTTTATATTTTTTTAGTTTCTCTAAAACCTTATTAGATCGAAATAGCTTTGATACCTTGTTAGAAAAAAAATGTTTGAAGGGAAAAAATAAAAATAAAAAACATAAGAAGTATGGTGAAAAATAAATCTCATTCATATAAATATATTATTATACTAAGAGAGGAAGTCTCAATGGACTAGGATTTGAACATACAATACTCCAAACATATATTTATACTAGTTTAGGATAATTCAACAGATTTAAAAGATAAATATATTTTTAATAATTACATCCACATACCTAGAACTAAATGATACTTTGAATGAAACTTCAAAATTTAGTTCCAACAAATGTCTCCAACGGTTGGATACCAAAGAACCAAACTCAGTGATCTATGTGAGTTCCGGAATCATGACTGTGATGACAGCAGAACAACTATTCAAGTTTGCAATGTGACCAAGATCCCGTTATTGTGGATTATAAGAACAGATCTTGTAATTGGCAATTCGAAGATTTTGCCACCTGAGTTTGCAGCAGAAATTCAGAAACGTGGCCTTATTGCACGCTGGTGTCCACAGGAAGAAGTACTCAACCATCCATCAGCTGGAGGGTTCTAACTCATTGCGGTTGGGGTTCAACTATTGAGAGCTTGTCTGCCGAAGTTCTAAAGGTGTGTTAGCCATTCTTTGCAGACCAATAAATGAATTGCAGATATACCTGCACTGAATGGGGAGTCGGCATGGAGATTGATTATAATGTCAAAAGGGAAAAGGTTGAGAAGCTTGTCTCTAGGATTTTCCATTTTCTCGAAGAAGAGATCCTGATGAATTTGGACTAAACTTCTCCATGGAAGGTGCTGAGAATGCTATTAAGGCTAGTGCACTTATTCTTCATACATTTGATACGTTATAGCAATATGTTTCGGATGGCCTTTCTTCTATATTTTATCGTGTTTATGCTATTGGCCCTTACTAGTTACTCTTCAATCAAATAAATAACATGCTAGCTTTTCTTGTTCCTCCTCTGTTTTCTGTTTCTCCAGAAGCTGGGTGCCTCTTGCAGCCTTTGCTTCGACTCCCTTCAAAGATTTGGTAGGATTTCCTTCGCTATCATAATAGCGACCAACCAGTTTACCAACAAACCTGGCATTCAGGATTTGTGATTGCGACCACCAAGTCAATATCAAGAGTTGTACTTGTTCAGTGAATATTTGATTTCTGTACCAATTTTATCTCTTGTTTTACTGATAACACCAATGTTCCAGACATAATCTTAGAGAATTTCGCAATTCAATATAGATGATTAGAGTTATTTAGAACTGAATGAAAAGAAAAGATTTTAAATTCATAAGAGCTCCATAGTATCGGATTTTTCTATTTGCTCCTTCATACTAAGCTCAAAGGACATAATATGGACAATGTGCAACTCACGTGTAGCTTCTGAAGTAGAATTCTCGCCATGCAACAATACTCTTCACCTACAGATGCGGCAATAATTGAATCATATAGCACAGAACTTTTAGCTATATACCGACATTAGCATGGAGCAGGTATGAAAAGTTCAACAAATTGATCCATAATACAGAAATGAAGTTGGATGTTTATGTTATTTTCTTTTTGACACTTTTTGACAAATAACCATTGTGTTAAGAGAGTTTAAAAAGAAAACCGACTCTTAAAATGATACGGAAGCTTTAAACAGAAAATGAAGGATGATGCACAGGCATGGCATGGCAGTCATCCTTTAACTGTGCCCAAACCAATGACTGTGTCCAATATGCTCATTAATAACTAAATTTTTCCAAGATGAACTGTATGCTTTGTACTACCTTTCAATATGCTATAAACAACGCAACAACAAGGTGGAGTTGTTTTTTGACATAGAAATTAGAAAATGGTAATTGTAGGGCTATGCCGCAGAGACTTGTATTTTGGAGGTACTTGTGAGCTGTGATTAAAAAATTAATTAGTTGCTTTTTATTTTTTTATGTCTGATCTACCTTGAAAAAAAGGAGACAAATATATAAAAAAATATTTTTATTTAAAATTATAAAAAAAAAAATTCATTTAAAATTTTATCTTCTAATTATAATTTTTTAAAAAAATTAATCCAAAAAAAAAACTAATAAAGATCTTCTTTTGGAACTCAGAAATACCGTATCGGAGAACAACCCTACGGTTACCTGCATTGTTTCTGATCCCTTCGCTCCAATCTCCATCAAAGCTGGGGAAGAAGTTGGTCTTCCAGTTGTGATGTATGCCACTATGAATGCATGTGGCTATATTGGATTTAAACAGCTCCATGCTCTCAGAGAGAGAGGCTTCACCCCAATCAAAGGTAATTCACATGCTTGTTTATTATTTGAGTTATCATCAATTACAAGTGAACTTCCAAGCAAAGTGGCTTTATTACACCATTATACAACTTCTTTAGTATTTTGCAGCTAATTTATTCATTTCTAAATTTTCAAACATCCAGATTCTCCCTTGCAAGTTGATGGAGAAATGATTTTAAAACATTATCACGACAACAATTTCTTTTATTTATAATATAATATATTATATTATGTTATATATATTGTACGTTCGACGGCATAATTCAAATAGCATGCCATAGAACCATGTAAATTTTATTTAATATCCTTTTCCAAATCACTTCTCTAAAAATCTGGCAATCTGACACGAGTAGAAGGAGCTGCTGGTGTGGGTGGCTAACGAGAGGCTGATGGCAGCGTTGGTGGAGAGTTTTGTGACCAATGTCAGCTTTGGGATGAAGGAGAGAGAAGAAACAGAAATTGCAGAGGAGAGAGAGAGGAGGTCAAGGCTGCCTGAGTTTGCCACTTTAGGCCGGCGCCGAGGCTTCTATCATGTCATTCAGCCTCAACAGTGTACATGGGGTTGTATGGAAATGTCATGATATAATTTCCGTGCAAGTTTGTTCAAATTTGGTGGATAAATAAGGCACTAAATGTACCTGTAAAGTAACCTCCCTAAACTATCATTTCAGATAAAACTAAAGAAGAAAATGATGAATAGTAACCAAAACGGTGGCATTCCGGTCAAGTGCATTTTGGTACTCCGATTTCTGATTTATCTCATGTATACCCCTAATCGGCTTCAAACTTTTCATTTTATGCAATTGAGTCCCTGGAAAAATTTCAAGTTTAACCCTGGCTTGGCGTGCTTTTTTCACTTTGATCCTTCTTTTTACATATGCAATTCAACCACTAATTAACCATTAAACTTTCAATTTCTTGAAGTTAACCCCCGGTTTTAATAATTAAGCCCTCATACTTTGGTGTCTTTTATAGATTAGTCCTTAACTACTAAATCTTTCAATTTAATTCCTAATTGACCCAAAAATTTTAATTTTCTTGCAATATTACCCCTGATTTCTTCAAAATGTTAATGGAAGGAGAAGAGGGTAAGAAAATTAGGGGAAAAGGCATGCAGTGGAAGAAGTTAGCTGAAGAGACTACTGGCTGAAAAGGTTGATCCTCCACTAATTTAGACAAACTCATAGATGAAATATTCTAATTAATCGAGTTAATTTGTTACTTATTTTGATTTTAGAAAAAGAAAACAAGTTTCATGATTGCATTTTATTGATTATTTGTTGGAGAAGTGGTGTTGATGTGAAAGTGATTGCGCATGCATCAATGGGATCCACAGAGAACGTCTTGAATTCAAATAAGGTAATTATGAAAAGCTTGATTGTCTGTTGACAACTCATATGTGTATAATTGTTAAATCTGACTTGGGCGGACAAATTGATTCAAAGAACCAATAATGTAAATGAATTTGAATTTGTAATCAAAGCATATAAGCTATTGATTTATTTTAAACTTAATCACCACGAAAAATAAAATAATTGAACCTGTACAAGATCCGATCACCCGTAACACAAGCACTTGACCAAGTTTTCTATAAGATGGTGACATAGAGAACTAAACAAAACATGTAACATCAAGCTACATGTCTTGTACTTGGAAAGAGACAAACACCCTAAAAGATGATCATTTATGAGATATATCATCAGAGATTTCACATCCAATAATCCAAACACTGGAAGAAGGTGGCGGAAGAGGCTACTGTCCCTAATGGTTGATCATCCATTAATTTAGACAGTTTCATCAATGAAATGTTACTGTCATAATCCAATTATGGGAGTCCCTAAAAATTTATTTATTTATTTATTTATTTATTTATTTTAAAATAAAAATCAAAAAATAAAATAAAAACTGGCAACGTGGAGAAAGCAGGCCGGGAAATCAAGCTGTAATTTTTGAAGGAAATTCAAGGCCTAATTGTACCTCATTATGCCCAAAAGTGAAGAAAAAATGCAAATTCAAGGTCAAATTAAATGGTTATTGGACGAATTTGCATAAAAATTAAGCCCAGTGACATAATTGAATTTTTTATAGGCCAATTTGATTTAATCATGGGCCAAATTAAATTTTAATTATGTTTAAGAATTAATTTGGGTCCAATTGAAGGATTTAATTAAGTGCAAGGACTTAATTATACTTTAAATGGGTCAAATTAATTTTATTTGGGGCTTAATTGGTGAAAATTTAAGTTTGGGGGCCTAATTTGGGTTTAATTGAGAAGATTGGAATTTTAAGAGACCAAATTTAATTTTCACCAAGTTATTTGAATGAAATTAGGGGCCAAATTGCAAGAAAATTAAAGTTTTGGGGTCAATTAGGGGTTAAATTGAGGAAATTCGTAGCCAAGGATCAATTTGCAAAAGGCGCCGAATTATAGGGGCCTAATTGACAAAAACCGGGGACTAAATTGAAGAAATTGAAAGTTTAATGGTCAATTAGGGTTAAATTGACAAGATCCGAGACCAAGGACCAGATTGCAATAGGCGCGTAACTTTGGAGTTCCAATTGAAGTTCATCAGGGGCTTAATTTCATTAAATCAAACGTTTTGGGACAATTAAGGGTTCACTTGCCAGCAATTGAAAGCTGGAGGGCTAAATTGAAAATCTGTTAAAATCCCTAATTCAGGCCAAAACGGCACCGTTTTCCTTGGAAAAAAAAAAACAAAGGGGACCAGACGACGCGCCGTCTGGTCACTATTCATTATCTTCCATATTTTTCCGAAAAATCTGGTCCGGTCACCTCCTTTGCAGGTGCATTTAATGCACTTAACGTCCACCAAATTTGCCAAACCATGCACGAAACCGATCACCAGACATCCCTCTACGTCTGGGTATGGTCGTCACCGGCTCACTGGCACATAAAAGGATGTGGCACCACTCCAAAGAGGCCACCTTAGGCAGCCTGCAGCTGCAAATTGACAGTGCACCATGCCTACTTTGAGCCAACGGTTGGGGTCCTTCCCAATCGAATCAAGGGCTGGAATTTATTCCCCTGTGAAGACAAGATTACCCTCTTCCACCCCTATAAATAGGAGCAGATTTCACGTTCTGAGAGGGAAGAAAATCGAACTCAAAGTTGGCCGAAAACCAGCCTTCCCTGCCCATTTTTCCTGCAACCGACCTCTTCTCTGCCTTCTCTCTCCACCGTGGCTTTCAGCCACCGCCATTTTCATCACCCGTCTCCTCTCCATCATCCCCACCTCTAGTAGCCATCAAACCATCTCACGTGGTGGTTGCACCACTTCTCTCTCTCTCTCTCCTCTGTAAAAATTTCCTTCTCTACCACTGTGACCTCGGCAGCAGCGGCAACGGCAGAAGCAGCGACCACCACCTTGCCCAGAAGCTCTTTTCCTTCCCAAAGACAGCCAGGGTAGCAGCTCTTTCCTCAGCCACTCCGACAGCTCCAACTGTGAGCTTCCCTTCTCCTTCGCAGGCCTATGTTTTCTTCCTCTTCCAGCGATGACCTGAGCCAGCCACCGGCTTCACCACCGCAGCCATACCATGCACCACCGGTCAGGACGCCAGCTCCTTCAAAGCCAGGTAAGCCTCCCTCCTCCTTTCTTCTTCTCCCTCCCTTCTCTATCTGTTATCGCTGCACGTGAACAGTGCAACGTGAATTATAATTCACGTTGCACTGTTTCGTGCAACCTAGTCACTGGGCTGCCAGTGACTAAGTTGCTTCGGGCTGGACCTATTCTAGCCCAACCCAGTTGGCTGGGCTGGGTCCAGCCCGTCCCCAAAATAAAAAGCAACATGTTGGGTCGAGTTCGGCCCAACCTTTTTGGGCCCATGCCAGCCCACCTGTTTTTGTGTCTGTGTTTGGCCCAGCCCACCTATTTAAATAATATTTAATTAATTAATACATATAAAAATAATAAAAAAATTTTCAAAATTTTCAAAAATCCTTTCAAAAAAGTTGTGATTTTCTCAAATATTTTTCTACCAATTTTGCATAATATCGGGTTGTATATTTACACTGTAAAATACAAATCCAGTATTAAAATACCCAGTTTTCTTCAAAAATTTTCATTAAAAAAAAGCTCTTTTTTCAAAAAGATGAAAAAAAAATGTATTTTGTTGCATACGGCCAAATTCTAAAAAATTTCAAGCATATTTTTTATAAACAAAAATTGCATCTTTTTCATGTTTAAAAAAATCAAAAAATAAATATCGTAGCCAGTTTATGATTATCCATTAGAATTTGGCCAACATGTCAAAAATCTTTTTCCAATCTTTTTTTTAGGTTGTAGACTTTAATATTTGTGGGGTGTAAAATTACACGATAAAATACACCTTCAAGTATTAAAGATACAAGTGTAAAAATGTGATGCTAAAATTCAGACTTTAGAACGGTTAGGATTTAACCCGATAAGGTAGAGACTCTCTCATGAAGAGAAATCTGCATTGAGCCTTAGGAAAGACCAACGAATAGAAACCCGACTTAGAAAAACAATCAAACAACAATGCAGCTTACCTTAGGTAAGGTGCACTGGGGGTGATGCGTCTTCCCCTTGCACAACCAGTCCCTTACCCAGACTCTCGCAGACCATAGGTTCCTAATGACCATAATACTAGGTAGCGACTCCTAAACATTAATCATAATTTTATGATTAAATTCAAAAACCCTTCCCAACACACAACACCCCTCAGGAGGCACGGCACGAGCCTCCGCCGTCGCCAGACGACGTCGCGCCCCCCGCGACAGTTACAATCAAACATCACTTTGTAACCTATGATCATTCTAAAGAGAAAATACTTCTGTGATGGGATTGTATTGCTTGCGAATTGAAGAAAGCTAGTGTTTGCACTCATGGTGTTTGTCTCGATCGTCCATATGCATGGTTGTCGGTAAAGTCCCAAGAACCTAGCTAGTACGCAACTGAATAGCTTCTAGGTCTACAAAGACGACATATCCAGTCCAATGAGCTCGGGCGTAGAAATTTGTCCATTGAACAGTCCCTGTTAAAGATCAACACCGCCTCCTATTCTTTGAGTTTCTCAGAAGCCGCCAACTAAATATTCAGGCATGCTTGTTGACTGAGATTTTTCAACACCTTGAATTTTGCAGAAGGCTCCAATTTATCCAACTGTTAGCAAGAAGAAAAGGATGAATGATACTGTATATAATTCAACTTAATTATTTGTATAATTGAATTTTATTTAGATTAAATTAATTCAATTTATTATGTTCATTGTTATAAATAAAGTTTTCTAGTTGCGTTATGGATATATATTTTAATAATAATTTTCAATGAAAAAATAACTGGCCATTCATTAATACGACTAGAAAAAGGGCCAATGATAGATGCCGGAGATAGTGCAATGTTACGTTACAGGCTGCCAGCTAATTTTGCTGATAAGATTTTATATATTATAGTGATAATTAATTTGTGAAATCCTTGTGAGCTGTGATTCAGAAATTAATTAGTTGCTTAATTTCTATTGGTTACGTGGTGGGTCTGTCTTAGGGATAAAAACAGGTATAAAAAAAACAAAAAACAAAACATGACCTATTAAAAATAATAAAAATATCTATATTTAAAATCTTCTTGTTGTTATTCCCTCGTGCCTGTAAAATTTCTCGTTGTTATCACTATAGTACAACTACAATGACATGACATTAATAAAATAAAAATAAAAAAATTCAAGGAAGATACAAATTTGGAAATAGAAAAACAAGCATTTCTGGCTATAAATGACAGGAAAAGACTCATTGAGACTGAACAGAGAGAAGCAAGCAAGCTAGCTAGTAAGAGAGATATGGGATCCATTTCGAAGCCTCATGTTGTTGTGATCCCATGTCCACTCCAAGGTCATATAAAGACTATGCTTAAACTTGCGAAGCTTCTTCACTACAAAGGTCTTCACATCACGTTTGTCAGCACAGAATTCAATCACAAACGTTTCCTTTGGTCAAGAGGACCTCATGCCCTTGATGACTTGCCTGGCTTCCATTTTAGAACCATTCCCGATGGTCTCCCTCCTTCAGATATTGATGCCACCCAAGACATTCCTTCTCTTTGTGATGCCATGAACAAGAATTTCTTAGCACCCTTTAAAGATCTTCTTTTACAACTCAAAAATACCATATCGGAGAACAACCCTCCGATTACCTGCATTGTTTCTGATCCTTTTGCTCCATTCTCCATCAAAGCTGGGGAAGAAGTTGGTCTTCCAGTTGTGATGTATGCCACTATGAATGCATGTGGCTATATGGGATTTAAACAGCTCTATGCTCTCAGAGAGAAAGGCTTCACCCCCATCAAAGGTATATTCACATGCTTGTTTAATTGCAAGTGAACTTCCAAGCAAAGTGGCTTTATTACTATTATACAACTTCATTAGTATTTTACAGCTTTATTCTTTTCTAAATTTTCAAACAAATGGTTGAGATTATCCTAGAAATCAAATGGTTGAGATCCTTCTACAAATAATTTCAAAAATTATAGGGTATGAGAGATTTCAGATCATTTGTTATTCTATTATTCTAGCTGGTACTCGGTAATTAAAGGTAAAATTCTTATGATGGTGGAGAGTATCCTCATTTTTAACAAGGTGAAACTGGATTGAGTTTCCGGTTTCTCATTAATCTTGCATATTGCATAGATTATTTGTTTGGCTAAAGTGTAATGAATACAATTTCAGCTATAATGATAATGATAGTATTTGGATGTGAAAAAAATATGAATCACTAACTTGATTGCTTTTTTATTTTATATTTCTTTTTGTTCTCTCTTTATCTCATTTACGGCGCATTCATTTTATTTTACTCAACATTTTAGAAATTATCTTTTAAATGATTTCTTTTTTATTAATACACTTTATTATTATTGAAAAA
>Ga0325402_1004099_pt1 | contig 13385 bp, 6 predicted proteins | sample PopdelMetagenome_22_FD_207212 | JGI IMG/M metagenome (GOLD analysis project Ga0325402, IMG submission 207212) | Populus deltoides microbial communities from Bellville, Georgia, United States - Xylem-PdKOR-R3 | ecosystem: Host-associated > Plants > Phyllosphere > Stem > Wood/Secondary xylem... | reverse complement strand
AATCCGCGAGAATTCTGTTTCTCAGCTAGATTACTTGGTTTTTCAGGACATCATTAGCATATCACATGATCACCGGTTCAAGCTGTAGAATAAGATGTAAAGCAAGCCTAGGGACCTCATTTGAGACACCATGATAGCTGTGACGTAAATTTGTCCCCCATTTTACCCAAAAACGCATTCTCTTCTAATCATGGTTTACAAAATATGTTCTTCCAAGGACGCCTATGAGCCACGTGTTTACATGAGGCTAGAAATTAACCACTAGTCCAAATCATGGAGAGCCCACTGAGTTTCCTTGTAGACTGGTGGCATTAGCCACTCAGAGTTGAAGACAGCACGCTCCTATACTTTTGAAGGGGCATGCATTGAAATAGATAAGCACTCGACACAAAAGAAGAAAAGGGTAAAAAAGAAGTAGATGTGCACCATCACCATATGTTCAAGCCTACCTGCTTGCACGAAAAATTTGTCCATAGAAGTAACTGGTAACCTTGGCACAAATATTAATCAATTTAAATGATTTTTACCTCTTGCATGCACATTCCCGAAGGCAGCAACCAACAAGCTACCTTGTCTGATGCTCGCATTTCACTCCAGTTCAGCACCAACATAGCCATGCAAGCGGACACCGTCCTCGGCTCATTTCGATTGTCCAAATCATTGCATGCTAATGCAATCCATGACGCTTGAGACTTCCATCACTAGGGGGGCCATGCTAATTAAAATGCTCTAGTCTTTAAAACAGTATGCAATATTGCTTAATAATAATTGGAAAAATAAAAATCAATGTATAAAAGGACCTCCATGTATAGCCATGACTGATAAGAGATGGCCCAATATTTCAATTCGCCGCAGCATATTTATAAATAACAAAAACATGCAAGGGTTCTTACCACTGTCTTGAAAAATGAACCCAAGCACGATGAGAAAGGCATCATGAATAACTCATCAAACATCTAAATCTCCAAATCTACTTGCAAGTAAATTACGTACACGAGCTACTCGATGGACCTTCTGTGTCAAGCTGGTTTTTGGCTAGAAGATGAACCAATCCTCTGGAGCACCTTGGCGTTGAGAAGTTCTTTACCAGACTTCCCCTTGAACATAAAGTGCCTTCTAAGACGACTTGTTATTGAAGAGCCATTGTCATTCTGTCGCGACACTGCCTGAGGCCAGTTTCTCCTCAATCTGTCCTTGATATGATGAGAGGCTTCCACATTACTGTGACTACCCTGGACCTCAGATATCACCACCCCCCTGCTTCTCCGTACAGATCTTAGGGCCATCTGCAAGGGCTCTGAAACTGGTGGGGACTCTTCAATTGATCCTATAGTTTTCAAGCACAAGGGGCAAGGAGGGTCATGAATCTGGGTCTTCGGAGTGACATGTTCCAAACATTCAGCATGGAAAACATGGCTACAGGGTAATACCCCAGCAGTTGGCATGTCCCCACCTCTCATGATTCGATTTGAACTCCAGGGGGACTTTTGCCACATAAGTTTTCCACAGACTCCACACTTTTGTTCCACTACGGGACCACTAGGTGACCTCAGACTCTCCATATCCATGTGCTCTGCTATGTCAAACCTTTCTCCATCAATTCCCAGATCATAACTGCTTGCACTGCTCCATCTAAAACCCTCTCTTCTAGAGCTTGCACTGGGGTCTGGTGAAATCTCCAACTTTTGAAGTTCAGTGAGGGTTTTATGGAACTTATACTCAACACTTGAACTGTTATCAGGCCAATGAGATGGTGATATCCGATCCTCACGCGAAGTTAACCTACCAAGACTGCTGTTATCTGCATCCCCAAAGGTTTCACAATCTGACACAGGGTTGCGGAATACTAGTGGATAGACAGTTTTTGACATATACAAGCGTCGGGTTGAAATGTTGTGATTGGAGAAAGCATATGGCCGCTTGCTAGTTGATTCCCAATGGCTGGTGTCTGAAAGTGAGGATGGAGACCCAAAATCAGGGGATGTCACACTTGCTCGAACAGCAAATCTTCTCTGAAACATTAAAAAAACAGAGAAGGAAATGTCACTTAATAGAACCTTTTCAGCCAGTGCTAATAAACCCAAAGACTGGCAATAAAAGTCACCTCAGTGGAGCATGGAAACCAAGTGGGCTGGGATCTTGATCCTGACAATTGAAAATATGTTAAAACAACAGCCACGTAAAACAGTAAATAATAAACTCATCCAGATATCTAGCACAGAACCAGTAGGTTAAGCAATACTGCTGGATTTTATTAAGAATTGGAGTGACATAGGACTAAAAAACAACTACCAAAAAGCTACAAGTTTTCCTAAACATGCGCTTGCAGACATGCACGCATAGATGGACTCTAGATTTACATACCAAAGAAGCCTTAAATGAAACATTTATCTTGTGCAATCTTAAATCCACCAAGAAGAGATGAATTACTGATTTCACATACAAAAGAAGACTTTTCATATTCCTAATTTTACAGACAAAATAAGTCTTATATTAAAATTCTCTTTTGTGATCTAAATCCACCATCAATGAAGGTTAATACACAATTTCCCCTAATTATTTTCAATCACCTGATACTACATACAAAAGAAGCCTTATGAAAATTCTCGTGTGATCTAAATCCACCAGCAAAATATAATCTTGGATTTTGCTTCTTTAAGTTTTTGTTTTCATGAAAATACTACATAATATTCTCAATTTCCAGTCCATCATTTTTGGCTTATGCAAAGGCACATATTTAATATATATGAAGCACTAGAGATAGTTATCGACCAACTGTGATAGCCATATTCAGCATAAAGAATGGAGGGCGATAGGAAGGCCTTGTTTCATTCTATGTAAAGTATATTACCCACACTACAGAGCGTAGTACCAATTTTGAAATGATATGATGAGAGACAAACCTAAAACTTATCCAAATTCCATGCAATAATTAGTACATGAGCTAATTAACTTGTCTACAAATTTCGAGCTCCTCTTTTTTCACTTCTTTCTTTCAGTTGAGTAAAATTGATAATTTACTTGACTGTACATCATGATCAGAAGAGAAAAAAGTAAAATATACTCAAAAGAAAAAGAAGATGGGAACCTTAAAGATTGCAAGAGAGTTCATATGAAGCTCAAAAGCATATTTAATAATCATTAACCAATGACTAGCTTGAAAAGGAGCTGCAAGGAGTAAAAAACTGCAAAGCTGGTGGATTTATAGATATTGACAATTTCTCATTATGCTGACCGCAATATTTTCCTGGTTTCCATTCTAAGGTGCGTTTTCTGTATAATCTTGCATTATTTTCAGCAACATGCCCAGGATGCTAACATCTTACTCAACGTAGTTTCCAACCCAATATTCATTCTAGATATCTGCAATCTTCTTGACATTCATAGACATTGTTGATTTTTCTCCATCATTACAAGTATAACTGTCCAGACCTCGCAGTAATAAGACAAACAAGAGAATGGAAACCCTGCAGGAAAAGATAGGTAACCTAAAAACAGAATGGGACAGGACACAGCCTCTGATAAATTTTCCAGAAAACAAACAGAACATTCAGCATATTTTCAGCACGCGAGAACAAATGGCATTCAAATGAGAAATGACCTAATCAATGCAGATCTTTTATGTAATTAGGATATTCTGTTAGTTTATACTTGATTCACCAAATATAATAATTAAAATTACAATTACCTATTCTTAGCTGACTAATGTCAGAAAATCTTTCAATTGTGATTTTAAGAATCCCTTAAATAATGGAAAAGGTGAGAAACAGCTTGACCACATACACAAATTTATGAAAAGGAACAAGAGAAAAACCTCATATCACACAGTTCCATCAATATACAGAACCTCTAAACAGGACTTGCCCTTGTCATGACAGGTATATTAATAGACAAAAAATCAGATCACCATGAATCTAATATTAGAGAATGATTATATTAAGATTACCTCCAGCAATAGAGGCAGCAGGCTCACCAAGATTAAATTTCCGCACAGGTGATGTCCATCGAGGCTCCTGAACAATATCAGGTGGGCTGTCAGAATAAGGGAGTGCACCATCAGACACAGAATGATGATGGTTGGTATACTGTTCACTTCCCACCCAGCTTCTGCTTCCCCTACTATTTGAGGACAATGAAGAACCATGAACTGCACGAGAGCCATGTGATAAACCATCTGACCGTAACCTGCAATCCCACATCCTCAATGGAGGAGGTGAGAAACTAGAGTTAATTTGCCAATGTGGTTCGCCATGATTGTTGGAAGAGTCCCTACCAGTGGCAGGTGACTTCGCTCCATGTGGCCCAGCGGCCACACAACAAAGTGCACCCGTGTTAGCTATTTCTATTGGCACAGTAAGGTTGTTTTGTAATCCAGTTAAATATACTTATGGGCGAATGAAGGTCCACATGGCCAAAGTTAGATACTAAGTTGGATATAATGGCAAAACTAGCTCTAAATGTTGCAAAAAAGGATCACAGTATAAGATGAAGACAGAAATCATTGAAGGCAGCAGCCACCCAGTATACTGAACCCTTCATAGGAGGCATATCAAATTTCCATTCTAAATCGACTTATTATACGCAATTCTTCAAAACTTCAGCATGCTTAGCAAATTGCTGACCAAATATGATACTTTCCAAAACCAAGCTCCACCTGAAGCCTGGCCTTCTCCACTGCATTTATTCAATTGCACCAGTTTAACATCTGAACTAATATAATAGGTTCAAGAACAAAATAATCATCGCATATATTCTACAATGATAGAGAAACAACATTCATAACGAGGATCTAAAATAAATAAACTTTGAATACATGTGTAAAGGACACCAGAAAAAGCATATTACTTGAGCCAGAGAAAACCACTGGTAGAACACTAGTCAATGACATCAACAAAGAAAGGCTTGGGTTTCTTTATTTCTAGAACTAACTTAAATGCAAACTTAATTTGAAAGTCCCCTTGAAAAACTTCACCTCATATTGAATTTATTTTCTGTCAATTCAACTTTTCACGCCATGCAAACATTTTTTAAGTTTTTCCAGGTTTCATTCAAAAACTCTTCAGAGGGGTAAATGACTACAAAACCTGATCTATAAGCAATGCATTGCAAAGGCCACTATACAAAATCATAGTAAAATACAAGACACCATGACAACCATTCCATGATAACTAAATCCAGAATACAAAATCATGTTTTCAGCTTATAAGCAAAAATGATATTGCTTTACATCATCCACACTTAACAAATAGTGCCTAAATAATTACCTTCTATTTGCAGCAAAAGTAATAATAGCAGAGAAGATGACACCATAACAGCCTCACACAAATCAAATCAAATCTTCCAAGCATTTAATTCTAACCAAAACTAAACTTGACCCCCCCAAAAGATATTTCTACGCTTAAAAAAATCGCAAAATCAAGCATTAATTAAAACAACCCAATTAACATGAAAATAAGTAATGCACACCCAGATAAAAAATAAGCCCACCAACCCTTTTCATATTTCCAACAAAAATGAAAAAGAAAAAAAATCAGAAAAACAAAACAAAAGAACACCATTTACATATAATAAAACAAGGGTCAAGAAACAAAGTACCTCAAAATGCCGAAAAGAAACAAAATTTGATGAAAGAAATGAAGAGAAGAAACAAAAACGAAACCCTATGGGTTTTGAGTCTTTGATAATAGGAGAGCAACGAGGTTGTTCGTATAAAATATTCACTTTGTGGTGAAATGAGACAAAAGGGAAAGCAAAAGGTTGGAGCTTTGAAATGGATAGGCATAACAATCTTTCTATGCTATCTTTTTTCTTCGTTGATTACTACTATATAAAATAAAATATAAATACTTTGTACATAAGATTCTTTACTAATGATAATTATTAATTAATATTGGTGGGGAAGGTTTTTTTTTTTGAGAAAATAGTGTCTGTAAATTCTTGTCTATTACAAGGTTGGATTTCGGACACGTGATGTCATGGAGTGTATGTAATTTATACAGTTCGAAGACTAAAAGGAGATGAATCAGAGGAATCTCTGTACTGTCTCAGACACATAAATTCCTTTGGTATCATTTGGTATGAGTAAACTATTGAACTCCTATTATTAATTTGGCCAGATTCTCATTCCTTCTTCTCCTCTCTCTCTCTCTCTCTCTCTCTCTCTCTCTCTCTTTTATTCAATACAAAAATTATTAAGCATAAAAAAGGGCCTTTTGCATTTGAATTTATGTGTTCATTAACAATACATGTTTTCTTTTTTTCGTTTTTTAATTTTTTTTGTCTTTTTCGTTTTTCCCCCTCTATTTTTTTTAGCTTTACATGTTTTTTTCCTCCTAAAATTGTTTTTTTTTAATTTTTTTAAATTATTTTTGTCGATTTTTTTAATATGAAACCAGTTAAAAATTTAGTTATGTAATTTTTTTCTTTAAAACATTATGGATTACTACAATATTTCCCTACATGAATTTTTTTATGATTTTTTTAAAATGATCTTTGTCGATTTTGCTTCGTAGTTTTTTCTTTTAAAATACTGTGAATTGTTACAATATTTCCCCATATGGTTTTTGTTTTGCTACAGTGTTTCTCCACATGCTTTTTTTCCAAAATTATCTTTGTCAATTTTTTTTTTTAATATTGAGCTGATTGAGAATTCAACTTTAACTTTCCCCACATGTTTTTTTTTCCATTTTTTTGTTTTTTTTCCAAAATTTTCTTCTTTTTTTTTTTCATTTTTTGTGTTTTTTTTTTCAGAATTGTTTTTGTTGATTTTATTTTTTTAATATGGAGCTGGTTGAAAATTTAGTATTGTAGTTTTTTTCTTTAAAACACTGTGGATTGCTACAGTGTTTCTCTACATGGTTTTTTTTTTTCATTTTTTATGATTTTTTTTGTTTTTTTTCCAAAATTTTCTTTGTTGATTTTATTTTTTTCATATTGAGCTGGTTGAGAATTTAGCTTCGTAGTTTTTTTCTTTAAAACACTATGGATTGCTACAGTGTTCCCCTACATGATTTTTTTTGTTATGATTTTTTTAAAATATCTTTATCGATTTTATTATTTTTAATATTGACCTAGTTGAGAATTACAATTGTAGATTTTCTCATGAAACACTATAAATTGCTACAATGTTTCTCTGCATGGTTTTTTTAATGATTTTTTCCAAAATTTTCTTTGTTCATTTTATTTTTTAAATATTAATCTGGTTAAGAATTTAGCTTTGTAGTTTTTTCCTTGTAAACATTGTTGATTGCAACTGTTTTTCTCCATATAATTTCTTTTTTATTTTTTTCACAAATCCATGACAACGCACAAATATGCCCCAAACCCGCGGCATCGCGCGGGCATGACATCTAGTAATCTATTAATTAGAGTAGCTTACACATGTGGTTGCAATTTTGTAGAAAACCCATGTGTATATCATATGCAATTTTCTTGTAACATATTATTTCTTGTTGTCTCTTTATAATTTTTTTTATTTACATCGGTGTTCGGGTCAGCTTGCACGCACTTCGACAAATCTCACAGATCCTGAAATTAATGATCATATAAGCCTCCAGTAGCCCTGAGGGAACTTGAACTCATGACCATTAGGAAGTAAACTCAAGGTCTGACTAGTTGAGCTACCTCTCATATTTGTTTCCTTACAACTTGGATTTGTATGTGATGGTATAACATAAAAAAGGTTAAATCATTGCCAACTAAATTAGTCTTAAAAGACTGCAAAGCTAATTATATGTGTATGCATATAATATCATATCTCATCTATTTTCTTTCTAAAAACAAAGGTTAATTATTTAATTTGTGTTTATATAATATAGTGTTTCTCTAATCTATCATTATATCTTTAATTAAGCAAATTTTATATTAAAATATACATTAAATTCATAATTTATTATTCATTTTTAGGCTAATTTATAGAAATTAATTACCTGAATTGAACGTGACAATAAATTTATACCTAAATATTAAAAAAATATTAGCTCGTGTAGGTAAAGTACTTATTGTAGCTAAATTCAATGTTCACTCTCTTACATTTCATAGTGAACTAGAGTAGTGTATTGTTTTCTTTTTTATCATTAAACCTTTTTTTTAATCCCGATTGAGTCCTTTTTAAGGCCAAATTGATGGCCAGTTCCTTCCAATTTGTTAATAAATGACATTATTAAAAAATCAAGGATCAAAGTGAAAAAACAGAGAAATTAGGTGACAATTTCATACTTGGCAAGAAAAAATTTAAATTAGTCCTCTTTCTTTCCAATTAAAAATCTTTGATCCCTTTAGTTTTAGAAAATTCAATTTTAGTACAAAACTTTATTTTTATTATTTTTTAATTGCTAGTTTGAAAGAGGAGAGAGAAATTCATTAAATTCTAATATAGAGAGAGAAATTTATTGGTTGACACCACTTCCGACCACCAAAATGGTTGTTCTTGGTTTCAACGGATTCCATTCGATGAGAGAGTTTCAATAAGATGTTATTTTGTAATATCTCCAACAATAAAATATCGAATATAAAAAATTAATCGTATCCTATTTATGTTCTGACTTTAAGACTTTCAAGTTCCCGTATAATTTTTTTACCTGATCGTGAGACCTGTTTTGTTAAATTTGAACTAGGGTATATCGAATTTCATGATACTACATTTCACCATAATCAGTTCGCTATTTATTCATTTCATCTAGTTTTAATTCATGTTTCTTGTTTTTTTTATTTTTCATAATACAATTTTTAAAAACCCATACACAAACCTTTTTTTTTATTTTCTCATATCTATTATCTGCCCCCTAAAGTAAATATTCTCCTTATTCTTCTTAATTAGTTGGGATAATTTTTCCCTCATTAATTTCATATATTTTTTTATCCTAGGATTTACATATTTCACCTTCAAATTGCCTAAGAAATTATATCTGACCTCGGTAAGCTTTTGGATTTCGAGTTGATTTTTATTTTTGGATCATGTTTGGAGTTATTTGATGAAGGCATAAACAAATTTATTTAAATCTTTAGAGTGTTTTTAGGTGTTTTAAAATCAAATTGTGGTTGAAAAATATATTTTTAGGTGTAAAACCCCTTTGGCTCGACTTTTTGGTGACCAGAGGTAGTCGAGACTTGGGCACAACAAGCGACGTGCTATCTACCTCTTTAAAAAGGAAAAAAACAATAAGGCCCAGGTGCGTGGGCTTGGGGTGGAGGGCCCGTGCACCTAGCTTTTTTTTGTTAAGGCTACCCAGACCCATGCACTTAGGTCTTTTTTTGGTACTTTAGATATTTTTTCAATTCATCGCCCAAGGTTTATTTAAAAAAAAACATTAATTGATTTTTTTCAATTTTATCTTGAAAATATTTGGTTTATTTTAGCTGGTCTTTCTATTTTTTATTTTTTATTTTCTTTGTATGGGTTCATCACTGTCTCAAATAAACATCCCATCATTTTGTTGATGTTTGATTTTATATACGTCTGTTTTTTTACTCATCGAATCAACTAGGTCATATTGGGTTAAACCTCCATACAATTTATTTATTTTTATACTAGAAAACATGTTAGTAGCGCCATGCTGATAGCTCTAGCCAATAAACTAGGAAGTTTCTAAATCATGTGCTTTTCATGTGTAAATCATGTGAGTTATTTTAGTGGACTAGCCTAAAAATCATACCAAAAAAATAGATTACAAACTTAATATATGTTTAAGGATAAAATTGGTTCAATTAAAAATATAACAATAAATTAGAAACTTAATATTATATATATATTACTCGGAACCTTGTGGATTTTTAGAAAAAAGTTAAGAGAGAATGTTGAGTTTGCAATTGTGTTCAATATTGAAATCGAAATAAAAAGGGAAAATTAATTAAAAAGACTATATGTATAATTGGAAGATTTTTTAAATATTTGATTGAAAAGTAAAATGAGATAGCCTAGTGTCTATTTTGATCAATAATTGAGATGGGATTTTTATCTTCCTAATATTATCAAGTATAGATATAAAAGAGTTAAAGAGATGTATATTAATGAAATCCATTCTTCACAATAGTTATATTTTTAATTTGAATAAAGTTGTGACGCATTCGCAATAAAACTTGAGAGTAGAGAATTAAACCCAATATTGATGATAATGGTCATTACAAATAGGAATGGTAATGCGTATCCATGGATTGGATTTCTTGATTTTCATACTATTATTGTCATATCTCCACATTCTATATATAAATCATTGTCCAATTATTATAAATATATGTTTAAGCTTTATTCCCCGTTAGCAAATGATTAAGCTTTAGTCTTGGGATCTTGTCTCATTTTTCATGTATTATATACATGTTGTAACCATGAATGCAAAACACACAAAACATAAATCCTTTACTTTACATGGTATCAGAGCTTACTTCTTTGTATATGTTCTTCAACATCACTTGTTTTTTTTCTTGTAGCCATGTCCAATACCCCCATCTCAAAAAGCCTCCTTTTTAACATCTTCATCAATTTTAGATGTATCCCCTCCATATTTCCTTCATTCCACTGATCACCTAAGTGCCATCCTAGTCTTCATCCTTTTTAATGGTGACAACTATCCTACCTGGAAGCAGGCCATGAAAATGGCATTGAACACTGAAAACAAATTGAGTTTTGTTAATGGTGCCCTCTCTAAACCAATGTCCTCCACATAAAAAATTCAATTGTGGGAATGTTGTAGTGACATGGTCTTGTCATGGATTCTCAACTCCATTGATAAATCCATTGTTAATAGTTTGATTTATCATGACTATCCCCGTGATGTATGGCTCGATCTTGAGGATTGTTTCTCTCAAAGCAGCAATCCTAGAATTTTCAAATTGAAGCATGACATTGATACTCTCATCCAAGGCTTTATGACCATCTTTGCATATTTTACCACACTCAAAGGCCATTGGGATGAACTTGCCATGCTCACTCCTACACCAAAATGCACTTGTGGTGTTCTAAAAGAATTAACCCATATATAAGACATTGAATGGGTTTTGTAGTTTTTGATGGGGTTACATGACTTTTATGCTTCAATTCGTAGCCAGATTTTGGTCAAGGATCCTTTACCCCCGGTTACCAAAGTGTATTCGATTTTACATCAAGAGGAGAAGCAACACCTCCTTCATATCTCCAGTGTTCCAACAGAATCTATTGCAATGGTAGTTCCCCGTCTCTTCTCTCATCGTTCTAATAATAAAAGAAGAGGACATAGTCGTCCAAAATACGACTATTGTGACCGTGATGGTCATTAAAAATCTCACTATTATAAGCTGCATGGTTATCCTAAAAACAAACCTCAATACCATGAAACATCTAATAGACAATCTAGTTCATCAATGGTAGTGAATAATGTCACCAGTCGTTCAACCTCTTCTGAGATTACTATTCTTGGCCTCACCAATGACCAATGCAATCGACTCTTGGATCTTCTATCACCCTTAAACACAAACTCTGCCAACTTTGCTAGTAATCTTGCCTCTTACCATTCTACTTCTTTCCCTAATCATGAATGGATTATTGATCCGATACCTCAAATCATATAACTTCAAATTTTTCATCCCTTAATAATGTTCATCCTCTGCATCAACCATGTCCCATTAAACTTCCAAATGGTGATATTATTTCTATAACTCATACTAGCACACTGCATGTTTCCCCTGATATCTCTCTTTCTAATTTTCTATATGTGCCTTCATTTAAATTAATTTACTGTCCATTAGCAAACTCACCATTGCTCTGCATTGCCATATTTTTTTTTTCTACATTTTGTGTTTTTCAGGACCTATCAATGAGGAAGGTCATTGGAAAGGGTGAAGTATAAGATGGACTTTACCACTACAAACCTTTCTTTGCCTCAGTTTTCCACTTTTAAAATGTCCCTGTCGAAATGACTTGGTCACCCTTCTACTTTATGTATTTCAAAAACTTTACATATTTATAATCAACATTTGGCTTGTGATATATATGCTAGAGCAAAACACACTCGTCTGTTTTTTTTAATACAAATAAAAGCACATTTTGTTTCAATTGGATTTATTGTGATATATGGGGTGGTTATCCTACTGCTTCACATTTAGGAGCACATTATTTTTTTAACAATAGTGGATGACTACTCACGTACGATATGAGTCTATCTCATCATACTGCTTTAGTTTTTGTTAATTTAAACTAGCTAGGTGGGTTGACCCGAGACACTTTCATCTTAGGGTTTGAATTGGTTGGAGTAGAATCTAGTCTAAACCCGACCTTTAAATAGTTAACCATTTTTTTGAATTGTTTTTTGAAAAAAATGATATGGTTTTGATTTTTTTTCCTTATTTAAAAAATAAATTGACCCTTCCAACCTATCACTCAAATCTTATCCCGAACCAATCCAAATTTGGTTTTATAATTATAGTTTAAAGAGGTTATTCAACATTTAGTTAGACCTCAACACATAAAATAAATCGATTTACTTCTCATTATTTCAAAAAATTTAACTCATAGCATAAGTTTTCGATAAGGAAAATAATTAATTATAAACAATCATCATATGAGCCTTTCTCAGGATCAATGTTTCAACAACAAAGCCTCTCCCTCGCAATAAAATCAAGCTCGTTTGACTTTCATTAAGGGCCTTTCTTAGAGAGTTTTTTCTTTGACTGTTCGGCCTAACACAAGAGATTCGAAAACCCATTTTCTGAAACATGAAAAGTTGCCACATTTCCTTTCTTTAATATATTTTTATATCTTTAATATGATACAAAGTGAAAGGTGAACGGTGTGATATTTACTTCTTCTTTCGGGCTATGCAAAGAAAAAGAAAAAGAAAAAGAAAAAGAAAAACCCGGAAATTACAGGTTACAAGAATGTCACCGTCGAGTGCAAAAGAAATCTTTTTTTTTGGATTCGAGGAAATCCCACCTCTGGAAAATGCACTTTGTGGGTTCAGGTGAGCGAGTACACTACCAAAAATTCGCTAAATACCAACGGATTTACCGACGGAATATTTCTGTCGGTAATTTGAGGTCGAAATTACCGACGGAAACTTTTTCGTCTGTAATTCAGTTGGTAACTACCGACGGACCAGTTTCCGTCTGTAATTCAGTCGGTAACTATCCGTCGGTACTTACTGACAGAATTACAGATGGAAAAGTTTCTGAATTAAAAAAAGGCAGGTCGCTGATGTGGAGGTTTTGGCGGGTTATTTTTGTCTGACGGAATCACCGACGGATTCAAAACGACAGCCCGTACAGTGACATGACCAGTTCGCTATTTAAATTGCCGATGAACTCACCGAGGGATTTGAAATGGCAGATCCGTACGGTGACGTGTCTATATTTCCGTCAGAATCACCGACGGAATATCCGTCGGTGAAACCGTCAGTAAAAGTTAATATATGTCAGCT
>Ga0325402_1004098_pt1 | contig 13387 bp, 9 predicted proteins | sample PopdelMetagenome_22_FD_207212 | JGI IMG/M metagenome (GOLD analysis project Ga0325402, IMG submission 207212) | Populus deltoides microbial communities from Bellville, Georgia, United States - Xylem-PdKOR-R3 | ecosystem: Host-associated > Plants > Phyllosphere > Stem > Wood/Secondary xylem... | reverse complement strand
AGTTTAAGTAGCTGAAAAACACTTGCACAAGAAATTTGTCAATATTTCTGATGACATTCCATTAGGCTTCTTTGTTTTGTATAAAATATACGCGATGGATACAAGTGGGGCAAAATATATCCATCCCCGAAGGCAAACTAGTAATGTACTCTCTCTCTCTCTCTCTCTCTCTCTCTCTCTCTCTCTCTCTCTCTCTCTCTCTCTCTCTCTCTCTCTCTCTATTTGTAAATATGCTTTCATGACATTTATAGCTAATCCTAAAATATGTTTATGCTTTTTTAGAATGATTAATCTTCAGAATAATCTTCTTATCTCTTACGGTCTTAATTTGTTGGATAATGGTAAGAGTTGTACAATCTTATGCATTTAGGTGTTTCACAAATATAATTACCTTGTCATGACTTCTAACTTTATGACACTAGTGGAATGTGAAATTGTTTTTTTCATAGGAGTTTTTCCCTTGAAAGAAGGTTTCGAACCAGTGTTAGAAAAAAAAATTAAACCGACTGGATTTACGTGTATCAAAACTCAAAACTATTTGACAACTAAAAATTAAATAAGCCTCAAAACTCCAACCCTTTAAGAATCTTTGTCTCAAAGGCTTGGGAAAGGAAATAGATATGAGAGAATTCCAGAATTCATGGCTATCATAGCTTAATTGTGATATAAGTGTTGCAAATAGTCATAACTCAAGAGAAGACTAATTTATAGCTTCAAGCAAAAGTGATTTACAATTTTGAACAACAAGGTACCTTGATAGTTTGGAATTCTAATTAACAACATAAAAACAATTGGAAGACTTGTTACCACTAAAGTTCTAAGTTTTAAAGTTGCCAATTTCCTAAGACTTCAATATACTAAAAAAACAAGGTTATTTTATGTGTGGATAATGATTAATCACATGTTCAGGTTAATATTCTCTTCTCCAGATCTTAGGAAATGTATAATTGGAAGTAGAAGTCCTAACACGTACAAAATAATCTTTTTTGTGGAGTTTAGGGACCCTCCGATGATAACATTAGTGACTTTAAATAAGAGATTGTAATAAATGAAAGAAAAAGCTTTAAGTTTTAAGAACAAAAGTGTTTGTTCTTATTTTGGTATGATAAATGCTCTAGATATTAAAGTATAAATGCTTGGAGAAAAGAAATTGTGAACCCTTTACCTAGATGGTTCAGGGTATTTATAATCCCTGAACTTTATCGTTTTAATGGAATGGAGGGGCTGGAGCAAGGTGGTCAAAAATGTTTTGTTGGCACGACACAAAAAATACTATGTAAAATTGGATTGTAAAATTGTAAAATCATAAGTAAAGTTTTTTAACTAATTATGTATTAACAATTCCAATCAAGAAATTAAATTACATTAAAATCTGATAAAGAGTATCAACAATATTATAATCAACGAGTGATCTAAATAAAATAAGAATGATAGATAATATGAATTAAAAAATTAATGATATAGAGAAATAAAATGTCTCATAACAAAACTTCTCAATAAAAGGGGAATTATTAAATGGTAGGAAGTATACAAGAACCTTGTGACAACTTAGTTGTTCTCATCATAACAAGTCCTAATGGATCCATTTTAGGTTGCAAGCTAATGAACCTAAACTAGTAATTAACTAATATAAATCCAATAATAAAATAAACTTATAAACATTGTCTAATGTGCCAGAACACACAAAAATTAAAAATAAATAAATAAATAAAATAAGATAATAAAAACAAAGTTTACATGCTAAAATTCTTCTATGTAGCCTGAATCTCCAATTTTCACACATTCTTAGTAGATTTTAGTCTTGATTTAAAACATGTCATTCTCTCTCATCTAGATGAAATACTAGGCCTAACATATATGATTGGAAAGCTTGGGATGTCTGGTTTCCAGCCCGACTTGAATCGCAACAAAATTCCTATGTTTAGCAGACTTGACAAGATTCATCTGGTAACTTCTATCCTTTGAAATAATATGTTCTCAAACCTCATTTGCCCTGAAAATTTACAACAATATAGTTTCATGTGTTTATTATTTCCCTGTAAAATTCCATCTCAATCCAATATATAGTTTAAGAAATATGCCCGATCTTGGAAGACTAGTTTGCAGATATTTTAAGGCCAAATTCAAACCTGATTTAAGTGGAGATACAAAGAAAGTGAGGACAGGATTTGAAAATGATGAGCTAAGTGGTGCAAAATTATAAATAATATGAAATATTAATTCAAATTACAGAGCCTCGTAACCCTTGCCTTACCCAAACCCAATAAAATAAGATCCCAAAATCTAAGTACCTATTATAGGTTGAGTTTTTATCAGGTTAGATACTTGACAAGTAACATTTTCATCTTGCACCCTCCAAAGTCTTGAGGAAAACAGAAGAGAATGGTAAGGAAAATAGAGTCAGTGTCCTTGGGCTTTACTACTATTAATGAGAAATAATTGAGGAGGTTCTATTCCACTCCTCACATCTTATTTTTCATTGGAGAAGTAAAATGTTTTTTTCTTTTCCTTTTACTTTTTTCTTTTTCTTTATTTCTTTTACTTTTTTAAAAAAATTCATTTTTATATTTCAAAACTAGATTTATTAGGAATTGAAATTTTTTATTTATTTTAGTTTCTTTTATAAGAGGTTATCATATTCTCATAAAAACATTGTAGCATTATGTTGGTGGTCGTTTACTTTTTTCTATTTAATATTAAATAAAAAAATGTTTATCATATTATTAAATAAAAAATAATTATGAATTGGATTTATTTTTATTTACTTTTTACGAGGTTATCGATATTAAAAAAAAAACATATCAGTATTGGATTGGTGTTATGTTTTTTCAGCATATATTTTTTATATATATTATTAAATGAGTGATATTCCAAAAAAACATAATTATAGAGAATTAAGCTTCATGATTTATTAAATTTACTTTTTATGAGGTTATCATGGTCCCATGAAAACATCTCAGTATTGAGTTGTGTTCGGTTTTACAAGCATTTATTTTTTATCATATAATTAATAAAAAGTTTTTTTTAAAAAAAGTAATTAAACTCAATGGAGTTACCCCGGCGTGACCTAATCGACTTGACAAGTTAAAGAAAACTCGAATGATTGCTAAAAACATGGTTTAGTTTTAAAAATATTTTCAAAATGACATTATTTTTTAGAAAAATATTGACACGAAGATATATGATTAGTACTTAAAAGTGCATTTTCATTAAAGTTTTATATCATCATATTGCACTTAAAGTATCATTAAATTCCCTAACCTAAGCATGTTTTATAATAACAAGTCTGATAATAAAAGATATCTTTAATTTATGGTAAATGTTTATTTTAAATGAATGCACATCTCACAATTCAAATGATTGATTGATGTATTTAACTATTCAAATTCAGGAGACAAAGAGAGGGTTAAGCTTAGAGAAGAGATTCTAGTTGGGCTGGTTCAATTCAAACTAGAACACTATTCAATTATTGGGTCATAACTGGAGTTGTAGGCCTTGGATTTAGGTATAGTTTATCTTGATGGAAAGATAAGACATAAGCCTAAAACATTAATGAAGAGTAAAAGATTCAAAGCTGTCGTTTTTAAGTTCAAATCTTAGCAACAAAAGAGAAGTCTGAATTTATTCTGCAGCCCAGACATTGCTCGGGGTTTAGCCCATATCCAGAGTTTTAAAAGTCCAAATGAGCTCATTTCTTTTTTTTTTTTGGAAATCTGAGACAAATTCCCAAAACTTTCATGATATTATCTGTTCAAATTCTGATATTAGCAATGACGTTTCAAAACCATAATGAGGACATGTGTTAAACAAGTCTTTATACCTATCCCAACACTAGTAAAATGTTTCTCCTGGCTTCCGAGTAAAAGTAGTGATTTGTCTTTTGAAAGAGTTTGTTCTGTGAGAAGGAAAAAACTTCTTCAAAAACTATTGTTACATTTCATCTTAAGCACGAATTGATCTTGACCTAAGATTTTACATCCATGTTTTAGCTTTATCTTTTAAGGGAAAAGGGAAAAGTCTTTAATCTGATGGTGTTAATGCTATAATTTAAATCATTATAAGTGTTACAAGCCTCTTCAAATTCTCTTAAATGCAAGTATGGATTTTCTAGATCTAAGCCATGAAAAATAGGTAAAAGTTGAATAATACCTGGTTTAAAATTGAAGTGAGATGCACGAGAAGGGAAAACTATACATGATGGTGCACTTGTTCTTATTGGATTCATGTGATCTCTAAGTGTTCTAACACGTTTATTCTCATTATGAAGTGACTGGTTATCCTCTTCAGCCATGTTTTATAAAGAGGATAAAGATTTCCTACAAAGTCTACCACTTAATGTGCGTGACCAAACTCTCATGCAAGTGTAGAAAAAAATCAGAAAAAATTAAAAGTGAAAAGAAAAATAAAATATATAATTTATGCAGTAACTTACCTTCCCAGCAACAGTGTCAAAAACTTGACAAGATCAAATGATTGATATCTTCTCCCAAGTACAGGAGTGTCAAAGCAATAAATAACCCAGCAAGACCAGGGTCGATCCATAGGGATTTCAACTATATAAAACCATAAATAATAATAAAAAAAACAGAGTTGAAGAGAAATTTGAGATATGATATTAATATAAGAATTAAACAAAGATAAAACAGTTGTCAAGGTTAGAGGATTCACTAATGGTATTTTAAATAAGTATAGTATAAACTCTTTTTATTACTCAACTGAAAACCACACACAAAAATGGTTTCAATCGGATGATTTATCATTAATGACTCATTATAAATTATTAACATGATCATATTAATTATCTTATTTGAGTAACGCTAATATTGTAAATGTTGTCAGGTATTCATGATGCTAACTTATATCAACAACAAATCAAGTTTCTTTCATAACACAAGTGTCGGTTATCCATATAGTAGGCTATGAAAGGATCAAGTATTTGTTGTACCAAGAGTTGTACAACAGAAATCTAGATTAACCATTTAACAAGCAAGGTATTAAGAGTGAGTAAGATAACAATTATAAAACATGTTAATAGCAAACTTTCTTGAATATAAATATTAAAGTCCATGTTGAGTTTATACTATACTTATTCTAACATCATTAGTGTACCCTTTTCACATTGACAAAATAAACTTAGCTAAACATAATGAAGAAGAGAAACATAAATAAACAAGATAAGAACATAATTATGATATAAGTTAACTAAGTATAGTAAAGGAAATGAAAAGCATAAACAATAGATTAATGAAAATATAACATGAAATAAAACTTAAACATTTAAAAAATACAAAGAAAGAAAGCAAAAGAAAGATCTTGATCTGAAAACCAAGATGCCTAAATGTATGTCAAATACCTCCTTTTATAGGCTAAAATTCAGAACTATTGATTTGATGACTAATTATTAAGTTGGTGGCCAACCATTGACTTGATGACTAGCTATTAACTTGTTGGTTGGACAAAACATCATTGTTAACATCGAAATTTGAACAGATAGTCTATATGAAAGTTCTGAGAATTTGTCTCAGCTTTCCAAAACAAAATGAATGACCTCATTTAGGCTTCTAGAACATGGGATATGGGCTGAACACTGAACAGTGTCTGGGCTGCAGGATAAATTCAGACTTCTCTTTTGTTGCTAAGATTTGAACTTCAAACGGCAGCTTTGAATCTTGGACTCCATGAATATTTTAGGCCTATGTCTTATCTTTCCATCAAAATAAACCATACCTAAATCCAAGGTCTATAGCTCCAGTTATGATCCAATAACCGAATAGTGTTCTAGTTTGAATTGAACCAGCCCAACTAAAATCTCTTCTCTAAGCTTAGCCTTCTCTTTGTCTCCTCAATTTGAATAGCTAAACACATCAATCAATCATTTGAATTTTGAGATGTGCCTTCATTTAAAATAAGCATTTACCGTAAATTAAAGATATCTTATATTATCAGACTTGTTATTATAAAACATGTTTAGGTTAGGGAACTTAATGATACTTTAACTGCTATATGATGATATAAAACCTTAATGAAAATGCACTTTTAAGTACTAATTAATATATTAGATAAAAATATTTCTTGATCTAGACATTATTTTTATATATAATATTTTTTTTATCCAGCCAATGGCACGTGTAACTATCTAATAACTAATTAACAAAAAATAATATGTATATATAAAGTCTCGATGACAACTAGAAGAGAATGGTAAGCGAAAGATTTGAAAGGTTTCATTATATATCCAAATTTTTATGGAAATGAGTAATTAACTTTGTCTTTTTTCTATACATATACAAAAAATTAGAACATGCGTGCAACCATTCTGGAAAGAAATTGAAGTTATTACTTTTACAAGATAAGGTAACCTATGCATTTAACCTTATGGATTTATCAATATTCTACTTTTTTTTTAGTTTAAAGTTTTTCAATGATACCCTTATAGGTTATAGAAAGTTTCAATTCTGCCCTTTATGACTAACTAACTAGCAAAAAGCTAAATTTTTTTCATTTTTTATTTTATTGTTTCTTACTTTTCTCTTAATTTTCCCTTCAAGACCACATATATGTTATAATAATTTACAAAAACATTTAGAAACCAATGTAAAAGCTCAACAACCAGTTTTAAAAAGTAGTCTAATAGTTAGGGGTAATACTAAAACTTTTTAAAAATTAGTAAAGATCACTTCCTGGTTCGATCAGTTTTGAAATGAGATCCATTTCCCCCTCCTACTAAATAGCACAACCTTCTCTTAAAGTAAGAACAGGATTCTGGGATGCAGGGGTCTTTGAGTTTGCTAAGAGATTCTTTGTACGAGTGAGCCCACTGCTAGATTTAACAGTTTTACTGATGAAAATTTCTGTCATTATTTACACTAGCAGTCTGTTAGTACATATGTTATCGACAAACTCACGAACGGAAACAGTCCATCAGAAAAACTTTCATTGGTAATTTATGAATTGTCAGTGAGTTCATCAATAATAAATATCTCAATGGATTTACAGATGGACAAAGTCTGCCAAAACAATTTTACCCGTTTTATTTTATCGGTATATCCATATGTAAATATAACATATCACTGACAGAATACCATTTATAATTTCATCAATGCATTAACATTAATAGTGACATTTGCATTAATTCTTTTCCAACTCTCTAGCATATACCAACGATCTAGTTTCGTTGGTAACCCCATCAGTAATAGTGGCATTTGAATAATTCTTTTTTAACTCTCTAGAATATACTGTGGAGCTGTGTCGTCGCTAACCCTATCAATAATATTTTAAAAATATTTTTTTACATAAATGTATTGAATAAAAGTAGAAAAATAATTAAAATTAAATAAATTACTATAAAAATCAAATATTTATTACAAACTTAAGCATTACTTACATATGTTCTGAACCACGTGAAAAATTATTCATCTTGTAATTGAAAGATTTGGGATTCGGTCAACTGTGAGTTTTGCGACAGTAAATATTGATGATATTGCCTGTGAGGAATTCAACAATGTATCAATTTATGTTATTATAAGAGATAAATTGTTCAAAAATAACATATTAAATAGTATACTTACTGAGTAAAAGGTCTCAGTTTATTGCAGTTAAATAGCACATAATTATTTGCTTGCCTGAATTCTATTTCTAGTAAGTATCTTCCCCTCACAATATTTTTTGATACGGGTTGTCCAAGATGGGAGAATATTGACAAGTTCTCACTTGAAGACATTTCCCCACCATCATCATGCCTTAAAACGCGATTGATTCTTCTTCTCAATTGAGACTTGAAATGGTACGAGATAAATGTTGAGATTTCTTCAACAATATAGGCCTCGCATAACGAAGCCTCAACATATGCCTTATTTTTTACTTCTCTTAAGGTTGAACAAATACTTGCATAGAATTAAATGATTATTTTGAAATATGTAAAGAAAGATAATAAAAATTTTAATTACGATACATGTGTAAATCCTAACCTCTTGAATGGGTACATCCATCTATATTGGACTAGGCCTCTAACTTTTGCCTTAAATGGTAAATATATGGGTAGATGCTCCATCGAATTTGAAAAACAATGGAGAGAATATCATCTCAAGTTTGCATATTGTTTGGATGATATTCGTTTCAAGCCTCTTCATGTGTTGGGTCTACAACTTGTTGGAGCATATATCTCTAAAGAAGTGACTGATCTTCGTAAGTACATCTCATATCTCATTTAGCAATAAATCTTGATAAGCTAGTGGAACGAGTGTTTGCATAAACATGTGGCATTCATGGCTCTTCATTCCATAAAATATACAATCCTCCAAATTCACCAACCTTGATATGTTCGAGGCATATATATCAGGAAAACCCAGACTTTTAAGCTATTGGTAGACAAGTAATTGTGTATTCTTGTTTAAGGCAACACTGGCTTTAGGCTTTGCTACCCGTAACCTAACATAAACCAACTCCATATTTTTACAGTAACAAAACAAAGCAAATCCATTTTAGCCTTGATGTTGTCCTTTGTCTTCCCCTTCACATCCATAATCTTGTTGGAAATATTCTCAAACATGTTCTTTTTTATGTGCATGACATCAAGGTTATGGCAAAGGAGATTGGTCTTCCAATAAGGAAGCTCCTAGAAAATACTTCACTTTATCCAAGTGTGGGTCAAACCAAAACCAAGAAACTTCTACTTACCAGATTAAAAACCAAATACAATGTCATCGTACTCCAACATAATGTTATACAATTCTTCACCTAAAAAAAGTGGTGGTGCAACATCTCTTTCCACTCTACCAACAAAAAAGTCATCTTTGTTCTTTCTGAACTTGTGATCCGTTAGCAAGAACAGTTGGTGGCAGTAAAAAAAAGATGTTTTATTGTTGTTCGTTAGCGTGAATGTCTTGTTATTTTCCATACAGTATGATGCTAGTTTTTCATGCATGCTCCAACCAGAAACCATTCCATAAGCTAGAAAATCATTGATAGTCCACATCAAAGTTGTCTTCATCAGAAAAATTTTGTTTCATCGATACATCATAAGTTAAAACCCTGAATGACCATAACTGCTTCAACACATCAATCAATGGTCGAAGATAAAAATCTATATTCTGACCTGGACTATTAGGACCGAGTATAACCGTAGATAAAAACATGAACTCCGGCCTTATACACATCCCTGGTGGAAAGTTATAAACCATGAGTATCACCGGCCAACAAGAATAAAGAGCAGCAAATGGCCTGAATGGATTGAATTCGTTTGTACATAACCCAAGATGCACGTTCCTTATCTCCACTGAAAATTGAGGATGCACACTATTAAAGTGTTTTCAAGCTTCAGCGTCAAAAGAGTGCACCATAACTTTATCCACCGAATCATATGATTAGTGTCATGTTATGTGCTCAGCAATATTTGGTAACATGAATAACCTTTGGTGACATGAATAACCTCTATAATCTAAGTGTGATTGGAAAATATCTAAGTTTTTTGTGTGCAACAAGAGTCCTTCCTCTGTCAGTTATGGGTTTATAAAAAAAATGCCCACATGTTTTGTACTCGATCAACTTGCATTTTCAACGTAGTACAACATGCAAAAGTTTGGACACATGTCAATTTTTTGGTATTCTATACCAAAGGGTTTCATCATGAACTTAGCAGCATAAACTTTCTCTTTTAGCCCGTTCCCTTCAAGTAAAATGCTTCTCGTCCATTTGATAATTATGTCATAACCGGCCTCACTCAATTCATGATTTGACTTGATGTTGAACACCTATGCTTTGACTAATAATTTATTGTGATTTGTGCAATCATCCCATAATGATTCGTCGGAATCTTACAAAAGATCAAAAAATTTAAGTGTATCTGTATTAGGTTCTTCATTTATGATTGGACATTGACTGGCATGACCCTGATTAATTCTCATTACATCCATAATCATATTCGTATAAGGATTACTATTATCATCTACAACTTCATGCACATTGCTAGAACTAAAAGTTGACTCGACCATCCTTTCTACCACATATGGTTCTCCGTATACATACCAACACATGTATTTCTCTATTAACCTTTTTTGTAGAAGATGCATTGTTACAACATCTGGATCAATAAACTTTTTATTTTTACACCTCTTGCATGGACATCTAATACCTCCTCCACTAATATTTATTGAATTAGATAATGTATAATTAATAAAACCTTGGACTCCATTACAACAATTCATTCTCCACAACCATTGGGATAAATCTCTATATATCCATGAACGATCATCCATTATTTATATCAAACCTATATAAAATAATGATGACAAAATGTATTAATTAACTATTTAACTAAATAATTTGTAAAATATTGATTTAGCTCAAACTTATTTAATCTATTTTAATAGTACTCTTAATTCATTATTAATTATCTACATAAATTCAAATTTCTACACATTTACCGAAAATTTCAACTCGGCAACAAAATTGATAAAATATAAAACAGAGCTGTTAAATAAGCTATTATTTATTTCATCATAAAAAACCCAAGTCAAATATTCAATATAAGTTTCATCAATTTACAAACAAATACAATTTTAGAGAATCTAAAACAAACCCTAACATGTACAAATCATAAATCCATATAACAAATTTGTATGAGAAAAAACTATAAAACAAGTAAACACCTAAACAATACACACACACACACACACACTAAAAAAAATATGCAAAAAAAAATCAACATTTTAAAATTGAGTTCAAATAAAAAAGGGTACATTTTCTTACTTAAAGTGGAGAATCCTTATTAGAATTTGAATCAGAACATGGATACTGACAAGCTGAGTGTTGTTGTGGTAGGATTTGTTGTGAGAGGTTGAATTATGTTGAGATTAGGGGGTAGCTGTTTGTTGCAGAAAAAAATGCATAAGAAAGAAGGAGAAATAGGGGAAGGGGAGGGGAGGGTCGATCGCCAGGTCATAAATTAAATATCACTGATGGCATTACCGATAAAATTATTTCATTAGTAACTTCGTCGGTCATTCTGTCGGTACAAATACCACATCACCGTATGATTTTTCTTTTTGAATCTCATTATAATGCCCTTCATCATTCCCTCTGTATATATAGAGTGAATTTTTATGTTAGTGTTTACTAATAGATACAGGGATGGAAAATAATGTCGATAATGGTCATTGTAATTTACCAACATAATTTTTTCATCGGTATTTTCATTTGTATTTTCTAATTTTTTTTATAGTGGCCCTGTGAGGTTAAGTTGTTCGCTTCTATTTTAGACCACTCATGCTTGTGTGAGAAGGAGAGTGAGGGCACATTCTAGCTAAAGATGAGTGAAATTTATTTTTTGGTTAAAGTAGCTGAAGTTGCAATGCCTTTTGAGTAAGGCATTGAGCTTGAGGGGGGCTAGTTATGTGATAAACCCATCTCTCCCTCTCGTCCGGCTAATTCTCAATAACGATAGTGGCCTCTCTTTTATAATTTATTATACGGAAGAATCAAAGAATCATTTCTACATCTTATCCCGGAGAAAGCCTCACAACCTCCTAGCTCAAATGACAAGCACAACAAATTCTGTAGTATAGTCTCGCCTCATGTTGCGGGGTATTTTGACAATACACCTTAATGACCAATGGTTAACAATGGCTAAAATGAGCGGTTTTGCTAGAATAGGCAATAATAAGGTTACTATTTTAATAAATGATGCAGAGAAAGGGAGTGACATTGATCCACAAGAAGCTCAGCAAACTCTTGAAATAGCTTTAGATGATTCATAGGTCACAAACAACCATTACAAGTAGTTTGTCTATCATTTTTTATTAACTCAAAATCAACTAAAGCAAGCCTAGATTGACTAGCCTAACCTACAAGAAGGAAGTCACTTTCCCACTTTCCTTGTTCATATGCCTCTAACCTTAGACTCCACTACTTTGAGTTCTTAGTAGGTCAGTGTGCAAACTACCTTCCATACGAAGAAGATCTTGAATGAACAAAGGGGAAGATTTTGAGTGGGGAGTCTCTTTTGATGCATTCTTAAAAAAAAAAGCGTTTTGCCTTACCCGCATCATAGGTTGGTACAGAGGCGCATGCCCTTATGGCCCATTTGCTGGCAACCAGGGGTGATCATTTTCAGTTTGGTTCGGTTATTACCTATAAAAACAACCAAACCAAAATTTTATAAAATATATTAAAAAAACGAACCGAAACGGGTTCCAACCGACTAGTTTCGGTTTGGTTCGGTTATTTTAAATTAAAAACCAAAACCCAACCGACTGGTTTCGGTTTAGTTCGGTTTGATTTAGTTCGATTTGGTTATTTTATATTAAAAACTAAAAATTATATTATTTTTTTGGATTTTCTAATGGGTTCTTTTTAATTGGGTTTAGTTTTTTTTTATTCAATTTGATTTATTTCTTAACTAAAACGGTATGATTTTTTTCTCACCTCTACCGGCAACTAAGAGCCTTTGGAGGAGGAGCCTCCTCAAGTACTAAAAACTAGGGAACAGGATAACATTTGGAATTTTTTAAACTAAAGTATCCTTCCGAACACACGCACATTTCTAGTATTTCATTTTCGTGATGCAATTGAAATTTTATTTTTTTTATCAATTGAATCTGAATTTTTTAATTTTTTCAATTTAAGTGTATCAATTTTACATTTTCTTGTATAAACTTTTCTAGTTTTCTAGAAAACGTTTTCTAAGAAACAAAGATTTTCTTTAAAAAAACAGGTTTATTAATTGAAAATATAAACGTTTGTTTTTTAATTCTCCATTTTTCAAAAAAAAAATTGGAGAGGACCAAAATAGTTGTTTTTTTTTTTTTATTGTCCACTATAAATACAAAAGCTTTGTTTGGTACACCTAATGTTTTATAGCCATTACTTTTAGTGTTTTTAATTAAAGTCAAACAAACCCTTGTTTTCTATTTTATAAATTTCTTCTTTAATAAACAAGTTTTATTAGTTTTTCATGATTTATTTAGAATAAATAAGAAAATCAGGGTTGAAAAAAAATATTGTTTTTTAAAAAATAAACACAACCTTGGATTTACTATTCAAATGTGCAAGCTTCAATGTTTTTGTAATCAAGTGTTTTATGTTATATTCTATTAAATACATGGTGATATGCATGTTAAATTAACACAACATGTTGAAATATTAGTTATGTATGCATTATTATTTCACTTTATTTTCAATCGAATGTTTTTATTTTTATTTTTTATTTTTATATATATATATATATATATATATATATATATATGCAACTTGTCAAATAAAAAAATAAATCAGATTATTTGATTTCTTTTACTTTCTCATAAACCAAACCATATTCACCACTAATTGTAAGAGATAAAAAGAAAATAATTAATTTTACAAAATTAATAGTTTTAGACACAAATTCATTATC
>Ga0325402_1004096_pt1 | contig 13391 bp, 8 predicted proteins | sample PopdelMetagenome_22_FD_207212 | JGI IMG/M metagenome (GOLD analysis project Ga0325402, IMG submission 207212) | Populus deltoides microbial communities from Bellville, Georgia, United States - Xylem-PdKOR-R3 | ecosystem: Host-associated > Plants > Phyllosphere > Stem > Wood/Secondary xylem... | reverse complement strand
GTGACAGTTTTTCCTGTTCCAGGTGGACCTTGAATCAAACTTATAGGCTTCTGGAGGACATTCTTCACAGCAAGAACCTGTTAAGTGGAGAAAGATTAGGATGACTTACAGCAACACACGGTTAAATAAGGAATTCCATTAAAATGGTTAAAAAAATCACAAGTTAATAGGAGTGAAGACAACAATTTGCATTCTGATATGGAAGCACAAATATTCCGAAAAATCTCAGCTACGTTGAGATCAAAACATTGCAGCAAGGAATTCATCATAAGCCACATAATTATCCCACATGAAAGCATCAGGGAAGTTATTGATTAGTTCACAACAAATCAATCCATGAAAGAACATGGACAAGCATCAGACCATCGAATATGATGCAGTTCATGGCAATGACCCTTTTTTGTTCTGGTCACAGATAAAGACATCTTCAGTGCAAGAATAATTGGTGCATAGAAAGTAAAGGAAAGATCCCCCCCCCCCAAAAAAAAAAAAAAAAACAAGATAACAGAAATAAGAAGCAACAAAAAACCAAAACCATGTCAAAATGGCACTCAAGTGCATAAATCAATATATATCCAACAATCCACGAGATGTCCCCCAAAAGTGTTAGCTTATGTTCTCTGCATTCAAGAAACTACTGACTTGTCATAATAACACCATGAAACCAGAGATTTTCAAGTGGTGGCATCATCTCAAGAATCATTAGTCTGAACAGAAAGATCCTAGTTTGAGACAAGATGCATTAACATTCAACTAGTTTAAGCTTGGAAATTGGATGGGTAGTCAAGACAGCATACTTGTGATGCATTCAGCTCTGGGAGACCAGGTGCACCAAAACGGCGAGGCAATGCACTGCGAACTGTTTGATTCTCAACCTCATGGCCCAACAAGTGATGGTATATATACCTGAAGTAGGAAACTGGCATTATAAAGACGTTCAAAAATGGCAATCCATGTTCAATACACGAACGCTACACTGACAGTACCAAGACAACGGAAAAACAAGGAGATATACTAGCTCAGTATTAATATACAAATACACAGTGGTAGCACATTACAAGCAAATGATAACTACCCACTACTAGTAACATTAGTTTGTATAAGATGATAAGATGTTACCAGCATGCCTAATCTCAGCCTTCAAATAGAGACAAATAAAAAAAAAAATGAGATAAACCAAAACATGATTCACATCCAGTTCTCATTGTCTTGTGTCACAGTAAATAAAAAAAGCGCAAACAAAAGTGAATCAGCCAACCTACCCACTGACACTGGTTTCATCCACTGCAAAAGTTTTCATTGCTCCCTGCATTCGGTCAAAGCTTGTACTCTTCCAAACAAAATCAACACTAAAACCATGGTTCATATCAACAGGAACTCCCTGCATACAAATAACAACATTAAGCATTAGTGTCAACATAACTTAAAGAAAATCAGAAGTGAGAAATCAAGCACATTAGTATCAGAACTACCTGACTAGCACGAAGCTCGAGTGCAACCTCCTCTTGAGCAGTTAACTTGATCTGAAATAATAGAGAAGTAGCTTAATACCAACATTAGAAGCATTTAGTCATGTGTTGTCTTCCTTTGAGAATGTAAATCACCTATTAATACCAGATTAAATTGAAAATAATTAAAACTTCAAGCATTGATATCAGAAGAGAGATGCATACCACGTGCCCAACCGATTGCCATGCTGGATGAGCTGCATCTCCAGAATAGCGCAGTCGCAACTCATCACCAGGTACAAGGCGCAACTCATTGTCCTCCTATAAAATCAGCAGTTCAACTTCCTTGAAATGAGAATACAGATAGAAGCACGCAAACAACAGAAATCAGCAGCACAAGGCAGAAAAAGAAAAGACAGTAATAAACTAAACTAAGACCCATGTTTCTAAACAAGCAGGTAAGTAATACATTACACTAAGCCCAACGTTTCTAAACAACTAGGAGAAATAGAAGGGAGAAGATGTCGCAATTGGCAATAAAATTTAAAAAATGAGAGAGCAAAAGCAAAAGAGGAAGCACCTTTGGAAATACAAAATATGCAACACGCTTCTTGTTAAGGCCAATATCCCATCGAATAGTGACATTATCCTTGCTTTGAGACTCTTTCATCATCTACAGGAAAATAGCATTATAAGAAGCTGCTTAATCTTTTGAAGTGTAGGAGACGGATTTTAAGGTGAGAACAATAAAACCTAAAAAGGATTAGGAAAAGAGGAGGTGCATACTTTATCATAGTCAGCTTCAAGCTTAATAAGTGGAGCAAATACATTTTGATACTGCAAAAAAAGAAATTGTCAACTCATCTGCAGAGAGCCATAATTAAATTGTTGTATTTCATGTTACATATCAAACCTAATTTAACAACTATCATTAAAGCAGGCACCTGATATGCATCTTCATACTTCAATGCTACAGGTTGAGGTTCATCATCAACACCAGGCTTCTCAAGATCTTCAAGGGAGGCATCAGGATTTGTTTTCCAAAGTTCTTCTACTTTATTTATTTGTTGAGCACTAATTTGGCGTGCCCTCAACTGCTCCTGTTCAGATGGGATCTGCAAAATACAACATATAAAGATGTTCTAGAAATAATAGAACCCTTCACTGATGAATAGGAAACTACCAACCTTCACAAGCCACTGTAGAAAACACCTATCATCAATTAGGGGGCACCACTGGCTCAGGTCCCAGTTCATGTCCTTCAGTGCATTAACATTCAAGCAAGGTTCCCTACAGAGGAGGACAACAACACTTTCTGTCTTGGCTGATATAAATCCAAGAAGAAACACATTTCGGCAACCACAGTTGTAGCACTCAAGTATTGTTTCTCCCAGAGGGCTGTCTTTATGGAGACAGACCTCTTTATGCTTTGCTCGAACCTAAAAGAAGTTCCAATAAAATAAAACTCAATTCAAAAGCAATGTTAAAAATTGCCTCCATACTAAATTCAACTAAGAAGCTGACAGGAAAAAGAGAATGACAAATTTAACTGTTCGGATTCAATTTTGCAGACAGTGAAAATACATAGCATGGGGGCATGGGGTGACAAATACATTCTGAAGTACAGCACTGAAATGCTTTAGGACATTTGCAAAATTAGAATCCCCAAGTGTAATGGTCATCATGATCTAGAAACCAAAACCAAAACCAATGCCACATTACTAGCTTCCTTGAGACTTCTTCTAAAATATATTCAGTTGAGTTTAAATCTCCAATCATGATTCAGGGTAATTAACATTCAGCTGCAGTTGTCAAATAAAATAACATTTTTGTGTCGTACCATTGCCCTTTCGCATATTTTTAAGTCTAAAAACTAAGTGAGATTACCTAATTACTGGACCCCTTGTAAGGAAAGACCAAAGCAACCTGAAACTCTTCAATCCTAGCATCTTGCATTTCCATTCTTCACATATTTCCATATAATGGATTTGCTTTAACAGCTCAACATTTATTAAAAAGTAATCACTTCAATTTCAATTAAATTCTAAAAAGAGCAAAACCCAATGCCATTCAGCACTTCCCTACTTGGCCAAAATCCCCCCTCCCCCATAAAAAAAAGTCCAAATAAATTGCTCGAATTCAAAACATAATACCGCACAAAACTAAATGGAGCCAAATTTAAAGTTTAACTCACTCTGAGAACTCATATTTTCATTCTTCGCATCCTTTATATTCAAGAATAACATGTTCTACAAGCTACAGCCTAATCAGCAGTCACTCTAATTTCAATCCCAGGAATAAAAAAAATAGAACCACACGAAAATCAAACAAAAGAAACGCACAAACCACACTCACCAGATGATTAACAATATGCGAACCAGAGGTATTCCCTCTCGAATTACAAAACCACTTTCTACAGGACGGCACATTACACCTCACTACACACGCAGGGTTCGAAACCCCACAGTACCTACACGCGTGCTCCGTAAAATCCCCTTTCCCAAAATCATACCCGTCATCATCTCCCGTCTCTTCAAAATTCAACCCTCCCATACTCGCCACTAACCCCTCCACCACCCCCTGGGTCCCACTATTCGCTCCTCCACGCGCAGCAGATTTTGACGCAGCAGGTGAATCAGAGTGGTGATCGGAATTGGAAGCGGCGGCACGGTGGTCGGATGAGGTAGGGTCTACGGAGGAGGATGTGGCGGCAAGTGAGTCGGAAGGAGTGGGCCAGTTCACCGGAGAGCGGAATTCGGGGTAGTCAAAATCGGATTCGCCTTGTGTGTTGAATTCAAGGAAGGTGTAGGCGTCTGTTGCTGTGTCTGGCTGCGACGCCGTTTCGTATAGGCTGTTGTCTTGGGCCTCCATTGTGATTATCAGGGATTTTGATCCGATTAGGCTTCTTTTTTTTTGTTAGGGTTTGGAGAGCGAAATGCGAAATGGGGATGAATGGGAGAGGAGAGTTTTTATTCGGGTGTTTCAGGGAGGAGGAGAAAGTGAAAGAGGCGCTACACGCGCTGGTTTAATTGGGATGAGGAGTATGGGAACTGGGATCTAAGGGTAAAGGGCACGTGAGATGGGAGATTTGGGGAATGGATGGGCATGTAAGATGAGTGGGTTGGACTGGATACGGCAATACGTTTGCCGTACTGAGCCGGAGCGCGGGGGACTTTTACAGCAAAGGGCTAATTACTGTGATTTCATGCGACGTTGTGGAGGAGTTAGGCAGTTTTTTTTTTTTTTTCTTCGAAAATTTTGATTTTTTTTATTCAAATTAATTTTTTTATATTTTTAAATTATTTTAATATATTAAAATAAAATAAAAAATATTTTAAAAAACAATTGAGACTATAATATTAAACACTGCCTTAATACTATGAGAGAGTAACATATGATTGTTGCTTATAACTCTTTTGATATTATGATATTCATTTCATTTTAAAGTATTTTTTATTAAAAAATATAATAAAATAATTTTTTAATTTTTTTCTCAAATTTATTTAAAAAATAAGGAATAATAAAGTTAAAGAAAGATAAAATTAAAAAAAAACTAATTTTATAAATTATTTCAAATAAAATAAATAATAATCAAAAGAAATAAGACTAAATTTGACAAATAAAAAAATTTTTAAATGATGAAATTTAAAAAAATAATTTTATAAATTATTTCAGATAAAATAATTAGTAATCAAAAGAATAGAGACTAAATCATAAAGATAATAAAAAATTCCAAATAAAAAGAAAAATAAATAACAATCAAAAGAATAAGGACCAAAATAAATAGAAAAATTAAAATTAAGGGATGAAATTGAAAAATAAATATATAAAGGATTCAAATAAAATATATAACAATCAAAAGATTAAGAATTAAATTTGATATAATCAATAAATAACATGATATTTTTTAATTTTCCATCACTTTTAAAAAATGCATTCCACCTAAAATTAAAAAAAAAATTAAAAACTATGTCAACTTTTTCTTTAACTATAAATTTTTTTTATTGACCAATAATTTTAATGATAAACAAACATTAAAAAATTTTAAAAGTAGTTTAAGGAATCTTAATTTTTCTTTTATAGGTTATAAAAGAAAAATTTTCAAGAACTAAATGAGGCCCAAATAGTCACTTTATAGGTTATAGCCATTTTTCTATTTCATTTTCAGTTTTTTTTTACCCTTTCATTTGCAATAAAAAACTCAAAAATATGTTTCCTATCCAAAAATAAAGAGAAATGTTTTTGAAAAAAGAAAAATTACAACTATTTTCTATAAAAAAATCAAAATAATAAACTATAATAATATTTTTAATTTTTAATTTATGATAGTTTAATTATAAAATAATAATTTTTTATTTAAACCAAAAGTTACTATAAAAAAATTATACTTGTTAATTAAAAAATAGATATTTATATTAAATTTATAATAAAAATAAATTCATGACACTAACCAGGTATGAAATATAAAAAAAAAAAACAATTAATGTTTTGCATTGCTAAAAATGTCTGTATATAAAATATAAAAAAAATTGCATTGTTCAATTTTTTTTTCATATGAAAAAACAGTGAAAACTTGTAAAACAAATGCGAAAAATATAAAATATGTTTTTCAAACTCGGAATATTTTCAGTTTTTTGGATGAAGAAAAAATATATTTAAATAAAATATTCTAGTTTTCCTTTCTTGGCTCCAATTTTTCAAAAAGTTAGAGTATTATTCTATTTCCAAGCAACCCATAAAAATTTCCTGCTATCTTAGCCTGGTTGACATTTGCACCATTTACTGTTAACCTAAAAATATATTTTTTTAATTATTTCAAACAAATAAGCACTACTTGGTTGGCTCAAATTGCAATACAAATGTGATATAATACAAGCCATGGATATTAAATTTGGTATGGCTTAGTGTATACACATGATATGTAACTCAACTGATCAGGTTCTAAATTTATTTTCTAGAGGTCACCAATTTGAGTCCCACAAGCTCAGAGTCATTGGAGGCTTACAAGGTCATTAACTTTACGGTCCGTGGGATTAGTCGAAATACATGCAAGCTGATCCGGACACCTACATCAATCTAAAAAAATATATAAAACCTAGTCTAAACTGAGTTTTTTTTAATAGTTTCAAACATTTACTTGACTAAACTTGGATGGCCAAATAGTCAACTAGTAGAACTCGAGAGAAACCTCTTAGGTCAATTCCAATCATTTTTTTTTAAATGATATCGTTTTGAAATTGACTCGGTGATCCATAAGTTGATTTGAATACCAAGTAACCCAGGCCACATCTTGGACCATAACTGACAACTATGAAATAAATCAACAATAATTAGTCCAACTAGAGCCTTTTGTATTAGAAAAGCAACTAGATCTTTGGCCCGCACTACGCTACCGATCATATCATTTTTTCTTGACATTAAAAAATATTTAATTGTTGATAACGTTTTTTTTACTAGGAAAAAATGTTAAATCATGAAAGGATTGACCTGGTATAATCCGGTCAACTTGACAAGTTTAGAGAATATAGTTTCATTAAAAAAAATTCAAGATGAAATTTTTAAAAAATATTGAGACGGAAACATATTTGATCGACCCAGGTTAATTTAGGTTAAATTGTCATATCCGTAACTTAAATCATGAGACTAAGATAACCCCACAGAAAGCAAATTGAAGCAAATCATTAAACTTAATTCATAATCAACACAATATTAAATGATGATTTTTTTAAAAAAAAAAGATATAATTAAAAAAACAAAAAAAACAAGCAGACAACTTAGGTTAACATGCTAAACCAACAATCTGGATCATGTAACTGAGATAACCATGTAGAAAGAAAAATAAAACAAATTATGAGGCCGAGTTCTCAATCAACCTAATGTTGAATGATGAAATTAAAAAAAAATATCAATTAAAAAAAACAAAAAAAGACTCAAGTCAACCTATCAAACTCGTAACTTATCTAATGAAACTACGGTAACCTCATAAAAAATAAACAAAAAAATATATATATGTTTAATTCCAAATCAACCATATAGTGAGGGATAAGATTGAGGAAAACAACTTTAACTAGAAAAATAAGAGGGAAACTCAAGTTAACTTGTTAAACTTGCGCTATAGGTCATAAGACTAAAATAAGTAAACTCAATGTTAAAGAATGAAATTAGAAGAAAAAAAATACTAAACCTAAAAAAAAAGCATTGTTAAAGTGAATTGTGCTTTGTAAGGACGAGAACATTGAATCCCCATACAGGTCATAAGACCGAGATAAGCAAATTCAATATTAAATGATAAAATTAAAAAAAATATTAAGAAAAAAAAAATAAAGCATTGTTCAAATGTTTTGTGAGGCGAGGAGTAATGAATTCCCCTCCTCAATTAATTTGGGTTAATATTTTTTTTTAAAAAAAAAGCTTTATTTGATTCTAAAATATTAATTACTCTATTGTCACTCGCATCCTTAACTTTTTTGATTTTATCAATTCTGCATAAAGTATGAAAAATATAAAATAATATCACTTTCTGATTTATCTATTGTTAATGATAGTTAAATATTATAACCATTTTATTCATCCTAGCTAGATGTTTTTATTAGAAACATCAAAATAAACCATAGTTTGCCCATGGTTATAAGAGTCAATCTAAGGTCTAGGTCGTAGGTTAAAAGACTAACCTAGTTCAACATAACATTTTTTTTAAAAAAAAGCTAGAAGTAGCGTTATTTTGATTAAAAAAACATATTTATTCACCAATTCAACTTATACCAAGCCTTGAGACAGCGAGTCATCATATTGACCCACCATGTTAGGCTAGGTCTTATAGTTAGGAATCTAGGAAAACCACTTTTTTGTCTTTTTTTATTTTATTTTATCAATTATGCATCAAGTGTAATGAATATAAGACAATAACACTCCCTAATTTATCCATTGTTAATGATAGTCAAATGTTATATCCACTTTATAAATGCTCGTTAAATGTATTTTTTTAAACATTAAAATAAAACTCCAATCTACCCTTAGTTACAACAACTAATCAAAGGCTCGTGTCGTGGGCTAGGACATTGTCATGGTTCAACGTAACCTTTTTGCTTTTTTGACAAACAAAGCAAAAAAAAAAAAATACTATTTTGATAAAACAAAATTAGATTTTTCCATCAACCCGGCTTGCACTAGGCAATAAGAGAACGAGTCATCGTATTAACCCACTAGGCCAGGTCATTAATGAATAATTTATCTCTCAAATCATTGTGATTGGTTTTTACAAGTTAGTGAATTGTAGGGGACAAAAGAAAAATTGACCATGATTTGATGCTAAGATTATATTTTAAGGCATATCTAAGTTTAAGTTTATTTTAATGAGGTAAATTGAAAGTATCTTATCATTAATAGTGGATAGATTCAAGATGATGTTATATAGTATGTATCATGTTAGAAATAAAATTAAAAGTTTTGTAATTCAATTTATACTAGGTGATGGTTTGAAGCTAGATTAAGGTTTCTCCACACTATAAAATAATATAAAGAGGTGAAGAAAAACATTATATATCCATATAAAAAAACATTGTGATTTGGAACAATGTTTTTCTTATTTTTTTTTTGTATTTAAATCATTTTATACTCCAATCATTGATTTGTTTTTTTTCAATATTGTCATTTAACGTTGTGTTAATTGAAAATTAGACCCGATAACCTTTTTAGATTAGTTTGCTATGAGGTTTTCATGCTGTCAAAAAAATATCCCGAGATTAAGTTAATGCTTTGTTTAATAAGGCAGAATCCATTATCCTATTAAAACAAATTGAAATTGTAGGGAACAAATTTGATACTAAAACAAAAAAGCAGCTTTGTTATCTTTTTTCACGAGTCATGAAGTATGGATTTTAAAATTTTGGCACCCAAAGTTCCTTCATTTTTTATCATTGTTTTTAGGTTTTGATATTTTGATCTTATACTTTATTTATTTTATATTTTAATCCCCGAATTTTATAAGAAGAGAAAGTAATAAAAAAACAACAAAGAAGAGAAAAAGAGATTAGTTGTCCATATTCCAGTAACCAAAAAAGCTGATATTGGTGTTAATGAGTTCTATTTAATTACAAGAGTTTCGTTCATTTGTTTTTAAAATAATTAATATTGTTGAAAAAGGAAGATAAAGGCTTGGATTTTTTTTTATTCAAGATGATTTTTTATGTTTTTTACATATTAATTATTTTAGTTTAAATATGGTTTATTAAGGTTTATGGGTTCTTTCTGAGGTGTTTTTATATAAAAAATAGTGAAAATAGCTTTGATGAATCCAAAAAGTAGGGAGCTGATTTCTTACCGCATTAGGTGGTCACAATATTATCAATACATCACACAGTTTATTCATTTTATTAAAAAAAAAAGAAAAAAATGGTGGTCAGGCATGTAGGTTTGATTTTATAGCCCACGCGTCTAGCTTTTCTTTTTAATGGCTTCAGCAATAGACCAGGCACGCTAGCCCACCTAGGCTTAAGAGCCTTGCTTTTTTTGGCTTTTATGTTGTTTTATATATTTCTTTCCTTAAGTTTTAACTAAAATTCATTAAAATACATCGGGGGTGTTATTTTTTTTAATACCGTTTTTTTTTAAACATGATTATAACATTGTTTTTATTATATTATTATGCACTTTTTTTGTACATCCTTCATGACGCTTTTTTTCTTAAAATTGTTTTGGTGACTTTTTTTTTTATATGTATCTATTTTTATCATTGTATGATGAAATAAAAAATTGAAATCTAATCAAGTTCACAATCTTAATCGAGGGTTTAATGAGTTAACCCGAATGGATTGAGTCATTCCAAATATTACCATCTTAATATTAAAAAAAAAAAGTTAAAACGATATCGTCTTAATATTTTTTTTAAGTCAAACTGAGTTTAACTAGATTGACCAAAATTTTTTTAACCGTTAAGTTGACTAAATCATATCAAAAAAAATATAATTAATTTAATTTGAAACCTGATACAAAGCAAGGCTAGGACAAGGGATATTGATGTCAAGGTTGCTTTAATAACATTTTCAAAAGTTTAGAATTCTAATCTGATGATTATGATCATGATAAGATGTTGTCTATAAAACAAATATTATGGTATAAAATTGTCAAAAAAAAATCAAGCACGTTAAAGAGATAAAATTGCTTTAATTAGATAAATACATTTTCTTATCCTTACTTCAAATTTACCCAAAATTTTTTTTTGATATTTGTTCTGATTGCTCTTGACCTTTTTTTTTATAAAAAAAACATAGAACAAAAAAATTATATTTTTATAGAGAAAAGAGGTATTAATAAGAAAATGAAGAATTATACTAGCAAATTATCTTGTTTCATTGAAATTTAAATTATTATTATTCTCACAAAAAAAATATTATCATATAATTAAATATATTTTTTTTTGAAAGGCTTGGTCCAACACGAAGATAGATATATTAATCTGTATCTATCTTCAACTTCTTATCTAGTCTCTAGTTAGCATTACAAATTCTTTTTAATATTTATTTGTGCAAATATTTCTCAATTTATGTTATTGAAAACAAGCTAAAAAATGTGTTGACAACATTTGTATATATTTTTACGTTAAAGATATTTTTAGTTTGACAAGTAGTGAAGTGTGGGTTAATTGGCTAAATCTAACAAATACACTAAAAGAATTGAGGTTGTTATTGTTCATATAAACTATGACTGAATTATTTTTTTACGTTTCGATCATCAAACTTTTTTAATTGCAATTTCATCGTCCTAAGTTAGATTAACACGGTTTTTTTAATTTGAATCTTCTTGCTCACACAAAATGTTTAGGGATATCTTGGTAATGAATTGAAGAAAAAATATTGCAAAATAAGATTTACTTGTAGCTAAAAATACAAATTAAAAAAATAAAGACTGAACTTAACAAACAAAACAAAGCAAACTCCATTTTGATATTGACATGGAAAATTTCTATTTATTCCTTATTATTTTCATTATATCTATTGTATAGTCTTTAGTATTTTAGCATTTCACATTTCGGATCAACATTTTATTTATTTTATATTTCAATCCTTATAAGTTGTGAAATGAAAGAGAAAGTCAATAAAAAATGTTGATGAGAAAAAAAGTGTTGGATGATCTTGGTGTTAATAGGTTGAATTTTTTTAGAGGAATTCCATGGAAATGGCCTCTTAGAATGCCAACAAAAAATATGCTAGAGTTGTTAATGTTTTATTATTTATTTATTTATTTTTATTTTTAAAGAGATTAAAAACTACATTTATTTTGAAAACATATTTATAACGATTTTTAATATGTTTTTTTACTTCAAGTAAAAACAATTAAGAAAAATAGTTTTAATGGTCCTAAATCTCAAAATCTATTTTCTTGTGTCCAATAAATATTGTAGAGGACATAAAGTTGTTTTTTATAATTAAGTAATAAGCTAAAGGGTGTAGGGAATTTACTGTTCACCCACACCCCAATCTAGTAATAGACAAAGAATTCTTTTTTTTTTCACTTTTTCATTTTTTAATAGACAATGAATTCCTTTTTTTCCCCTTTTTCATTTTTTTTTCCAACTTTCTCATTTTTTTATTTTTTTCATTTATTTTTTTCAAAATTATCTTTGGCGATTTAACTTTTTTAATATTGAGCTGGTTAAAAATTTTGCTTTGTAATTTTTTTTCTTTAAAATACTATGAATTGCTACAGTGTTTTTCCACATGATTTTTCTATTTATTTTTTTTAAATTTTATTTATTGATTTTATTTTTTTAATATTGAGCTGATTGAGAATTTAGTATTTTGATTTTTTTTTCTTTAAAACATTGTTGATTGCTACAATATTTCTCTACATGGTTTTTTTTGTTGATTTTCTTCAAAATTATCTTTTTTGATTTTATTTTTTAATATTGAACTGGTTAAAATTACAGTTATAATATGTGAGGAAAACACTGTAACTTTCCTCGCAAATTACTGTGGATTGCTATAATTTTTTTCCCATATGGGTTTTTTTTCTGTTTTGTTATGTTTTTCTCTAAAATTATCTTTGTCAATTTTATTTTTGAAATATTGAGCTGGTTAAGAATTGTAATTACAAGTAAATACAAATAAGACTAAATCATGCGGGGAAAACATTGTAACTTTCCTCACAAAACACTATGGATTGAAACAGTTTTTCCTCACATGGTTTTTTTCTATTTTCTTTTTTTTGTAATATTTTTTTCTAGAATTATTTTTGTTGATTTTACTTTTTTAATATTGAGCTTGTTAGAATTTAACTTTGTAATAAAGCTTAATCATGTGGGGAGAGCAATGTAACTTTCCTCACAAAACACTATGGATTGCTACGGTTTCTCTCAACATAATTTTTTTTTCTTGTGATTTTTTCAAAATTATCTTTATCAAATTTATTTTTTTAATATCGAGCTTGTTGAGAATTACAATTACAAATCATTACAAATAAGGTTAAATTATATGGGGGAGCAGTGTAACTTTCATTAAAAAATATTATGAATTGCTACAATGTTTCCAACATGGTTTTTTTTCCTAAAATTATCTCTGTTGATTTTTTTTTAATATTAAGCTGATTGAGAATTTAGCTTTGTAATTTTTTTCTTTAAAAAACTGTGAATTGTTGCAGTGTTTTTCCATGTGATTTTTTTTATGATTTTTTCCAAAATTATCTTTGTTGATTTTTTTATAATATTGAGTTGGTTAAGAATTATAATCACAATAAAGCTAAATCATAAGAGGAAATCGTTATAGTTTTTCTCACAAAACACTATGGATTGCTACAGTATTTCTCTAAATGATTTTTTCTATGATTTTTTTCTAAAATTATCTTTGTCAATTTTATTGGGGAAAACACTGTAGTTTTCCTCACAAAACATTGTTACTTGCTACAATGTTTTTCCTCATAGGTTTTTTTCCTTTCAAAATTATCTTTGTT
>Ga0325402_1004093_pt1 | contig 13392 bp, 8 predicted proteins | sample PopdelMetagenome_22_FD_207212 | JGI IMG/M metagenome (GOLD analysis project Ga0325402, IMG submission 207212) | Populus deltoides microbial communities from Bellville, Georgia, United States - Xylem-PdKOR-R3 | ecosystem: Host-associated > Plants > Phyllosphere > Stem > Wood/Secondary xylem... | reverse complement strand
AACAATTTATTTCATATGAATCACAATCAAGCACAACACACTATTATCACTATATCAATCTAATTTAAGCATAACAACGTCATTTAAACACCATAACTTCCACAATTCTACCAATTTAAATACTTTCATTTTCCTATGTTTAACAAACATAAATCAATTCCTAAACAACTTATTTCATATGAATCACAATCAAGCATGACACCCTACGAGCACCATATCAATCTAATTTATGCATAACAACGTCATTTAAACACTATAACTTACACAATTCCGTCAATTTACATACTTTCATTTTCCCATGTTTAACAAATATAAACCAATACCCTAACAACTTATTCTACATGAACCACAATCAAGCATAACATACTACCATCATCATACTAATCCAAATTAATTATGTAAACACTTGACCTAGAATTATAAACCAGTGTTAAAAAGGGTAATACTCAATTGAAAGACAAAATTACGAGGAAGATTTTTTATGATTAGAAAAGATAATCCTTAGTAATGTTAACATAAATTTCAGATAAAATAAAAAACCAACTTAGTATGTGAAATGTCAGCCTCATTGTAAACTTCGTGATTAATTGAGTACATTCCAATCGGGTAAAATAATTATTTGAAAGAAAATCCTTGTGAGTTGGGGTGAAAATTCATAGAAAGATATAATGGAACTCTGAATAAATGAATGTTTAAATTTATGCGCAAATAATGTTGGCTGTTGTTGTAAACCCTGTATTTTACCGCGTAAATTTCTACAAAATATGATGAGATATTCTGAAGAAAATTTATTGTGATTAGGGTAAAATTCCCTAAAAGAGTATTATTAATACTGAATTAAATGAAAATAAAATAATGTATAAAAAATCCACAATCAGGAATTTTACGGAAACTACCCTTGTTATAAACCAAAGGAGTGGTAATTTTGTAATTATACAAGAACAGTCTTCCCCCTTTGTTTTTATATGCTGAATGAAATCCCAGCAATATATATTCTTCTTGTTCTTCTTCTCCCCTTAAGTTTTGGTGAGAGGGTGGGTTAGTAACAAAGGAAGTGAGGTTTAATAAGAAATTTGATACCAAAATTAGTGGGTTAAAAAGAACAATGAGAGGACTTAAGCACAGAGAGAGAAACAAGGATTCTGAGGAAGAAGATTTGGAGGAGAACTTGAAAGCAAACCACCAATTGAGTTCAATTTATATAAATAAGATGTTTTCCATGGTTATTTTTTATTATTCTAGTGATTTGGTGATGAGGGGATGAAAACTCCCAAATCCTAAAATTTATGGTTTATGTAAATTGACAGAGAGATGGAAAATTAAAACTTTTTTTTTTTATTGTTTATGGTATGATAATAATCTATATGTGATTTTAATCAACCATAACAGTGGACTTGTCTTGTATAATGTGTGAGAAAGCCAGCCGTTTAAACGGGAATATAAAATTTAAATGCAAAGAGTCAGCCATTTGGTCAGGGGGTACAAAATTTAGAGATGAAGTGCCAGCCTCCTTGGATGAAGGCTAGTGATTCAATATAAATGAGCTAGCAACAAGAGCGAAGACTGCGAATCTTGAAAGAGTTGAGAACACACACACACACACACAGAGGCTTTTTCTACGGCGGGGAGCTTTTGATTTGGTCAATTACTGAGCAGAGGAGAAGGGAGAGTTGATTGATGGAAAGGAAATTTAGAACGCCAATCCCGCCACCAAATGTTGGACAGTAAATGCTTTTGAAATAGAAAGCAGAAAAAAGAAGAAAAGAAAACTGCTGGGTCACCTTCACTTTCAGCGACAGCAATTAGTCTTACCATGCACTGATGCCCCACCATGACTGTTGACTTTCAACAGTACCATATTTCTTATAAACAGTTTGGAGTTTTTTAAATTATTTTATGTCCCAATTAATTATAGTTAAATCTCTTTTTTTATCAAAATTAAAGAACAAAACTAGCTAATTTCCAAAAGAGCATTCGTTAAGAAGCATTTAAAATGCTTAATTATCAAAAGGGAATAGAATATTATAATCATCGCTCATTTAAGTTAATACCACTTAAATAACCTTCGATATTTCTAAAATAGTTTACCACATCTCCATGCCCACAGTAATATTTTCTTTTTTTCAACAAAAAAAAAAGAGAGTAAAATTTCTAGAATAGTTTGATTCAAAGTGAGGACTAATAAGGATATATTTCACATAAAAAATGAATATTAATAGCACAATTTTCGGATATATAGAGTGTAATTTAATTATATAGAAATAAGTTTCATGTGAAAACATACTAATAGTGGGATTAATTAGTTAAAATTGTTATGAAACTCAAATTCTGAAATTGTTATTGAATCTTTCTGCTCGGTGATAATTAGTGATATTGCAGAAAGCTCCAAGATGCTGACGAGCTAAGAAATCTTGGCAATGGGCGAGGTCACCCCTCTTGTTTCCCCCTGTAAACATGGTTGATTCCGCCTAGTTGTCAAACGAGATCTACTGAGAATTTCCTTTAGAAAAACTGTGAGAGTTTCGGGGATAAATGGAAATGAAAACATTTGTGCTGTTCTTCTGGTAGCACAGCAACCTTGCTTCCTTGTTACTTAAAGTTGTCATCTTTTTCCTTCCACAATAATGTAAAAGAAGGCAGGAGCAGGCATATCAAATGATGCAGCACCCCCTGTCTCCATGAAAAGTGAAAAAAAGCTTCATAAAATAGCCCAAGAAGAGATTCGAATACAGCAATCCTGAGGCTCCTGGTCAATGCATGGGTTTCTTACCTGCTACCACAGTACTGAACATGTAGCTCGTTATTTCTAGTGGTCCTTTACGCTGTGGAGCTTCTTCACTTTGAGCAATTTCCCTCCTAAAGATAACAAATTAAAGGAGAGGAAAGTTGACCACATTATCATGATTTCTTTGCATTGCATGTTAGCTAGTAATCATTGGTTGTCATAACTGTTTTTTGTTTGTGTTTTTTTTTTAACAGGAGAAGACAGAGATGCAAAACATGACCCACTATTCCCACTGTATTATTGTCCATGATCCTGGTTTATGTGATATCGGGAGAGAGGTAGAAGTTGATTTTCAAAGTATTTTTTATTTGAAAATAAATTAAAATAATATATTTTTATTTTCAACAAGTAGAAACAATCTAAAAACATGAAAGCAAATTAATTTAAAATAAAAAATAAATAAAAAAAACCGAGCTTCAAAACACTCCCTCTAAAATACCAGAGCAGAGGATCACCAAACTGAATATTTTCACTTGTAGGTTAGTAAGCCCAAAAGGACTCAGTTGATTATTAGTGTCCATGGTAGTTTGTAACACAAAAGGAATAGTATTTATTCATCATCAAGAGGGAAAACCTTGGGGGAGCATTTAGCTATACATATAGAAAAGAACAGAGAGATGTCGAGTTACAGATGCTTTAACCAAATGTTATTACCACAACTACTGATCTAGAAATTCTCTCTGAAACAAATGATGGGCGTCTGTAAAGTTGCATTCCTTTTAATAAAGTGGGTTTTACTTTGATGATAAAAGTCGCATTCCTATATAATGAGGGCACCCTGTGTGTCTCATGGTAATTAAAATCTGATCAAGATTTGTGTGGGGTTAAAAGGGTGCAGCAGGCAACAAGAAGAATCAGAATTGTGATATCCATCGTTGTTTTTTAATTGAAAATATATTAAAATGATATTTTTAGTTTTTAAAATCAAATGTTCATGAAAAACAGAACGCAAAAACATGAAAGAAAGCAGGACATGGATGCCGATTCCACACCCAGACGAAAGCAAAAGCAGAACAAGAGGAGTGCAATTTACTCGTTCCATATGGGATCGAGGAGTGGAGAACAGCAATCATTCAGGCAACCACCTTAGGGCTCCTTTAATCATAAAGATCATTAAAGTTACAGTAATTAAGAGGGTCTCCCCCACATCACTCTTCCTTTAATCATGAGACCACATTTTCCATTTAAGATTATATACATAAACACAAGATTTGTCTTCTTCCCCCGCCTTCCCTCTCTCTCTGTTCTATATTTAAACTTTTTTTTTTCTAAATCTAAAACAGATGAGAGACAAAATAGAAATGAAGAGCTCTCTCAAGTCTCAACTCTCCTCTTTCTTTGCATATTTTTAAAACGTTGTATCTTCCCTTGCTCATTCTTCCTGCCTTTAGCTAGCCTAAAGAAAGATAACAGCATGAAGACAGTTTTTTTCCTCTATTTCACCATCTTTCTCTCTTTCCGCACCTCTTTTACTGTTACTGCTGCTCCTCCAAATGACACAAGTGCTCTTACTCTCTTCCGCCTCCAAACTGACACTCACGGCAACCTCCTCTCCAACTGGACTGGCCAGGACGCCTGTGGTTTCCCCACCTCGTGGCTTGGCGTCGGATGCTCCGCCTCCGGCCGTGTGGTTTCTCTCTCTTTGCCCTCTCTCTCACTTCGTGGGCCCATCACTTCACTTTCTCTCCTTGACCAGCTTCGCCTCCTAGACCTCCATAACAACCGCCTGAATGGCACCATTTCTCCACTCACAAACTGCACCCATCTCAAGCTTCTCTACCTTGCTGGCAATGACTTTTCAGGTGAAATTCCACCCGAAATCTCCTCTCTCAAGCGTCTCCTTCGTCTTGACTTGTCCGACAACAACATACATGGCAAGATCCCCGGACAGTTGACCAATTTGACCAAGCTGTTAACACTCCGCTTACAAAACAATGAACTGTCCGGTCAAATTCCTGATTTTTCCACGTCATTTCCAGATTTAAAAGAGCTGAATTTGTCCAATAACGAGCTTTACGGACGGTTACCAGATAAGCTACTGAAGAAATACAGCGACCGAAGCTTTTCTGGCAATGAAGGTCTGTGCGGGTCCAGCCCATTGCCAGTGTGTTCCTTCACAGGCAATGAACAACCAGTCGATTCAGATGAAACAGTACCCTCTAATCCTAGCTCTATGCCTCAAACCCCACTCCTTGGCAAAGATAAATCTCACTTACATAAAGGACTAAGCCCTGGTGCTATAGTGGCAATTGTGATGGCAAATTGTGTAACATTACTGGTTGTGATTTCGTTTTTAGTTGCGTATTACTGTGGTAGAGATAGTAGTAGTGCAAGTTCAAAAGCGGGTAGTGAGAGTGGAAAGAGGAGGAAGAGTGGGAGTAGTTATGGGAGTGAAAAGAGAGTGTATGCAAACGAGGGTGGAGATAGTGATGGGACTAATGCTACAGACAGGAGTAAGCTAGTGTTCTTTGACAGGAAGAAGCAGTTTGAACTTGAGGACCTATTGCGTGCGTCGGCAGAGATGCTTGGGAAAGGGAGCTTGGGGACTGTATATAAGGCGGTGCTCGATGATGGTTGTACAGTGGCTGTCAAGAGGTTGAAGGATGCAAACCCTTGTGCTAGGAAGGAGTTTGAACAGTATATGGATGTGATTGGGAAACTTAAGCACCCAAATATTGTGAGACTTGCAGCTTACTATTATGCCAAGGAAGAGAAGCTTCTCGTTTATGATTATCTTCCTAATGGGAGCCTCTACTCACTTCTTCATGGTTTGTGATTTTTCAATCCTATTGGATTTTAATGAATTTTTTCATTAGCAGAATAGTCTGTTTCTCGATTATTTATTTATTTTTGTTAATTGTTTCGTTTGTGCAATCTCAGGGAATCGAGGTCCAGGGAGGATTCCTCTAGATTGGACTACAAGAATCAGCTTGGTGTTGGGAGCGGCTAGAGGATTGGCAAAGATACATGAAGAATATAGTGCATCAAAAATCCCCCATGGGAACGTGAAATCTTCCAATGTGCTCCTCGACAAGAATGGTGTTGCTTGCATTTCTGATTTCGGGTTGTCTCTACTTTTGAACCCAGTCCATGCCATTGCAAGACTGGGAGGATACAGGGCTCCAGAGCAAGCAGAAATCAAGAGGCTCTCTCAGAAGGCGGATGTGTATAGTTTTGGGGTCTTGTTGTTGGAAGTTCTTACAGGCAGAACTCCTTCGGAGTACCCCTCGCCAACACGCCCACGTATGGAAGACGAGGAGCAAGCAGTAGATCTTCCTAAGTGGGTGAGATCAGTCGTTAAGGAAGAGTGGACATCAGAAGTATTTGATCAAGAACTCTTGAGGTATAAGAACATTGAAGAAGAACTTGTATCAATGCTTCACGTGGGGTTGGCTTGTGTGTTTCCACAACCTGAAAAGAGGCCTACAATGGCAGAAGTGGCTAAGATGATTGAAGACATTAGGGTGGAGCAGTCTCCTCTGGGGGAGGACTACGATGAATCTCGCAATTCGCTGTCACCTTCCCTCGCAACCACTGAAGATGGGATGGCGGGGTATTGATGTTCCATTGCCTAAAACTAGCAAGTGTCGATTGCTTAAATTTCTTTATTGTCCTATCCTCTGTTTCATTTGCAGGCAGTATCTCCTTGTTGCTGGCTTTTCATAAGACCCTGAGATTGTATCATGTTTCTTTGTAAGATTTGTAGTCCTTAATGCCCTGCATTTTATCGCTGTTGCAGGTGGGAGGATTTAATATCTCTTGCACCTGTCTCTGAACAATATAGTTCTTCCTAGTCTTCTTTAATGTAAAATTTAGTTTTCGGCGTTTAAATTAATTATTCAGTGAAAATTCCCAGCAGCTTAGCCTATCCAAAAGGTTAGAAGCAATCCCTTCCTACTTGTCGTTCATCAGGTCAGGTAGTAGGAGGAATGTTGAAGCTGTATTCGAGTAAAATATTTTGAAAAGACACACTAGCATCACTTCCAAAAGGAATGAATTAACGAAACTGTAAATTTAACTATTATTTTTTTAGAGGTATAAGAATATAGATTTAGGGTTGATTAGAATTTTTATAAAGATAACTTGAAAATTATATGTTTTGTTTCGTTTTAAATAATTGTTAAAGGATTGAGTCGTTGTAAATGATAAGTCGTCTAATTATCCGATCTCTAATAATAATCCACATAATCACTAATAAGAAATTTTCTAAACACTTTTAAGAGAGTGGAATACTAAACCCTTTTAAGATAGGGGAATTGTTATACGTATTTTTGTAATGAACTCTACTCATATTAGAAAATAAGAGGTATAGTTTTTTATTTATTGGTAAACCTAAAAACCCTATAAATAATTAAAAATATCAATTTTCCTTTAAATAATATCACCTATATTATTTTAAGGTAATTTTATAAATTTATTCAATCAAGTCTTTACTTGATTATTTCTAGGTCTAGAATTGTAACTCCCTATATTAATTACATTATAGTCCTCAATTTCTAAAATTTACTTACAATCAAATCACACTTGATTAATCATTCCATTTTAATTTCTGACCAATAGTTCTTATATGTGTGACCCATTAGATTTCTTAATAAGTTGGCCCAAATATAAATTATAACCATAAATAAAATAAGATTAAACAAATTAATTTATTATCAATTAAATAATTGATTAATTTATATTAGAAAATCAAGTAAAATGTTTAATAACATGTCATGATCTCCAAATATTAGAAAATTCATAAGTGGTTTAACTTGACCTTTCAATGACCTGTTTCTCAATGTAATTATTATTCATTCATTAATAATGTTTCAATTTAGACACTATAGCATAGAGTGTGTATACTATGTCAAATTATGTTTGTTCTCAGCATCATAATCATTGATTCTTTAAATAAAATTTGAAACTCTTTCAAATCTCATTCTACCTTATGCATGGATTTACAATTAATACTTTTTCAGAATATATAAAACATTTTTCAGAACATATGAAATATTTTTTATAATTCACCTAAGATAATAGATCATCTTTTAATTATTTAAATACATTTATATAGTTCATGTTATACTCAATAGTTGTCCATTTATTACCCTTGAATAGGACAACTTGTAGTTTGATCAAAACATAACACTCCCTATATAAGATAAATTGGTAATCTCAAGTCTAAATATAACTTACACAACTGTCACGTGTAGCGGTGAGTAAAAAAACAGAGAAAACCGGAAAAAAATAACCAAAAAAATCAAACCATGAAAAAAAACCGATTAAACCGATTAGAATTTTGAAAAAACCGACTAGTTCAGTTCGGTTTACAAGTCTGAAATCGAAAAAACCGAACCCAGATCGAAAAAAGCCGAAAAAACCCGAGCCAAACCGAAAAAATGAGCCAAAATCGAGCCGAACTGGAAAAAAACGGAGCCAAAACCACGTCAAACCGAAAAAACTGAGTCAAACCGGTTTGAACCAGTTTTTGTTCTAAAAAACCAAACCGAAACCGGTCGGTTTGAACCGGTTTTGGTTTTTAAAAAAAAATATTCGATTTGGTTACTTTTTTTATAAAAACCGAGCTGAACCGAAAATGATCACCCCTCACGTGAGCCTTTTCATAAACACATGTAATTTTTTTTGTGGAATTCTCATGCAAGTCAGCTCAGTATACATGCCATCAGACAAATAAATATTTACATATTAATTCTAGGTATCCCTCATATCTTTGCTTATGAAAACAATTGTTTCCTTTCATAAAAAAAAAAACCATAATGTGTACTAGTTTTAATAGCTCTAATTAATATTCAGTCTTAACATGGCATTAACCAGAAATATTCAGAAACAATAGAAACTTCATAATTATAACAACTTTATAATTTTCTTTACAAAATATTTTTGTTTTAAAAACTTTAACTTTACTCTAGATTTATTAATCAAATATTAGATTTATTAATCAAATATTAAATAAATATTAAATATAAATAAATCTTTATTAATAAATTAAAAATATTTATATAAACAAAATTAAAATCAATACCATATATAACAAATTAAAACCAATATCACGTATAACCAGTTAATTTACAACAGACCAAATATACTAGCAATGTCACCATGCTTGCCATTATTTTTCCAATAAAGAAAGCAGAACTAATGGCTAATTTCGAAGCTATACCAGCTAGCTACAAAGAGCATGAATTTACGTTGTTGCTTAACTCTGAATACCTTCTGTTGTCAAACCTGACAGATCAAGATTACAGGGTGAACGTCATTTATTGATTTCACGTCATTTGTCATAACAATTTGGATATTGTTTGTACATGGATTCCTAGTAGAAAGTTCGTCTCGGTTGGTTGATTGGTTCCATATACATGCTCTGGGAACATCGTATTTAGAGACCTGGGGTTGACCTCTCACCTTCGACAACTTGTTCTCGTCATCTTTTCCGGCAACATTTCATTCTTTGTGGCAAGGCAGGCAGGCCCGGTCGAAAAATATTCTTCTTCCGGTGTTACAGTAAAAATTGACTTCAAGGGTATCATGATTTTTAAACTCTTTATGTGTGTGTGTGTGTGTGTCTATATATATATTTGATCTGAACATCATCTTGCATTGTTTTTCTGGAGTGAAAACGATTAATCAATCACGAGATACCAGCATTACTGCACTGCAAAATCATCAGGGAGGACTTGTCAATCAGCTCCAATTCTCAGCAATTGGAGAGTAAAGAAGATCCACACCCTGACTTCTCACAGGCATCAAGAAAACCTTTCAACTCAACAAAAAGTACTTTAGATGCCAGTAACTGTCCCAGAAGGGTATACGTAACAGCAATTACATATGGTATCTGGAATAAAATATCCAGTGAGGCGTTAAGCATGTTGTAGAATTTAGCCGATCCTCCCAGTTTGATCGATCAGTGTACCAACTTGCTCTCCGCATAATGCTTTTGAGATGTTCCCAGGCTCAAGGAGGTTGAAGACCACAACTGTACAAAACAAAATTATTCATTTAGCATGGAATAAGATCTCCCAAGAATGATCCAACAACAATACTATATGGCTAAAATATGGCGATTTTATGTCAACAAACAGCAAAAACAACCTTTACAGGAGCAAGAAAATGAACTGATATGTTAGTAACAGAAAAGGTGCAGCAAAATTTACCAACCAGGAATGTTGTTCTCTTCACAAAAGGTCAGTGCCATCATGTCCATTGATGTGGCGCCTCTGGAGACCAAGTCCCTGATGGAGATGTGCTCAAATATAAAATTGCTGTCTGGAGAATGGCAGTCATAGACGCCATCAACATTGGTACCTTTAAGGACTGCCTCGGCATGAACTAAGGAAGGAAAGCGTGTCAGGTGAGATCCAAAGCACAGTGAAGAAAGAAAAAGTGAAATCTAAAATTAACCAAAAATGAGAGAGAGAGAGAGAGAGAGAGAACAATTTTTGCTAATGAATTAAAAATATCATGCAAGAAATGTAAATCAGGCAGAAAGCATACTCTCTGACGCTTGAACAGCAGCAGCAGTGTCAGTGGAAAAGAGTGGATTTCCAGTGCCAGCACCAATGCCACCAAATATCACTACTCTGCCTTTCTCAAGATGCCGAATAGCTCGTTGCCTACTGTATGGTTCTGAAACCTCCTGCATTGCGAATGCAGTTTGCACACGTGTTTGAATGCCTGTCTTCTCTAATGCTGACTGGAGCAATAAAGAATTCATCACACTTGCCATCATACTGATACAGATTGCACAATGAATGTTCAGTTCAGGAAGAACCACAAATTCTGAGAATCACGAATATGTTCCTCAGCCAGCAACCACAAAGTTGAGATCATTGACACGTTTAGTTAGCAGTAAAGCAAGGAAAAGATTGTTATCACTAAAACAATGAAAGATATCAGTAAAAGTTTCATGAAAGAAAAGGAAGCAAATGCTCACTGCATTCAACAAAAATCTCAATGTCAATTGTATTATATGATCATCATCCTCTGTTCACTAACACCACAGAATTAGAATTGAACTAATTGTAACCAAGGATACTCATCCCTAATCTTCCCATCTGTGTAATATCAATTTCATTCCTTCAAAATCACACAGATTCCTTCCTTGTTCAAATGACCACTCACGATTTTATTTTATTTTAAGATGAAAAGAAAATCAAACAAGGTATTGAATGTAAAATCTGAAATCAGGATAAGTATTATTCATTTATGGAGAAGATAGGCATTAAGAGTGAATCAGTTGCACACAGCATGACAGCTACACGAGAGCTCTAATAAAGGCTTAGATTTCAAGTAGACTTGTGCAGTAAGGGCCAGGAAAGAAAGGGAAAAAAAAAAGAGCAACAGTAAACACATCACAGTGGTAGCTACCATGAGCAAATAAATCAGGTTATAACAATAATCACACTGGGAAAGAGACACTAACAAAAGACTATGATTTACAATCACAAGAAGGCTAAAATTGTCCACAGTTTTGTCTTATAGCAATCTGCTAGGAAGCGAGTTACCCTATTTGGTATGCAGTGCGTCTATGTGAGCCTGTTGCAGTCACCCATGTGTTTCCACAAAAGAAATTACGGGCTCCAACAACAATTGCAATCTGGAATACAGAAAAGAGTCGGCATGTTACATGTCAGATTCAGAAAGAAAGCAAAAATCCCACTTGCAATGAGCATACCTCAAGACCAAGTTGGCAAGCCATTGCAACTTCTCTTGCAATCAACGTCATCACCTAACAATAAAAAATTATCAATTTAATTTCAGCTTCAATTCAAAAGAAAATAGAAAAATAATATACAGACAATTTGGTGCGTTTACTAGAGAGAGTGATGTGGGAAGCAGCCTCTCCTATATAATCCCAAGTTTAAGCAGATGCAAGAGGGCACAATTAACCTTTGGGTCAATGTTGTTAGGACCAGTGCCAGCAAGAGCAACACCGCTAATTTTCAAGATTACTCTCCGCCATCTGGTTTTAGACATAGATTTGGGCATCATGTTATTTGTCTGACCTGCAGGACTAGCTATTGTATTTGCATATCTGCCAAAAACAAATGTAAATAAATATATAAGAAGATTGCAACAAGAACACATTATAAAGAATGGAATAGCTACCAAAAATAACAACTGTTGAGGCGCATCTTCAAGCAACAGAAGAAGATAATAACTTGCTCAGTTGTTCCAAACCCAAAACACCATTTTCACTTGAATCAAAGAGGGCAAGTAACCATTAACTATATAGCTGCATATCTCACTCAGTTTAATAGTAATAATATTGTTAGTTAATGATTTTCCTTGCTGACGCAGCTACTACAAACAAAAACAAAGATTTGTGATACAACTTAAGAAACTACGTTGAATAATCTCAGAACTAATTCATCGGAAAGAACATCTAACACAATTCTTGTTTCAACATTAAACCTTACTAAAAACAGTAGTAGCATAGCATTAGCATAGAAAGATATACCTCTTGGATTGCCTAGATACACTAGCAGAAGAAGCGCCACCGCCACCGCCACCATTATCCTCGTCGGCAGGGGCAGGGGCAGGGGGGGCAACCTTGATAGTCAAGGAATTCCCAACAATGTCCTCCATTTTTTGAAACCAAGGCCAATGACTAGTCGAAATACTACCAGTAGTAATCCTATGCCTCTCCAGTTTATACCTCTTCTTCAAATTATCAACTTTATTCTTGCACTGCTCCACACTCTTACTCTGTTTCACCATCGCCGCCACCTCCTCCCAATCTCTCCCTCTTAAATTCCCTCTACTCAGCTGTGTAAATTTCTCCATGTACGCGTCCAACAAGCATCCGATTGCTACGTCACTCCACTCTTCTCGATCCTTCCTGTACTCTCCTCCACCGGATCTTCCTCTCTTGAAAATGTTGTACGGAGTCTCTCCTCCATCGATTTCACCTTCTCGTTCGCTTCTCTTTGATGTCTCATTGTCGCTGTAAGGATTCACGTCTGCGAAAGCTGAATCTGTCTCGTTGTTATCCTGTCTGTCTTCCTCACCGTCCAGAGGAAGGACCGACTCAGGAGGCGCGTGGATCGGAGTTGATTTCGTTGGGTATCGGTAGGGGTGGTGGATGATGTGATGATGGTGGTTATCATCGCCGAGGAGAGAGAAATCCTCGTCACAGGAAGACGCCATGAAATGGAAGGGACGTTACAGTCAGGGTTACGGGAACGACGACGTTAGGGAGAAGAATGAAGCCGTTTGAGGAAAAGGAGAGGGAGGTGGTTTAACGGAAGGGGAGAATCGTGAGTTTAGGAGGGATGGGCCGTCACGGGCTCTGACGGACCCGTTAAGTAATGGAGAAATGTGTGTGGGCACGTGTGTGGGACCTTAGTTCCGTAACTTTTAAAATGTTACCAAAGCTTTAGTCTCTGATCTATATCCTCGTTCTCAATTAGATCCAGAACCTGTATACTTTGTCAATTTAGTCCTAATTGTTTCAAAAAAAATTCAAAGTCTTATCTTATCTTAATAAAATAGCAAAATGGAAACAATCGAAGTTTGTTGTTTTTTTTACACGTGTTTCACTGATGTGTACAGGTGTTTTTGGTGGAGCATGACATTCTAGATTGTCTAATGATGCCAATGCTCTC
>Ga0325402_1004091_pt1 | contig 13395 bp, 12 predicted proteins | sample PopdelMetagenome_22_FD_207212 | JGI IMG/M metagenome (GOLD analysis project Ga0325402, IMG submission 207212) | Populus deltoides microbial communities from Bellville, Georgia, United States - Xylem-PdKOR-R3 | ecosystem: Host-associated > Plants > Phyllosphere > Stem > Wood/Secondary xylem... | reverse complement strand
AATTCTTTGCTTTATGAAGAACAGAAAGGAAAAGATTTTTGTAGCCAAGTCAACTAGTTTAAAATTAAAACCTACTTTTAGTTGTCTTAAATGTTGTATCCACTGTATCAGACTATCAGTACTAACTGTAAAGCAATTCAAGTCAATTCTATAAAAATATACACGATACCTTTGTGCATCTTTGCGTATACTGGGGGTACCCTCAAACAAAGTGGAAAGGCTTTCAGGAGCAACAATGAAGACATTGGCCATTCTGGAGACAAAAATTTCCCTCAGTAAAATTAGATAAGGAATTCTATATCAGTACTGAAATCTTGTCAATGTCTTGCAACTTACATGCCCAACAACTCAAACTTCTCATCAACAGAAGGAGCATTAAAACTACGCACAAATTCTCCATACTCAGTTATATCACGTTTCAACCGCAATCCTCCACTGCAGAGGAGAACCAAAAATAGAACAATTACGCAAAATAACTTGTTGGTGCCATACACAACAAATATTCGAACTCAGAAACTAAGAGATAAATCCAAACAGAAATCACAAGATTAGTGCACAGTTGACGCAATAGATAGGTTAATCAACTTTGGAAGAGAATCAACAAAACTGAATTATTGAAGTAATTAAACTGGCAAATTCAAACAAAGAAAAGCACATATAGAGCATCTAGAAGAATCACTCCCAACTTCCAGAATCCCACTAGAACATGGGCCACTGCAAACTCTCAACCACCAAAACATGATCCTCAAATGCAGGGGAAACCCAATCATGAATTATGAGCAACTTCTATGCTCATGAGAAAGCTCCAAAACCAAGTAAAGACAACATAAATTCCAGATCCAGCGTTTCCCCTTTTCCGGATGTTATCATATGTCATGAAAGGTTAAAATGCTTTCTTCAAAGATCTCAACATTTCTTTATTAGATAAGAAACTCACATACTCTTAATGGACTGCAAATAATTCCAACCCTGTCACATGCAGTCACCAATTGAAACATGCTTCTATTTACAAATAACACCAACCATAACTATAAATGCCAACCAAAGTTTCACCAAACTACTGAGTATAAATGTCAGGTAATTTCATGCATGAAGCATCTGGGCAAGGCAAATTACCTGGGATTAAAAGTGAATTTCTGCCAATGATTAAGCAGCCCCTTGTGCAAGCGAATCCCCTGATATAATAAATGTGTCCATGTTAAGTGTTAAGTTTCTCCATAAGCACTCTTTCTTCAAAATACTAAAATGTTCCCTTCAGTTATGTATAAACTGAAAAGAGAAAAAAAGTGTCTGCATGTAAATCACTATCCCACGCTACCTCCCTTCCCCAAGCAAGAGCACAGACTATGTCAGTTTACCACTGCATTAAGTTAAATTACAGGTGTCTCAGATCATATTTCTGGAAATCATAATGATCTCCCTTGTCACGGTATATTCCAGGAATGCTTCTAGTATGGGAGAGAAGAGGTTGAATTTGATCCAAATGCCAAGAATGATGGTGTAAGAGATAAGCTTTTCAGTTGAGTCATGTCTTAGAAATGGCACTGGTTATAATCTTGGGAATGCGTGTCAGTTTGATGGAATTATGATTTGTTTAAAAAAAGTTCATCATCAGCTATAGCCTTGCCAAAGCAGTGTCCTCAAAGAGCTGAAAGAGTTCACCTGATAGTTTGAACTAGCTACAACACTTCGCCACAGGTTATAGATTTTTCAAACTCGCAAATTTTTCAAACTAGAATAATAAAATCATAAAAGAAAATGAGAAAAAAGGATCCCGGACTGCATGAACTTTCCAAACTCGTTACCCATGTCATTAGATCAAAAGCACAACAATAAAGAAACTATGAAGCTCATTCCCCAACAAATCAAACACGGAAGGATAAAACTTGAAAAAAAATCAATTACACAAAATTATGATTAAAAGAATGAGGGTTAAAATCGAAATAAAAAATAAATTATAAGGCATCAAAAAAATTTTAATGGGAGAGTTAAATGGAAAAGAAAAAAACTTTAACAAAAGGAAAAAAAAATCAAAAGAATGAGAGCTAAATTGAAAACATAAAAAACTTTTATAAAAAGGACCAAGGAAGAAAATAAGCAATCAAAAACATAGGGACTGAAATTGAAAAATCTAAAGAAAAGAGGACAAGCGTGCACTTTCTCTGGAAGAGAAGAAAAAAGAAGAAAAGAACAACCGCCAGCGAAAAACCACTCACCATCCGCTTCCACGCGCTACCTCATAAGGAAGAGGACACAGTGGAGCTTTTAAGGACACGACAAAAGAATATGTTTGACAACATATGACGTCGCACGTCCCACCCAAAGAGTGGGTACGCCACCCATGCGTTGGTGCGCCTTCATCACGCGCCAACAACCTTTTCAAATAAAAAAAATATTTTCCCAAATAAAAAATACCAAAATTCCCTCCATGAACCTAAGAATTACTAAAAAACCATCGTGAAAGGACATAAATGCCCCCAGACTCATGCCTTGATTTTTGTCTTTTCTAGGGGTAAAAACATTTTTATTGTACTCTAACAAGTGAAAAACCAAAAAACCTCTTGGTCAACAACTCTATTTTTTTTTACCTAAGAGGTAAATAAGTATTTTGACATTTTTAAAGTTTTTGAAAAGACTAAATAACATTTGGTCAATAGTTCTAGATTTTGTTGACTTTAGGGGTAAAAACGTATTTTTACTGTGCAAAAAAATTGAAAAAGACTAACTACCCCCGAACTCTTCTAATGTCCACTGGACCTTTGGAAAAGACTAATCTACCCTCATAACAAAGCCTCTCATTTTTCCCACCCAAGGGTAAAATGGTAATTTCACTTTAGCAATCCACTGTAAACTGTGTTTTTAGTTACAATGAAACCCCTACACCATATATAAGGTTTATTTTGATATAAATGTACACCTATTTTCACTTAAAGCTCAGAGGCAATGATTGTTACTTTTGCCAAAAGGAAAAGAATAAAGATCAGTGAGAACAAAATCATTGAAGCACTAATAGTAAATGGAATGCTCAAAACAGTCTTGTTAAAGCAATATCCCCTCCAATGCACCAAGACACTCGTGTCTGAAATAATAAAAAGACAACCTGAAAGCACACATGCCATTCTTTCTTCAACAATGCACATAAGACTCCTTTATTTGCAGATGCATGAGCAGTCATGACTGATAAGTGAAGGGCAAACTGGACAAACAATTGCAAACAGAAGAGTCAAAAGAATCCCAGAGATAGACTAACCAATTCAGTCAGGAATGCTTGCTTGTTAAGACCTTCCAATGCAGTGAATGCAGCCTCGAGCACACGTGCAAGATATGCCACAACCCTGGTCAAGAGAAAAAAAGCAGCTACTATTAATAATGACTGAAATAATGTATTCTTTTGATTAGAGATATGCTATTTGAAGCAGAAACATGACAGAAAAGAAATGAATTGATTCGACTGTCATATGCCGCGTTTGTTTTGCAACTGCTTTTGCGTTAGCGGTGCAACAAACGCAGTAAAGTGTTTTGTAACAAACCAAACTGCGTTTTGTACTGCGAGGCCCACTAAAAAATTGAGTTTGAAACACAGTTTTTGTGAAGCAATTTTTACATGTTTTTTTAACTGAGTTTCATAAAACCCTATTTGTTTTTGTGTTTCAAAAGCGCTTTTGAAAAAATTTAAATTTTTTTTATTTTTTTACTTCAAATTAATATTTTTTTTATGTTTTCAGATCATTTTGATGCGCTGATATCAAAAATATTTTTTTTAAAATAAAAAAAATATATTTTGATGCATTTCCAAGTAAAAAATACTTTGAAAAGCAACCACACTTCCAAACACAATTACCAAACATTTTATATATGTTTTTTGCTACACATAAACCTCAACTATAATTTTTACCAAACACGTATCTAAATCCAACTAACCACACTTAACCATATTTTTTACAACTTATTTTTTTAAAACCACAACTACAAAAGCTACCTCAAAAACAAACACTCATAGATTCATACTATTAGTAGGTGTATGACTGAACTTGGTTTGAGGCTTGGGACCTTGGGGAATTAAAATAGTAGGCACTTTGTGTTGTCAAAGAGAAACCCCTACTCACCAAGTGTGACAAGAAAACACAAATGAATAAATTTCTAAGAATCCAAAAAATAAAATGGATTGACTTCGTATCACTTATTTCTCAGAAACCCAACAAACATGCTTTTAGTTCAAAACGCAAGTCCCAAGTATATCGAGCTGAATTTACCTTGTGCAGGCATTTGTTGGACGATGATCAGGAGCCATTCCATCATCAGGTGACCGATAATCTGTTGCCTTTTGTTCAGCTGATAGCAATCGCTCTACCTGTGTAGGAGTTTCCCAAAGAAAATAATACAAATGAGAACTTAAAAAATGAGCAAGGAACAGATTAGCAAGACATGGGATGATGAAAGCATATTCATGAATAGATCAAGTGCATTTCCCTCTGGATATGAAAATATGACTAGAGATAATAGAATGAAGCATTAATGCAACAAATACAAATGACAAAGAATTAAAGACCTGCAAGTTTCCATCAGAATCCATGCATTGCTAAGGTAAAAGACTAGGGGTCAAGAACAAACCTCAGCCATAACAGTTTCAATGCATTGTTGAAGCCCCTTATAAGCTGCAGCCTCTGCACTGGACATGGCTGTTGCCATTTCTTCGCATGAAGCAGCATGTGCGCCATCCACAGGTAGTAAGAGGCGAGATATGGAATTTGCAAAATACTGAAGATGAAAGTTGAAGCCATTTTAAGTTCTCTATATATCACAGGATTCTCCTTTTAGCCAATTTAACAAAAAGTTAAGTAGTGTCAATGCAATCCAACATACTTGCTGCACTATAGCCACACTACTTCCACAACGTTGTACAGCAACCATGAAAGATCTGAAACTGCTCTCACCAGCAGCAGCAGCAGCTTCTGCCTGCATCTCAACATCAATCTCACTTAAGCACACTATTCTGAGTACATGTACATCACCTTTATATGAAACTACATGATAGGTATATCTCATAAAGAAGGGGTAATGATAGAGCAAGCAAAGGTATATGATCAGGTACTTACAGCAGAGGCAGCTGCAGCAGCAACCCTTCTACTAACACTCGTTCCCAGCACAAACCGTTCCCTTAGAGCTGCAGCTTCAGTGAGGCCGTCTCTGGCCCGTTCAAGACCTTCTGTTATATATTGCCCTACCTAGATTTTATTGTTGAAAATTAAAATCTGAGATAACCATGGCATAAATTAACAAAGAACTGGATTTAGTAAGCAACTTACTTGATCTAGCAAGCAAGTGAACACTGCTTTCACATTGGCTGCAAGCGTAGCAGGCTGCAGAAAAGCATGTTTGGAATCAATCAATAAAATACCAGTGAAATATTTGTAGCTTTTATAAATAAAGAAAAATAACACATTCATATTTTCTTTTTCAGAGAGAAGAATAGAAATAAAAGTTCCATCAGACCCGAAATGGCTAATCCTCATTTCATTTCATTTTTTCTAACTCAACATTCTGCTTAAAACATGTATAATTCTTCTAAATTCTAACCATCCATTCTTTTGATTATGTGTTATTTGATACCATTTGATTCATTGTCTTAGACATGGGGCCGGATAACATAAACCATATCAAACTATAAGTGGATGGAAGCCTTAACACCCACAAGAAGGCCAAGACAATCCACAACTGAAGGTGGTAAAGACAATTCCAAGCATCCAAAAGAGACTATTTCAAATGTCATCTGCAAATATACATTTTAATCACATGTCCATTAGAAGATAAAACAAAGGACAATTTGACAATCTTATCCATGTACCAGGACAAATAATCAAAGTAGCTTCGTGTAAATCTATGCATCTTCCAATATAGCTACAATTTCATGAATGTTTGTTAACCTTACTTTACTGGAGGAAAGAAAGAAAAAGGTTCAATCTAACAAGCACACGCTGTCACACAAGACAGGGTGGATCTTTGGGATCTATAAGAAAAAGAATTTCAGACAAGGGCACAGGATTCCCAGATGACTTGACCAAAAAGGAACATTTAATCATTCAAAAATAGAGATAGCTACTGCTTAATTACCCTTTAGATAACTGAAAAAGAGTACTCAAGCATTTTACATTAAATCCCATGATATATAGAACAGCTATACAAGAGCTCTCAGTATTAGACAAGGTATATTTGATCGCAGAATTGAATATTACCAGAGATGAAAACAAAGCACATCTTGATATTGCTTCCTCATTCCACCGCACAAATTCTGTCACAACTGTTACAGATATCTGCTGGTGGGAAGATGCTACAGAAGCCCCTTTTGAGCGCCCAATAGTCCCAGTTGATTCAGAAAGATGCTGGCTCTCAGCACGCAGTTCTTCCATCTGCATATCATGGTACAGTCTATTGTCACCAAAGAAAAATGTGTTCTGGAAATTTGATATATATTAAAAAAAAACACATGAACCTTTGCTTGATATAGCTGTCTAAGAGAGGCCTGCTCATGTTCAGGATATTCATCCTTGTGGGAAGAGAACAGAGACTCTGTGAGGCCTGTATCAACAAAGAAAGTCACTAAGACACAGAAATAAAAGAGGAAAAATTCTGCAAAATGTTGGACAAATGTTACAAGTATTGGTTGATATACACATTCATCAAGTCATGTTAACACTTTTATTCGGGAAATCAGTCACATTGTCAACTATGATTTGCAGTAACATATTTAAATACATCAAATCTCAGTGGCAATCTCTGCTACCAAGAAAAGAGAAATTTTCTGAATTGAAGAAATCCACAAGTTCATTAAACTATGCCCAAACTTTTCATAGAAGCTCGAAAATTTATTTTAATTCATTTCTACACCATTCAAACTCGTATTCTACAATAGAAGGCAAAAAAGACTAAAATTTCCAGAATTTGTCATACACTACTTGGAAGAGCTAATACTATGATTGTAGAAGGTAATGCTAGTTGAAGTTATTATAGAATATCCATATATTTGAAGTAATCAGAGACAGAATCAACAGCTTAGCTCCCAAACAACTGGGAATAAGTCACCAGGAATCATCCAACATGATTATCTCTGTTTTTCTCTTTCTTTTTTCATTTTGGTTGAGCAGGAGTGTGGAGGATGGGGTGGTAGGAATGATCCCACTACCCTGCAGCCCTGGTATTACCTGGGATCACATAGAGAAAAGACTACCCCTTGCAACATGACATCATTAGCTTTCCACAATATTCAAATATAGAGAAAGACAGGCCCAGTTCATCTTTCTTCATCAATTGATGATGCTCTACACTTCCATATTGCTGATGATTACACATCTAATATTCACAAAATTACCAAGAATCAAGAAAGTTAATTAATTACCCTCAACATCTAAGTCACCACATCCCATCGCTCGTAGATCTCTAGCCAGTTCCTGAGTCTTCTCATATGCCACTGCTAGCATTCTAAGATACTGAAGCCTCAAGTCAAACACAAAAAAAAGTTAAGATCTGATTGTTGCTTCAGACTGAAACTAAGGAACTATAAACAGTTTGGACCAAGCAATTCTACATACCAATAAAAGTCCACCTTCTTCCATGGGAGGTAAATTCACAAGAGATGGTTTCACTAACAATTTATCCAAAAGAGCTGTAACTCGCTGCTCTAAAACTCTCTGCACGTGTATGGAAAACATCAAAAATATGAATTCACAACAACAAAATATCATATGCCTCGTGCAATTTGAATAAGACGGTGTAAAACATGAGGTATGGTAAAAAACAAATCCTGCCCGGATACCTGAACTAAAATTGACATGACATCATTAGGAGAAGGGAATACTGCCATAATAGTAGCAGCTTCTTTACGGACAGTGTCTGCAGGAAAGAATTGAAGATTTTTAATGATCCTTGGAAGAATGTGATCTTTGCTTGAGATGAATGGCTATTTTCCAAACCTGTGATTTCTTTGAACAAGGAAGAAAGTCCACGAGCAACATTGCTTGGACTAGCATGAGAACCCTGATCACCAAGAACCAATCTAGTGTCTGCATTCATGACTTCCACATCAATGAACATTGGACGTGTTGCCACGTAATGTTGCATGGCACTTGTGCCCCTGTTGAACTGTAATGCAAAAGGAAACCCAAGAGTTAAACAGGAAAAAGAAAACAGAAAAGAAAACATTTCAACAGATTTGCAAGATCCCCTTATAAATGGAAGATCCATCTTATTTCAAACAAGGATGAAAAAGAATCAAAAGGAAACAAAAATAACTAAAATTTATGGCTTAAACAATCTCCCTCCCGTTTTTTCATCAAAAAGGGCAGAAAGGAATAGCAAATTTGTTGGCATTCTGGACCAATTCCTGCAAGTCTGGAGGACTTTTCTGCTTATTTTCCAATCATCACTTATTCTGATGCAATTTGGACTTGAAGACTTCAGTTCAAAGAGGAAAGTAGGAAAGATTATGTCAAATCAGTCAGTTCAACCCCATATGGTAAACAATAGGACTCCCCCACACCCAGTATAATGTAGACATGTTCAGGCGATCCCCAGTCAAGGTGTTTGGCAACAAAAGTATCCTTTCCGGTCACATGTTACAAAAAATTCACCTGAGATAAAATTTTAGCACATTCTGCCATGGTCGATAATTCTCTTTTCTGTGATGCTGCATCAAACCGAGCCAACAATCTATTCTCCAGTTCTGCATGAAAAATATTAAGAGGAAAAAATCATCACTGCAACGTTATGATAAACAAAAGAAACAAATCCACCAATCATGAACACCTTTACAATTCACTTATGTTTATTTTTATTTTATTTTATTTTATTTTGGGAGGGGAATGGGCATGAGGGATGGGCTACGACCTTCCATGACCACATGGCTTTAATGCCTACTGGTAATCAACAGGCTAAAAAAGACAACAGTATCACAAAATTCTCAGAATTCTGAACAAGGAAATCTCCAGACAATGAATGCATGGTGATAATTGCTTTTATCAAAATATCCTTTGAAACCCAACATTCAAAATTTGGATTCAAAGGAGATGCATAAAAGCCAGTAATGATTTTTCTTCGAAGCATCATGATCTGCATAGCTTTTCTTCCTGCTTTGCTAATATGGAAATGAGTTTTTTTAGGGTAAAAGAAGAAAGTATTATTAGAAGAAAGGAATTGCATGGTAAAAATTGTAGAAAGAAACATCTTTTGAAAAGGCAAGTAGACAACCATCTAAATCAAAATAACATAGCGCTCCAATCCATTTATTGGGAAGTGCCCCTAAAGAATCCTGCTGACGTGAGAATTCAAAGCCCAGAAGACTATCCTATATTCCACAACAACCGACTCTCTGTGAAGTGATGAGAGAAAAACCCTTCACTCCTCTCCATCAAAATGCACATACAGCATATCTCCATAAAGAACTAAAAATTTTCTCCATAAAAACTCCCAGAAGAATCCAACACTGCTTCTTCTACTGTCCTCAGGATCACCCAAGACTCACTACTAAATTGCAAACAATCTTTGAAACATATCCCAAGCTACAAGGCTATGCAGAAAGAAATCACTCCAAGATTCTTCATTATGATGGAAAATAACACAAATAATAGGAGATTAGGCCATATGGAAATGGGTATTTGTAAATTCTTTCTCATGATACCACAAGCTAGTCCTTTTCTTCAAACCTGATGATGTTTGAGCATATATGGTATAACTATTAATAATTATTAAACCATACTGTTTGTTATTTGGACCTAGTTTGTTACTATTTTTCACTACCCATTAAATCATTGTATTGTTTGATGCACCATATATGACCTTCCTGTGGCAGTAATATCAATAATCAAAAAGAACAATATGCTGAACCCATACCGTTGCAGTAATCCTGAAGATTAGCAACTGCAACTTCTAATCCTCTGCTTGCGGTTGCATTTCCCATAACAGATGGTACGGATAAGCCTTGTCTTCCAAGATCTTCCTCAGCAAATGACCCTAAAAAACACAAAAGTAACAAAAAACTCACATGGCTGTGAAAAGCAAACAAGAGCTATTGCATAAATCTTTAAAAGGATTCTTTGTTATTGAAGAATTTCACAATTCACAAATTATTTGTTTGTTTTTTCTACTGGTGCTTATTTAAATAAATCACATAGTTTAAAACAAATTTCACTGTGAATTCAGCACTCTAATGCCTTACTATTATCCAAAAGAATGGGTCAAATTGATTTTCCTTAATTTATGGAAAAGCTACAACATTCCAAATCTACTAAAAATTTTGTATTTCATCAGAATAGATCCAACCAAAATACCAGGAATACTTTAAGAGAAGATTTCAATGAAAATCCAAATGACAATATAGATGAATAAAACTTCTAGCAATCAAGTCGGATGAAAAGGATATCACTTAATCTGGTGTGACAATAGTATTGGATGAGTTTAGAAGTATGTACTAAAACAAGAAGATATTATCCAGAAAAGAAAAAACAAAAAGAAGAAGAATGCATGACTGATATAGAAAAACAATTAAGTTAGTCCAAAAGGCTCAGGCAGCATAACAAGAACTTGAGGTTGCAGAATTGTGCAATTTCAAAGCTTTGTAAGAACATAATATCATCTTACGTAATTTCTGTGCAATTGAAGCAGCCTCAGCAACACGGCTGTCATCTGAAAACAGAGGTGAAAGTTCCATTAGGTCACCTGGGCTGCCATTGAATTCCATCAAATACTGCAAAAATTATGTAAACAAGGTGTTAATGCATTTTGAGCTAAGGAAAGCATAAAAATAAGTTGACAGAGAGTACCTTTATGAGTTCTATTGTTTGACTAGCTGTTTCCCTTTGAGCATCTGCACTCTGATAAGATCATAATAAAAAGCGTGAAATAACTATAGACTGAATGCTTAGCAAATTATAATCGAGCATGGGAAAAAATTTACCTGCAAATGGTCTCCAATTTTGGCAGCAGTCTGTCCAACACTTGAAATACGTGAGTCAAGCCTAGCGAAACTGTCAAACAAGCCATCTACACCCTGTTCCAGCTGAAAAGATATAATACATAGCAAATGGTAACTATGTTAGATGGATCTCGGAAACAGAACAAAGAGAAACAAAATGATTGTATCTTAGAGGAGCCAAACCAACCAAATTCCCCTTGAGACCTAAAAACCTCTTGCCAAAAATGAAAGAAACCACACACCTTTCATTCTCAAATTTCTGGATTCTACATATTGCATAAACCTCTCAACTTCACTTTTCTTTCTATTTCTTTTTATTTCAAAAAGAATACATTCTTTTGATTGTCCAACTTCTATTCTGCTTTACTTTTAATGTAATCAATATATAACACTAACCACTAAAACTCAAATGGCAAGTAATTACTATTTAATATCACCGAACTAAAGGAAATGGAATTAACTTACACACACATGGACGCACTTGCACGCGTATCTACTGTAGAGATCTAATCTAGGATAAAAAGAAAAGAAGCTTTTGCAGTTTACTTCAAAATAAAAATCAGTTTTTTTTTATTTATTTATTGATACCTCTTCTCCAGTATAGTTTTTAGAAAGATTCAAAACACATGCACCCAGACACCCAAAAACTCACCTCAGCAAGTGTTTTACGGTGCTTAGAATCTTGGACAGAAACCTCCTTCTTGAGATTGTAGAGCCTTCCATCAATCTTCAATCCAAAAACAAAATGTCAGCAGAAAAAAAAATTATGACCTCAGAAATTTCATCACATACTCCCAACAATCTACCTGTTTTCGGAGGTCTATCAACTCCGTACAAGAATCCCTAAACAAAGACAAAAGACTATCCACTTCAGGAAATAAGGGAGAAGACAACCCTTGCGCCAATTTTGCTGCGTCAGATGGGGCTCTTACATCCCCATTTGCTAACATATCACTCCCACCTATATTACCTTCAGCTGAATCTGCTTCTTCATCTTGGAAAGATGGGAGCAGATCATTTACCAGGTTGCCAAATAACGCATCAAATGAAAAATCACCCTACAAAATGAATTTGGAATATAAATTTTAACATTAATTAAGTAAAAAAAAAATAGATCCTAAATGAGGTATGATACCAAGTTTTCCTCGTAAAAACTCCACTATCTATTCCTTACCTTAAAATCATCTATATCGAGAATGAGGGGAACGGAGGCAACTGATGAAGATTTTGAATTTCTATCACTCCAGATTCCATCTCTGCTCTGTTTCATCTGCTTCTCATTATCCATATCATCGTTAATCATCACCATAAGTTAAAATTTCAAGAAAATTGATAATTATGGTGTCGATTTTTCAGAAACCTAACCAAAACTTCATAATCATCAAATGAGGAGCAAAATAGTAAGTGTGCCAGAAAGATTTATCTTAAGTGAGCTGATTTTTGTTTTGAGTAAGTTCTAAGCTGGAAATTTCATTTCAGATAAACCTAAATAACAAAAAAGGTACAGAATTTAATCCAAATTTATCTCTCGTTTTCTTCAATTTTCTCATCAACCAAACAAAAAGCAAAAACTAATCCGGCTTCCTATCCAGCAATTAATCACAGATAAATACATTAAAAAATACTCAATCGATCAAAAATATCACAAGATCACTGTAACACTCCTCCATTAAATCTGAGAGAATTCAATGAAAACCAAAGCGCGTGCAGTTTACAGATCATGAATTAGAAATGGTAAAACGATTACCTCGTTAGTGATTGAATGAGAAGGAGCGGAACGCGGAGACGATTTCCAGAAACAGGATTTGGGTCTTAATTTCAAAGATTTTGGTTCGGTAGATCGAGCTTTTGATGAGAAACAAAGAGGGAGAGACAAGAAAACAGACTGTTCATCAACGAAAACTACAATGAAATTATTTTTGTATTTAGTATAGTTACGCTTTTGCCCCTGGCGGTGTTCTCAGAGGCAATCGTGATGGTGGGTAGGGGTAGATTGGGGAATTAGGATGCGAGGTTATTAAATTAATTTTTTTATTGATATTAAAATAAATTTAAAAAAATAAAATATATATATATATAATTTTAAATAAAATAAACACTTTAAAACACAATACTACCACTCTTTCAAACAGAATTCAAAGCTGATTTTTTTTCCTTGCTTTTTGTTGCTGTGTTTGTTTTCATGCTTCAGAGAGGTAGGCAGGGGAGGGGTCAAAAAAGCGAACGAAAATGTTGTTTAGATAAATTAATATCCCAATTATCTCCATAGAATAATGATTTGTTATTTTACTGGTGCCATGTATTCTTTTTTAATTACAGAAAATGAATACATTTCTCTTTTGTTTTAAATATAAAATAAATTAATTTGAATATTTAAAACTTTTTTAATCCAGAGCTTCGACCTTTCTAGATTGAAAAAAAATTAAAAAAAA
>Ga0325402_1004088_pt1 | contig 13397 bp, 7 predicted proteins | sample PopdelMetagenome_22_FD_207212 | JGI IMG/M metagenome (GOLD analysis project Ga0325402, IMG submission 207212) | Populus deltoides microbial communities from Bellville, Georgia, United States - Xylem-PdKOR-R3 | ecosystem: Host-associated > Plants > Phyllosphere > Stem > Wood/Secondary xylem... | reverse complement strand
AATCTTCTTGCATTGTTGGGCACATATCTGAGGTATGTCCTTGTAAGGAACATATGCTACAAACTTTCACCTGCTGTACATTTCCACAAGCCAAAGAACGCACAAGAGAAGTAAGATCATTAACTTTATTTTCAAGGTTAGAAATACTTACCTCATTTACTCGTTTGTTTGCGAAGTCTCCACGGGTGCCAAACTATTTCGAGTTGGCTGCCATGTTTGAGATCAATTGGCGTGCAGCCTCGGGTGTCTTATCTACCAATGCCCCTCCACTTGCAGCATCAATGATACTACGGTCAGTAGGCATCAATCCTTTATAGAAATATTGAATGAGCAGCTGATTGGGTATTTGATTATGAGGGCATTGAATACACAGTTGCTCAAATCTTTCCTAATACTCGGAAAGTGTCTCTCCATGAGATTGTTGAATCCCATATATTTCTTTTCTTATGTTGGCAACTCAAGATGCTAGGAAATACTTCTCAAAGAAAATCTTATTCATGGCATTCCAAGTTCCAATGGAACCTGCGAGAATAGAGAAACGTCATGCCTTTGCTGCCCCTTTTAAAGAGAAAGGGAAAGCTTTCAACTTAACATGTTTTTTGTCAACTCCATTTGGTTTCATGCCAGCACAAACCATATGAAACTCCTTGAGATGAGTATGAGGATCTTCTCCTGCAACACCATTAAATGTTGGTAGCAAATGTATAAAACCAAATTTGAGGTCAAAGTTTACATTATTGTCGATGTTAATGCACAATGGTTGGCTTTCCACGTTAGGAGCAGCAAGCTCCTTAAGTGTTTGTTGTTGTTCAACAGCCATGGTGTTGACACGAGCTTCCTTTCGTAACCTGCGTAAAGTGTTTTCTATTTCAAGATCCACCTACACTTGAATCTGATTAATAGAACGGGTTACAGGCATAAATTGTAAAAAAAAAAACCAACCACACAAGAGATCGAAAACAATGCAAATTGTACAAAAATCCTACGCTAGAAAACTAAAACTACCTAAAAACCCTAGAAAACAGAGGAATTTGGCCTCGATAGGGTGGGGCTAGTGGTTACCACTAGTCCTATTTAGAACGTCATTTCCCTTCAGAAAACTAAAAGATGATACCTAATTCCACCAAAATATCTGTTTTGAACAGTACCGCTGCCGTAAATGAACAGTACCACAGCAAGCAAAAATTATGTTTCTCTTTTTTTTTAGAAAAATAAATAACAATCACAACAAATAAAAATAATAGCACAAGAATCAACTAAAATTACTTCCCCGGCAACGACGCTAAAATTTTGTTGCGATGTTGCGGTCGCACAAATTAATTACCTTAGCTTAAAACACAACACACAAGATAGTATAGAGCAAGAAAGGGGTCGATCCCACGAGGAAGGTTGAAATCAGATTTTTATGCTAGATGGTATGCAATTTGGGGGGGTGGACGTTATCTAGGCTAAAATAAAAGAAAACAGAACACTATCAAATGAAATTTAATAAAATTAAAAAATTATCAAGAGAACAAACCTTGGTCGCAAGCACACATCCACCTATAGAAATCAAAACTGATCATGGAAACGAAAACATCAATTTATATTCTAAATATTTATCTCTTCTTAGCATTGGTTTGTTAACGGATCCGTCGTATAACTAACCCTAACCATCAAGCAACCACAGTGTCCACACTAGTAATTTAATTCAATGGCAGCCTTAAGAACTAGATAAGTTGATCAATCAAGAAAACATAACTGTTCGCAGTCTATGTTTGATTTGATTGAATGTTCTGCCTAAGATTAATAACGTACATCCGCCACAATTATTAAACTCAGTTGCTTTACAAGTTCATATACCACAACCCCGGTTTTGATATCAAACTTAGCAATAGATTGTCTACAATAATAACTTAGAGTCCGCTCTAGCAATTAAAATAAACAATCATAGGAAAAATAAATATAGGAGAACAAACATATTCATCATATAAACTAAAAAGAAAAGGTAAAATAAATCTCACAGTTCTTGAAATCTGAAGGTTTCCGTGTCCTTGCAACCAAGAAAACGAGTTTAGCCTTGCATGTTTGTTGAACAACTAATCAAAAAGGAGGAGGAATGCATGATTCCAGGTTTCTTAGAAGAGGGGGTGTTTCTCTCATCTTGGCTGGCTGCCCCCCTTCTCTTCTCTCATTCTTTTTATATCTTAGGAAACCCTAGTCTTTATTTTATAAAATAGTCCTCCCTTAAGTAGACTGTTTACATTCAAGTACTTTAGTAACTATTTTCCTAAAAAAGGAGAAATAGTCTTGCGTGAAATCTTCAGTCTTTGACTTAGATGAGCTAAATTACTGATATAAAAACTTAGATATTAGTTTAGATGCTTCGGAACGTAATTTGGACTCGTTTCTTCATGAAACCAGTTTGGTGGCAGAATTCAGTTGTCATTTTTGAAAAATCATCTCTCCCTCATATGACATAGTTGTTTTCTGAAATTTGGAAAGTTTATAGACCTTTGAGTCAGGAATCCAAAAAAATTGAGTTTGCATCAATTGGATTTCTGTAGCTCCAGATATTCAAGTCGCAATGATCAAAGATCAACACTGGCAGATTGCAAGATTTGACTTTGAAGGCTGTGATTTCCATGCTCTTCCTTATTTTATTTTCTTGCCTTAGATGTCCAGAAAGGTATGGATGTTAGATTTTTAATGCCACTGGAATCACTTCATTTCAACCTCTAGAGCTCACACTACACAAAACATCGACTGAAGGTCAAATCTGCCAATTATCTCCAATTTACTCCTTTTGCATCTTTCATCAAAAAGTGCCTTCAAAACATAAAACAAAGAATATCAAGGCATTTTATATATATAACACAGGCAAAACACTAGTTAAATGTGGGTGAAACTATCGAATAATATGGTTGCATCAGTCTTGATTCATGAGTCTATAACTATTGAATCCAATGTGTGTCATTATGCATATTGCTAAAACTTAGTTATATGATGTGTGGTTCAATTTTGTAGTTTGAGCTCAAGATTTTTTCGGTCACCTCTTACCATTTTAGCGAACATCATGGCCTTTCTGGAATCAAAACACTTTTAATCATTCAGGATTGATTAGCTTTAATTTTGCGTGTTGGAGATCAATCAAAATATTTTGTCAAAATAAAATGTTAAACATCTCTTGACTTCAAAACAATAAAGAGATAAAGAAGAGACATGTTTCGTTAAAGGATGAGATGTAATTCCAAAACAAAATGCAGAATGGGCAAAACTCCATAACAAAATGATTGGCAATTCAGCATCATTCTTAGATAAGCTTTTCTAGCAATATCTAGGTTTTGCAGTGCATTTTCAATCACTTGTCATTCTAAGGTTGTTCTAGTAACAATATGGCCAATGACATCATCTTTCAAAAATTCAACTTGCCTCTTGTTCACTATCCTCTAAACTCGATTCTTGAAATTCTTGCAACTGTTTAACTGAATGGCCCAAAATCCCCCCATGATATTCTGTGAAGCCCGAGAATAAAGTATACAAAGAGAGGGAGGTTTATAATAATTCAAAATGTTGTAATAATATAAAATAAAGCAAAAAAAAAAAAGGTGAAAGATGGGGCCAAAATGGAATTAACAAGAGATGGGACTATAAATACCCATCCCTTCTCTCATCCATGGTCGGCTGATAATAAGAATAATGAGGGGAGGAGAATTTCATATTTTTCCTTCATCAAAACTAGGAGTAAACACCTAAAATTAGTAAACCCAAATAAGCCTTGGAATTATTAAGTGGAGGAACACAATCTGGTGGAAGAATTAACAAGAAGAAAAGTGAAGAATTGGTGAAGAAAAGAGGGGAAAGAGTCGCTAAATACATACAAGGAGAATAAGGCTAAGATTCTTCTAAAATTTTATGAAGTAAAGTTTAGATTTCCATCCAAGTAAGGAGTTCTAATTCCAATTTCTATGAAATCAACTTCAATTTGATTAGAAGTTTATGCTTTTCCTGAATTGGGAATTAGGATTCTTTAACATAAAATGTTGGGAAAATGCAGAAATGAGTGAGGTTAAATGGATTAGAATAATCTAAGTGCCTTAAAGAAGAAGAAGAAGAAGAAATGAGTGCATAAAAGAGAGGAAGGGAACTCTTAGTTCCCTTGGGCACGTTATCTACTAGATACTGCAGAGAGGGAATGAGAACTTATGATGTGCTTAATTAATTAATTTGGTACAAGTGACCTTAAGAGGACATAAAATGAGACGGGAATGCCATGAATAAAGGGAAAGCATGGCTGTGACTGATGAGGAAGCAGGGATTTAAGATGAATTGGAGATACTTTCTCCATTAGCAAAACAGGGCAGGTTCGTTGCCCTGTTTCCTGGGGGGATTTTGGACCTGAAAACTACAGAATTCAAGGAGGGTCCCCCATAGAAGTTGTAGCTGGAAGTGTTAGCTTTCCAACGAATCTGACCCCGCCTAATTTGGAGTCCTAGAACTCCAGATACAAATAAAAAACTTAGGAGAGGTCAAGCTGCCACCCCTATTGGCAGATTCGGCCAAGTTGATAAAACGGTGAAATTTAGCCATATTAAGGGTAGAATTTGTTTTCTTGCCCTTCATAAAGTGTGTCTTGATCTTCAAAAAGAATAAACTGTAATCAAAATTGAATTTATGATGTCCACTTGGACTACTAATGAGTTGAAAAGTTAAAGGATAATAATGAGGAATGTAAGTGAGAAAGAAAAGATTTGGTAAAAGAGAAATGAATATTATTTTCATTGTTGCTGTTGCGTGTGATATGTGGACTAATGTGGAATAATGATGGGTGTTTGTGGTTTCAGGAGGAACCGAGGGAGGAGTACAGCAACCACAGAGGAACACAAGTCGAGCATCTACAGCAGGTAGGTACTTGGTACCTATATCTCCTCTAGTTAATAATTATTTTAACTAACTTTGGAACTATAAAAATTTGGTGCTTATTGATGAGGAAAAGAAAAGGGGGGGGAGGAAAGGTTAAATGACGAGAAAAAAAATGAAACGGAGGACTAGATTTAATATATGGGTTCTTTTGGAGTAACAATGAATTTTGGTAATGACCGTTTCTCGAATTTAATTTGTTTGTTCCTGATATGGGAGGCTGATGATGTTAACCAAGCTGGATAACATCGGCATTACTAATACGTGAAAGGAGAAATATAAACTTGATTAACTATTCGGTTTCAGAATAGTTAATGAGATCGGCGGGTGACGTCGATATCGGTAAAATTTATAAACTCGATTAACTATTCGGTTTCAGAATAGTTAATGATATCGGCGGGTGACGTCGATATCGGCAAAATTTATAGACTTGATAAGCTTTCCGAGGTGAAAGCTAATGATGTCAAGAATTTTTGACATCGGCATACTTGAGAACCTCCCAAGGTAATATGGAACAATGATTAACTATATTAGTTTTAAAAATAGTTAATGACACGAACGGTTACGTTCGTGTCGGCATTTTCATGAAACTGATTAGTTGTTCCAGGACGGGCAACTAAAGACACTAATGGAGGTCATTAGTGTCGGCAATAGTCTTTCTGATGTGGAGGGGGGGAGAAGTAGTCAACAGAAAGAAAAAAAGAAAGAAAGAGAATTCTTTTATAACCATTAAAAGGGGTTTATGATTTAAGTAGATGGATATGTTGTTTAATTTTTCTACTGTAAATTGCTTGTATTTTAATCATTTGTTTTTAATTATATGGAAAATTTATATTTTTGCAAGTCCCTCCCATTCACGTCAGGAATAGATTTTAAGTTCTTTGATCCCTTTTTGTATAAGTTAGGAACTTAGGGATTTGTGGTGTAATTTTGTCATGCAATAAACATGTAACCTGTATAGAATATTATATTCGTAATATTTTGTTTCTGAAATATTAAATGTATCAACCTATGCTTGGGATATAAGAATGTACTAGACTATGTTAGAATATATATGCAATCTTCGTGCTCGAATTTGGCTATTTTAATTATTAACTTATGCGTGTGATGTAAGATGGAGTTTGGGAATGAATATGGTCTTGAGCATAATCTGGAATGAATTATGCAGTTGATTGTACTAAACATGGATGTGATTGTGGATGAGATGTGATTCTAAATGTGTGCAAGGTACATTGTCGATAACTTGGGATCTCCCGGTATAGAGGAGACTCTGCCGAAATTTCATTAGAAATTTCAGCGAGTAAAATATAAAAAAAAATTGCTTCATCTACCCTTTATAGGGGGAAGATTAACAGATAAACTAATAAAAAAAATTGGGGTTGTTACATATTCAAATCTATTGTTTGGATTATACCACCTAGGAAATAGTGGTTGCATAGGATTTGACGGAGTCAAAGCAACAAGTCTGGGGCCTGACAGATACTAGAAGACAAACTCGAGTAGTAGAGGGATGTTAATCTTGGCAAAGAGATTTGAGCAACATAAGCATAGCAAGACCTGGCTGGACCACATAACTAAGGTTTCCCACCTTCAGAGTCATCTTCTAATTCATCTCTCTTTTTTATTCTGGAATCCATGGCAGAACCTTCAATCTTTCCCATATTCATTGCTTGTTCAATTCTTTTAGTGATCTTCACAACATCATGTCAGTCTTTCAATGTTATGGTTGTTGTCTGAGGATTGTTGAAAACCATCCAACAGCTAGGTAATCTTGGCACCACTCGAAGACATGCAACACTGCCATTATTGACGTGTGAAATCACGCAGTGTCTCTATTAGGGACCTGATGAATCAAAACTCCTTTGTCTCCTTTTCAATTCTTCATTGATGGTGCGGCAAACGGACACTTGTAGAGGGTGTTCTGCTTTGTTGAAGTTTCAATCTTCTTCATGTTTTTCTGTATAAGCATGTCTCTTCTCCCTACTTCTATGTTTTATTACTAACACTGATAGGAGAAATTATAGATGATCTGGAACTACTGTATCTTTTCTTAGATTCTCCACTTGCAGATCCACAAACAGATCCCTGCCGAGAGAGCTCTTCTACGTTGAAGTTCGACATCTATTCATGTTTTTTAGACTAGGAGTGCTCTTCTCTCTACTATTGTGTTTTGGTGCAGCTACTAGTGGGAAAGAGTTTTATAGCATATGAAACTACTACATCTCCTCTTGTATTCCCCACTAGTAGATCTATAAACAAATCTCTATAAAAGGAGTTCTGTTACGTTGAAATTTGATGTTTTCTCCTATTTTTCCAACCAGGTCTGTCTCTTCTCTATACTACTATGTTTTCATGCTGCTACGGTAGGAGAGAGTTTTTATAGCATAAGACACTACTACATCCCCTCTTGAATTACCCACTAGCAGATCCACAAACGAATCTTTGTGGAAGGAGTTCTACTATGTTGAAGTTTGATGTTTACTCCTATTTTTCCAACCAGGTCGGTCTATTCTGCCTACTACAGTGTTAACGGTGCTGAAATTGATGGGGAAAATTTTCACAGCTTCTAAAACTACTACATCCCCTCTTGTATTCCCCATAGGCAGAGCCACAAGCAGATCTTTGTAGAGAGAGTTCTGCTACATTGAAGTTATATATCTACTCCTATTTTTTCAAACCAAGTCTGGCTCTTCTGCCTAGTATAGTGTTTCGGTGCTGAAACGGGTGGGGTAAATTTTCATAGCGTCTAAAACTACTGTATCCTTTCTTGTATTTTCCACTAGCTGAGCCACAAATAGATCTTTGTAGAGGGAGCTCTGCTATGTTTTTCAAATCAACATTTTGTGCTGCAGGACAAGAATGAAGTTCAGTGACTTCAAATTAGGTCAGACACAGAAAGCTAACAACTATTTGGTGCTATTGCAAGATGATGTAGAGACAATGAGCAGTTAACGATGCAGCTAAACAAAAACAGTGATTGTCATATGTTGATGGCTGAAGACGTTGTTGCTGTTGTTCACGATTGAAATGAAGGAGAGGCAATGCCACTTCAGTGTTTATAGCCTCTGTTGGTAGAGTGCTGAGGAGAAGATTTAATTTTTTTTTTATGTATGGGACATAGACTGACGGTGTTCCCATAAAAAAAAACTATGCAACTGTTCCCTTTCCATTCTTGATGCTTAGCATTTATTCAAGCATATTTGCGAGTTTAGCTACTTTATCTTTATTGCTCTCAACTTCTTTTTTGACAATGAGCCTCTCTCTAACCTCTTTCTTCATTTCCATCTTTTTTTTTTCTAATTAGGTGTAGCTGAGATTATGTGGGGGGGACCTACTTTTCAAACTGGTGCATGCATGATAAATGTATGAACATGATATCTATGATAAGCTTGCCCTTTAAGGGTTTGCACTTGGTCGTAACTCTTGTATGATGAGATAAGTATTTTGATTCATATTCAATACTTTACAGTAGAAATTTCCTGAGTAATAGTCATTATGTCAACCATAAGTCTTGAGTTTAAGATGCTTCAAGAAGGGCTTGTTGTGATGTAAAATCAAGGTAGCACATACAACCTAAAGGCATGTTCTATTCATTAAGTGAGATAAAGGGTAGCTTGACTATCTAGTCTTAAAAGGGTCTTATATCTGCCCAGTGACGATCTTTGTAAAAACAATATGGGGGCGTTGCAGAAACAGTTAAGGCACGTATGCCCACCATTATTAAGCAGGCACTCGGATATGAGTTAGGTGTTTCACGCATCTAAACCCTGACCAATAGTCATAGGGCTGATCGTTAATCCCGCACCTATATTATAAGCTTGTGTGTGCTTTCTAAAAATTTAAAACATGTGATTGCATGCGACAATTCTATACAATGCATGAACAAATATGCATAAGAATTGAAGTGTGTAAGAAAATAAAATAAACATATTAACAAAAAAAACATGCAAACCAAACAATAAAACACAATGGTCAAACAAAACAAAGCTTAGACCACAAAGTCCCAAGTGGATTCGCCATTTTGTCGCACATGTGCGGCGTCGTGGCGATCGTCCTTCACTCAGGTTATGGTGTCAATCTAGCAAAGGTGGGGACACAAGGAATTCTTGTCTTTTATCAGTGGAAAAATAGAATGGGAGTCACCACCTTGTCTCTCAGAGATTGGATACGGAGACTGGTTGTGTAAAGAAAAGGTATTGGCACCCCAAATACGCCCTACCTAAAGTAAGATGCATTGTTTTATTATCTGATATATGCTACGGTTTTATCGTCTTTCTAATTGTTGTCTGTCTACGATTTAAGAAAAGTCCTTCTCGGTAAGGAGATCCTTATCAAATCGAGTAAAACCTAATCGTCCTAACGTCAACAAAAGAACTACCTTTTTAATATCAGGAATACGATTTACATTTAAATTTGTAATCCCTCATACTAAAACAAAACAAAATATTTCTTTTTGGATTTTTTGAAATATTGGTCAAGTTCTCATAACTTTAATAAACTAGTTATTAAAGCCAAAATGCATGTTAAAACAATTTTTTGGATTTTTCATTGTTGTATGAAAATACAATATGAATTCTTTTTTTAAGAGACTTGGTCGTATGCATGAAAACAAGACTTTTTTATATATAATTTTTTCAATGTTTTGATGAAAACCGAGTATTTTAATACCGGATTTGTATCTTTATGATATAAAAATACAAACCAATATTAAGCAAAATTTAGTAAAAAAATATGCAAGAAAATCACAATTCTTTCAAAAGAATTTTTTTAATTTTTTCTTTTTTTTTAATTGGGTCGGACTCGGCCCAACCATTTTGACAGTAGAGGATCTCTCCATTGCAGAACAGTGGAGAACAAAGATGAAGAAGAAGAAAGAGGAGGGGGGAAGCTGACCTGCGGTGGCTGCTGTGGTGGCTTACGGTGCTAGTGGCGATGGTTAACTGAGGCGGCTGATGGTGGCTGTTGTTTTCTTATTTTTCTCCCTTCCTGCTTTCGATTATCTCTGCTTCTTCTCTCTACTTTCCTATTTTTCTTCCTTTGTTCTCTGGATGCTGGTGGCGGTGCTGCTACGGTGATGACTGGAGATTTGTTTGGCTAGTGATTGGTTCTTCTTCTTCTTTGTGTTTTTTTTCGTTTAGTTCTTCTCATTTCTCTGCTTCTGTTTTCTTTTGCTTCTCTTCTTTCTCCCTCTTCTCTGTTCTCCCCTCTTTTCCTTCTCTTAGATTCTCCTCCCCTCTACTTTTTTATTCTTTTCTCTCTAGTTTCAAAGACAATCTCCCTGTTTTCCTTCTCTATGTTTTCTTTCGCTCGTTCCTCTCTTTCCTTTTTTTTCTTATTTGTTTCCCTCCTCTTTGTTTTTTCCAATCCTCCCTTTGTTCATCCTCATTTTTCTTTCTTTTTTCCCTCCCCCCATTTGTTCTGCTCTCTTCTGTCAGTATTTATAAAAAAAAAAAATAGGGAGAGAGGTCTACTACCCATGTCCAGTCATAGCACAGGGTTGGGGTGGCCAAGCAGCCATTGGCCAGCCGCCTCATGGTCGCCCGCAGAGCTTGTTCCCTCCGTATTTTTGTCTTGTGGTAGGCCATGGGTCAGAATTTAGGCAAGTGGGGGGTTTTGTCGGGTTTGTTTTCGTGTTTTAGGAAAGAGAGGGAGAGGAGAAAAGCAGGCGAACAAATGCTTCTTCTTCCCCTGCCTCGTGCGTCTAGGGGAAGAAAAAGACCCATAGTATCGTTCAAAACAGCACTGTTTTGGCTTCTATTTTTTTTTAGTAGTGGATGAAATGGCGCTGTTTTGGATAAAAAGCGTCGTTTCATTTAAAAGGAAATGGCGTCAAAAACATGTCAGGGTCCAAATCAGTCCTCAATTTGTGATTTGTTCAATCAAGTCCCCAATTACAAATTTGATTTTAAAAATCAATTCAATGGCATCCCTGCCAAATTCAATCGTCAGCCCTAAAGTTGGCTGCCCTTTTCACTTTAGTCTTTGGTCTCTGATTTATGCAATTTGACCCTCAATTGATCAATAAACTTTCAATTTCTTCTATTTGGCCCCTGATTCGGTCAATTACAGCCCCTCTACTTACACGTCTTTTCCAGCTTGGTCTTAGTCATGGTTTTTTTGGGAAAGAAAATTTATGTAGGCTCAAGAGGGACCATAAGAGATATATGTATTTTAGAACGTGAAAAGGATAACAAAGATGGTCTTTCTCATTTCAAGCGCAAGTGTTTAAAATCAATAAACTTTGATCTTGTCCAGTATGATGATTTGGACTTTGCAAAGAGATGTATGTCATAAGTCTATAAACAAAGAATCTACTACATATTATTATTCATACATCTAAAAACATGGTACAAGAGACATGGTGTGAGGGTGACAGTTCATTTTTCTATTCATATTATCTGGTTTAGAGTTTAGTCACCTTGATGAAGGAGTTACTTGATTCATTTTTCATTCTATAAATAGAATGTCAAAATATTGTTTTAAATAAACATCAAATCATTTCTAAAATCAAAAAGCAAGTTCAATTTTTCAAAATTCCATTAAGGGAAAAGATCTTGGTAAAAGAAATGAATTGAGTTTAATAAGATCATGCAAAGTTGCAAAAGTGTATTTGTGGGTTATCATACGGAACATCTCTCAAGATTTATGAAAATAAATAATGTTTGGTTGTAAATTAATGAAAAAGACAACAATTGAAGGATAAACTCATTATTTCAATAAAACTTTAGAAAAAGGTTCCACAACAAAGATATTATATCAACATCTTGAGTTATGATTCCTAGCAAGGTAATACATAAAAAGGTAAAATACTTAGCAACCAATTAATTGAAATTTTCTAGAATCTCCTAATCGTTCGTCTCTTATGAACTCGTCAATAGGGGCCTCTTTCCAATAGTCAGTTGGGGTCATGTGTAGACCATTCTTGGCCTAATGACACCATAGTTTTATCTTCAAGATAGTTGATTTCTGGGAACCGGTGAGAAGAAGTTAGTTATAGGAAGGGTAGGTGTTTTTAGTAGTTATTTATCTTGCCTTTATAACCACCTTCGATATTGTGAACCTCGGTTTCTATCCTTTTTCCAATGAAACCTTTCTCCTCAGTTTAGTTAGCAATCTTACCTAACCTGATGACTTGTTTAATCATCTTAGCTATAACAACCAGGTCAGTGCAATGTCATGCAAAGTTTCTAATCAACTATTCAAAGTACGGGGCCTTAAAGGTGTTGGAAAATAAACTGATTATCTCTTTTTCCAACAAATAAGGATTAATATGTGCAGCTACCTCACGCCACCTTCAGGCTTATTCTTTTATGAACTCCTTGTTGTCCTTCTCCATAGCTTATAAACTTGACTTATCAGGGGTCACATCCATACTAAACTTATATTGCCTAATGAAGGAATCAACTAAATCCTTCTACTTTGGTATTATCCAACCACATATACCAAGTGAGGGCAGTGTCACTCAAGTTGTCTTAAAAAAAGTTAATCAACAGTTTTTCATCATAAACCATCTCAGTCATTTTATTGCAGAATGCTTTGAGATGAGTTACAAGGCATTGAGTTCTAGTATATTTTTCAAATTTTGGCACTCTAAACTTTTTGGGAATGACCATGTTGAGCAACAAACACATCTCAACAGCCTTTATAGGATCATATAGGCTAGTTCCCTCAATAACTTACATCCTTTCCTCTAGGGCAACCAATTTTTCCATGTCATCTTCTTTTACCATCTTGTCCTTTTAAGATTCCTTCATTGTAAAGTTAATGGTAGATGACATCCTTATAAGGTATATTGGTTGAGCAAATTAGAAATACATGGCCTGTTGAGATTCGAGTGGCACCTTATTTGCCCCTAGATTCTGTGGATTGAAGGGAGTTGCAGGCATAGGTTCAGGCTGAGCTGTAAATTTTGCTTCTCTGGATTTAGATCCCAATGCCTATTAGAGTATACTAGTAAGCCTCGCACCTTCTTCTCTAAGACTTTCCAACTCCTTTTGGTGTAAGGCTTCCAACTAGGCTCTTTCTTCGTTTTCCATTTATCTTTTTCGAAGTCGAGTGTTATAGGTGTGTTTCAATAGGGAACCTATATTTCAACTTGCTAAATGACAATCATGCAATTATACAAATGTGATGATGTTATCAACAAGAAAATGTATATTCAATGTGGACTCGCCTTTCACGGGTGACAACGAGTATTATTCATGGATTTTAGGAACCTGATGTCATCATCATGCCAACGAGGGGATCCTTGTCCAGTCTTGCCCAAGTTTAAGCTTTCGATAACCTTTCGGCTTCCAATTTAAAACCATTTTCTTTTGTCAACTATAACAACTTAGACCCTTATAAAATTCATATGTGACGACCATTTTCCACTCAATGGTCTTAAAACTATTTTGCTTATTTTTAATATCATGATTTACAAACTTATATTTAAGATGTATTCACAATATTAAGAAAGACAAATTAAGACCATAATAAATAAAAATCTCTCTCTCTCT
>Ga0325402_1004087_pt1 | contig 13398 bp, 6 predicted proteins | sample PopdelMetagenome_22_FD_207212 | JGI IMG/M metagenome (GOLD analysis project Ga0325402, IMG submission 207212) | Populus deltoides microbial communities from Bellville, Georgia, United States - Xylem-PdKOR-R3 | ecosystem: Host-associated > Plants > Phyllosphere > Stem > Wood/Secondary xylem... | reverse complement strand
CCGGTTGTATCCACCATGTAAATGCCAAAGTCAACCTCCTTTATCAAAGAAAAACTAGTTGGGTCGAGAACAGCAGCAGATAACCAGACATCAACAGCAGAAATTCTTCTCATGACAAATGCCATCGCAAAAACTCAGGTTTCACATTACTTCCTATTCATATCTAGCGATAAAAGTTACTATTTAGTTTGTCACATGGTTGTGTGAAAAATATCAAATCTTGTGTACTCTCAGATGCAGCATTGAAATAAAATCCAACTGTTGAAAGGACTCCAAACCGTCATCCTAAAATCAAGACTGACGTGCTGGCTGGGGAAATGGACAAGACAACCTAGGAGAAGTAAACGGATACTGGGGGAATGTCAACATCATTGCCTTCATCATCCTCGCATGCGACAACAACATCGAAGTGGTGACGATATTCAGGCAACTCCGCTTTGGCCACTTCCCTAACCAGATCAACCATCTTCCTGTCCATCCTGTCTCTGTGCCGAGGGAACATGCTATTGTAAAGCAGGCAACTACCATGTGAAATGCTATAGGCATCAAGCCCCTTATGCTTGAGCCATTGCAGAAGTTCCCTCAAGGTAGGATTGTCTTTTAGAATCCACCTGTCCCAAACTGTCCAGCTCATATCCTGATGCTTGACAACCTTAGGTGGGACAGGCTCAGCCATGGAGAATAGAGGGAGTGCAAGGTTGGCAAATGTATTGCGGTAGTCCTCCACCTTGTGTCCACCATCCAGAACCTTATACAGCTCCAAGCACACAAGACCAGTGGCCATAGCTGTGGAGGTTGCTATAGCAGGGATGATCCTTCCAGCAATAAACTTGGCTTTCAGTTTGTCAACCTCAGGAATGCTGTAGTTTCTTGCTCTCATGTTGGCAAGACCGGAAATCAGATCCATGTGGTAGTTTGTATCGTCATCCTGCACAATCAAGGAAATCAAGGAAATTCACTTAAATTTGGGCTGGCACAACATCAAATGGCCGATAAAGTACCTCCCATTATATTTTGGCCACATATTAAAAATTCTTCAAGTCCACAACAAGAAGCAAACATCAATTCATGCAAATATTTCAAAATTATCAGTTGCTATAATAAATGAAAAAAAAGGTTGGATAACATCCTGCTTTGTTCAACAGCAGGATGATCCAAATAAATGCATGCTAAATAAATTGAACACGAGAGACCACCTTCTCAAACTGAATTGGGGTCATCCTGTATGCAGGTGGCAACTTATGCCTGCACTGCTCTAGTTTCCTGATAAGTTCATTGATTACCGCTGCATCATCTACAGATACAGTAGATATAGTGGTAGCCTTTTCATCTGTCTCAATTTTCACATCTTCTCTTGGCTGAAATTCTGGCACAATCACCTTCTCTACAGCCTCGGCCAATGTCTTAGGATGTTTCACCCACTCAGGAATAGAGATCCCAAAAGTCTCTGCTCGCAATATTGATGCTGCCATGACAAAATGGAGGTGACTTGGATCTGTGGTTGAGAACTGAAGTGGATGAGGGAATCGCTTTGGTGCTGACCAGAACGGAGCACCAGTACTAGTAGATGCATCTTCAGGGAAAGTGAAGATCAACTGCTTCACCCGATCAGCAAAATAATCTTCAAACCTGAAGTCAATGTAAGCATAACGTCAGAAAACAGAATGAGGTATGCTGCACCATAAAGAAAGAATAGGAGACCCAATACAAGAAGGTACCTTAAACGCGCCCATGTGATGCAATCCTGGAATGTCTCACATTTTTCCTTCTCAAGGCACTCAAGAACACGTTCCAAGGTGTCCCTTGACTGAGCATCACCAGCTTTGGTCATAGCATTAGTATAATCAACTGGATTTGATAGATAGGCATTAACTTCTGTTGGTGTTTTCTCAACCAAACCCTCAAACTCAGATCGAGCCCATGTCAAGCAATGATCAATGTTATGTGGGAATGAATGCACAGTGCACATAGGTGCTTGTTTCTCTGGTGGGTCCCTTGAAGCACCATAATTTTCAGTCAGGTGAGGAATGATCATCTGAGTGTTGCATTTGGCACCCAAGGTTCCTGACTCCAGAAGAGGCTTTTGGAAGTACAAGCACCTCTGGTCAACATAAAGTCTTGCATTGACATTGTCTAAAGCATTGACAACAGCAGTTAAGTTCTCCCAGAAAGTATCATCAAATACATTCTCACTTTCAGGGCACACACGATTTTGCAGTGCTTCAATCTTGAGATGAGGATTTATTAATGTAGCAGCAGAAGCAGCAACAGAGGATTTGGCCTGTCCAATGTTCCAATCACGGAAGAGAAACTGCCTGCTCAAGTTACTCTTCTCAATCACATCATCATCAGTTAATGTCAGCTTTCCCTGTTCACCACATGAAACACCCATCAGTGCTAAATTTTTCAAGAATTCACAGCCAAGCGCACCAGATCCTACTACAAACAAATTAGCATCCTCTAGCTTCTTCTGAAGCTTGGACCCAAAAACTGAGATTTGTGCATCATAACGGCTATTTCGTGGCTTGAAGTCACTGGGATCCAAATTTGCTGTTGGAAGTGATTCCATGGAATCAAAATAGAAGAACTGTTACAGCAGAAAAGGCAAAGTTAGCTTACCACAACAAGCAGTAAAGTTGAATCATTAGGTAGATGTTTAACTTTGGAAACAGCCACATCCAAGGCAAGTAAAATTAGGTAAATTTAGCATGGCTAGTTTATCTAGCCAAGATGTTCTGATTAAAACTCACTATAGGTTAATAGATGAAACCCTCAACAGTATTTAAAAGTCCTTCTGATCAAACTGAATTAAAGGAAAGCCCAAACAAAGCACACAACATTATTTAAAACTTCTTCTGATCAAACTAAGTTTGATGGTCCAAACAGAGTGCGCAAGTATGTAGATAAAATTCTTTAACTGTGTGTATACAAAAGAACCCTCCATTTGTTTATGTACAAAGACTACAAGTAAATAGATGAAATTCTTCAACAGTGTTAAAAAGCTCAAGAACAAAAACTGAAGTTTACCGCATGCCTAAGTTGGCTAGAGAGAGAAAGACTTGAGAAGTTTCAACAAAATAAAAAATTGATACCAACCTGAAAGAGAGGATGAAACTTTCCAGAACATGCTTTGACAACCTCTTGTCCCACTAGACCACCAAACATAGCTGCCATAGGATTCAGTACAGCCCTGGCACCAAAGGCAAAGTGCCGCAGCAGTTTTGGGTTAATGTCCTCTACTCTCGCATCTCCTGAGTTTTCATTGATGTGACTTGCCAGAGATATAAGCTTCTGAGCATCTTCTTCTGAACCAGCAGCAGGGAAACGACCCATCTCAGACACGAACTTGTCCAGTGCTTGAAATGCCAAGTGCAAGAGAGGTGGACGGTCAAACTTGGAGAAATCACTCAATAGAAATTCACCAGGATCTTTAATTGCTTCTCTCAATGGCTTAAAATTCAACACCTTGGGTTGTTTCACCTGTGTGACAATCCCACCTTTCTCATAGGTAGAAAAGTTTGTGGTGTCCTCCTCGAGATTAAATGAATATGGTCTGGAATTTTTAATCCTTCTTGGTTTTCCATCATTCATTTCTGTCATTCCCTTCACTTCAGAGAAAACAACAAGATCCCCATCTTGAAACTCAAGCCTTTCATCATCAACACATGACACCAGTGCAGGGTTATCATTGCTGATAGATGCAATTATACCAGTGTGTGGTTCCTCTCCATCAACATCAAACACTGTGAATTCAGGTCCAAAGTCACAAAACACAGAGCCAAAGAGACCTCTAACTTCAGCCTTGATAAAAGAGATGGGGGGCTTATGATTATGGCAGTAGTCATTAAACTCAATGGCTTTGTCAAGATTGAGATCTGTAAATACGACAGCCTGCACCACCAGAAAACAAGCATCTGGCATAAAGCAGTATAAGCAAGTACACATGATTTCTGTAAAATAAGATAGGCAATGTATTCGAGCAGACCAGATGAAGAAATAGCAGACACAATCAATAGCAGAAGAGGAAAAGAATTGTTAGGGGGGCAACTTAGACACAACATGACTTCAAATAAAAAAATAACTTGCTATGGGGACCAATATGAAGCATATACCAAATCTTAGGAACTAAGTGAATTTTGAAGATTTTGGGTGACTATTGGCTTACAGGCCACCCTGGACACAGTGATGATCCACTGAAAACATAACGTCATTGGATGTTTTTTTCCTCATATTTGCATGAAGATATAAATCCTTCACTTTAGCATTTAGATTATCTTAGAATTTTATTAACGCTCCGAAAAGGTGGTGCAATGCGATCCTTTGTACCAAGATGAGTACACCTGCACACTAATCTTCACTCCTGTCCTCTTGTTCATGCCTTCCATTATAATTTCTTAGAACATTTAATGCTTTTGAGAGTTGAGACCATCTTATATAACAGGTTATAAATTTTATTTTTTGTTAAGTGAATATTATGCTTGTAAGCTTTTGTGGACAGAAGACATTGGAAGTTCATTGAACCAAGCAATTGTATTCTTAAGAATTGGCATGTCTTGCAGTGTAAGGTCACACAACAACATGATGCAACACGGAAAGAAAAGGGTCAGTTCTATGTTTTCACTTTTGTAGGGTTATGCATGTAGCATAAAATAACTATAGGCCCTGTCTAGAATAGCACAATTAAGCTGCGAACCTTAACTGGCATTGACCACCTAATTTGTTGCAAGAGAAAATTAGTCATTGACAATACAAATGATTTAGATAAATGCATATAATATAACAACAAAAATCCAAATTCAGTAGCATTCTGACATGCATTTGTAATAACATTTTTTCCCGTGAAAGAAAGATTTACTGGTAACCTTGATAAAGTACCTGCTAAGCAAATTGCAGGTTTTAATCAAGATTATAAAAAGGTGGTCAAGATGGCACAATGCATATATTTGGACAAGATTTCTTCTGATAATATCAAAGTGGAGAAACAAGGAAGTACCTGGAACTTATCAAGTTGTTCTGTTGTCAATTCTGTAATTAAGGTAGAGATGGTGACTGCATTGTTGAGATCCTGCAACTTGTGAACAGATGCTAGGGCCCTGTTCTTACCAACATCATTCTCGGAAAAAACAAAGTTGCTGGATAAATCCCACAGCTCCAATATTCCTTCATCATGCAATGTCACGGACTTGACACCAGCAAGAATGAGGTTTTTTGCTGTAGTAAGAGAATTACAGCAGATAGATACACATTAGAGACAGAAAGAGTCAATAAATTTTACACCAATAGGAACAAGAATCAATCCAAATTAAAGACATTAGCATTCCTTAAATAATGCTATCTCAACTAAAGCAATGGCTTCTACAGTTTTAGATAATCACCCCACACCCAAAGGAAAAATAATATATATTACAGACTATCCGGTGCAGGGTTAATAAAAATAACAATCCAACTGATATGACTCCAATTGATTCTATCAAAATTTGAGATAAAAAGACAAACACGACTAAAATGGAAAAGATGTGAAGAGAAATAGCTAGCAGAAGCTCCCTTTTGTAATCACAATTTTAAATTTCTGTTTTATTTGTTACTCGAACCCATGATATACACAAACCAAACCAAAAAAAAACAAATATCAATAAATCCAGAGTCCTTCTCCAGTGTTAGCTCCAAGACTAATCACCAAAGTGGTTGAGAAGCTAATGATAAAGACATTTGATACTACTGGTCATGAGTGCGTAAGGATTGTCACTTTTAAATATACTGCACAAGCATAAAGCTGAACCCAAATCTTGAACAATGCAGTACCAAAATGAAAAATGAGAAGTTCCAGGCAGAATAAAAAGAGCTTGAGAGGTCATATTGAAAGATCTAAGATCAAGTTCACTTGCCAGGAGAGAAGCCAGCAACTATTATCAAAGTAAATTAGTTTTAAGGTCTTTTCTTTAAGCATTTTCTACAAAATAAAACGAGTTTTTAAGTTTACTATGCTCAATCATCCATGTATGATGTGCTCCGTCCCCCCTCCCTTCTCTGTGTCTCCCTCACAGAAATGATTCGGTAATTTGAAGCCAGGGAATGAGAAAAACAGATTTGAAATTTCTTGCTCAGAAATCAGGCTCTATTTAGTAAAATAAGCATCCCCTTTAACAGGGTTATCTTGTTGATCCTAGCAGTCTCCGATGATTTAAAGCCACCCGTATTTAGTTTAGAGTGCCAAGGTCTCCATCTATATTTAGGGGCACATCCAATCATAGCTATAGTCACCACACAAATCTCCATTAACCATCTCTATTTCATGTGCTGCACCATTCGTTGCTATATTTTAGGTCTGTGGTTGGATTGCGCAGGTCCAATTTTGCCTATCCTAACCTTAAAACATAATCAACGAACCAAACTTCAAAACCACAGAAACCAAATCTTATATCAATAAAGCAATCTATTCACAAACAAATCCAACAAATCACAAAGGGAAAACCACCCGGTAGCATCAACTAGAAAAAAAGTCTCATAATTCATACCAATCTCAACACCAAGACCATGCATCCCGGAAACAAGAACGTTGGAACCAAAAAGCCTTCGCATCGTCTCTCTTCCATAAACAGCAAGCTGGCGACTGTGAAGATCCTCATCAATCTCCATCGGTTTCGAATCACCAGGTGACATAATCAACTCCTCTTTACAGCGGTTGTTACTGTCTCTGTCGGTGTCACTGCAATTACCAATAACGCAACTTTTTTTGTTACTAGACACGTTCGATTCCAAGGAGCAATCGATCCGGTTCTTTTTGAAAGAAAATGAATCTGATATGCTGTTATCTGGTGCTTCTTCTCCTTCAACCAGCACTGCTTCAACAGGTCGCTTTATAGGAAGCATAAAGTATAGTAAACTGCCAAACAAACGACGAACACCAATCAAAATTGTTAAAATGAAATAAACAAAAAAAACGGTGCTGCTAATGAAACCATAAACCCTGAGGCCTAATAAGATTCGAATGTGAAGATGTTAAGCAAGATATTGATTAAAGGAAGAGATAACCGTACCGATTAGCCCAGTGAGGAAGGATGGAATCTAAGGGGGGGAGGTGGGGAGGATTGGGGTTTGGTTTTGGTAGCTCGTGGAGTGACTGTGAAGGAGAGATTTTTTTATTTTGGGTTTAGAGAAATTGAAGTTGACAAGGAGTAGGGACGGGCGTATTTTATGGTTTTGCATTCGGTCTATGGCCTTAGGGTTCTGGACTGGGATGTGATGGAAAATTTTAATGGGCCCTCTAGATTGTTAAGAATTATTTATGTCATTTATGTAAAAAAATAAATAAATAGAAACATAGATATTAGAATTATATATAAAAAAAAAGAGAAAGAGAAAACATTGTTTATCCAAACATAATTCACTTAGACACAACTGTAAACAGTAATAGAATTTTCTTTTTCTTGGTCTTAAAAAAACCTGTACTGAGATAATTTTGTTGTTCTAAAATTAATTAGGGCAAGATGGATATTTTATGTTTAAATTGTTCAATAAATTTACATCATTGCCCTTAAAAAAAAATTTAGCTTCTACTAGGGATTATTTTTATATTTTCATAGAAAAATGTATAGTGAAATAACTTATTTATCCTGGAATGGAAAAAATAACCAATGAAAGAGGCTTTCCATAATTTTAAATTTTTTTGCACAGTAAAAGACCTTGATATCTTTAATGTCAAATAATTTAGCCCCCGGATTAAATAATATTTTTGTCATTTTATTGCTTGTTTTTTTTAATTAATAAGTTGAGGTGGGGTCATTTAAGTATTTTAATAAATAAAAAAATATGCTAGTGCATGATGTGGGGCCGTCAATCGCTCTGCCATCTTAAGAGAATACGACTAATTCAAGGAGCCAAAATGCATCCCGGCATGTTTTCCATGAAAAAGCAATGTTTGCATAAATAAATTTGTTAGTTTGTCATCGACTACCATTCCTCTTTGTCAATCGCTCTGCCATCTTAAGACAGTGAATAAGACTAATTCAAGGGGCCAAAATGCATCCCGGCATGTTTTCCATGAAAAAAGCAATGTTTGCATAAATAAGTATGTTGGTTTGTCATCGACTATCATTCCTCTTTTCTTCTCCTTTCTTTCCTTTCTCTTTTTTGGTCTTTGCGTTTGCCATATAATTTTTCATATCAACTATTAAGAGGGTGTATGGGAGTGTGATAACTGTTGCTTTTGAAAATGTTTTTCACTTGAAAATGCATCAAAATAATATTTTTTTATTTTTAAAAAATTATTTTTGATATCAGTAAATCAGAATGATCCAAAAACATAAAAAAATTAATTTTAAAAAAAATCAAATTTTATCCAACCTCTATTTGAAACGTAATACCAAATGTTCGAAACAAGGGCTAAACCTCTCTTTCTTTTTTATTTAATCCATGTTATTTTGTTATTATTTGCTTTATTTTCAATAATTTATAAAATAAAATTTTATTTTAATTTCATCTTTATTCAAGTTCTTGCTTTATCATATTTCGTCTCTATTTGTTAATTGTTATTTATAAAATCTGAGATTATTTTTTTATTTGAATTTTTTTCCTGATTTCACCCTTCATTATTTTTTTTCCATATTAGATTTCATCCTCATTATTTTTATTGTTTTTTTTCTTTGCAAAGTTTTTAAAATTGTTATTTTACTCGATTTCATCCTTTAACTTTTAATTTGTTTGGATTTTATCTTCTTGGTTAAGTCCGTGTTTAGGATTTTATGAGTTACAAGTTTTGAAAATTAACTCAACTTTAGGGGGTTCACTCGAGATTTATTTGTTTTGTTTGATATTTTTTAAGCTAATTTTTTTTATCCTTTAGTATTTATTTAATTGGAGATTAGGCTCTATTTTTTCCAACTTTTTGTGTCCTTTGTTTTTTAATTTGATTGGGTTCTCTTGGGTATTTTTAATTATTGGTTTTTATTAAGTTTATTTTTATAGATAAGTTTTAGTCTTGAGTTAAATAAAATTGATTGGTTGAATATAGGTGAATTATCACTCCTTTTTTTTGTTTTCTTTTTTACAGTGTTACTCTAGCAATCCATGTGACTTCTTTTAATGTCGTCATGCACTCCTTTACAATGGGGTTTGGACCGTCTCAACAAGGTCTTCTGGCATTGGGCATTATCCATGGTGGAATGACGGTGAGTCTCCATCAATCCTTTATTTCTTTTTATTTCATGTATAATATTGACAGCTTATTTGTTTTAATTAATTGTTACCAAAAAAATGTTGTATGGTTCATCTGTTATCGTTATCTATGGTTTAAATCAGACCATTACATTGCTCAATTTTATTGGATCCATCGGATTTTTCTTATTTCTTTACAAATATTACCATTGCTTAAACATTTATGTTGTGCATTAAAAAAAAATGATAGGCTCGCACTGTAGCATAGGTCATAGGTCTAGTAAATCTTAAAAGAGAATTTCATGCCTTTTCTTATATAAATTCTTTCAAAATTATTAGAATACAAAACGAGTAGTCTATTTATAAAAGAAGAAAATGAGAATATTAAAAGACGCTAGAAAATTCAAATATCATGAAAATCCAAGAGACTAAACTCAAGAGTCATGGAAGTCCAATTATCTCTAATGGGTATTCAATATATATAATTACAAATTTTATAACAATTCCCCTTTAATGACCATGTACTAAAAATGTGTCTCATTAAAACTTTGCAAAGGAAAACCCAAAGGGAGAAAACATAAGTGAAGGAAAAATAGGACAATATTTTTGTTATTTTTGAATACTTCAGAATTCATCAAAAGGTTTTATATAAATACTTCAAGATTCAAAAAAATGCCAAATTGCCTCATTAAAACCTTGCAAAGTAAAATTTAATGGGAAAAAAACCTAAGCAAAGGAAAAGGAGTACAGTTTACATTGACTTCACCTCAAAAGTACATGTTTTATGATAAATCTTTAAAATAACGCATTCTAATATTTTGGACAAGTTTCTTAAATATTAAGGTTATTTTCTGCTAAATTATCATTTGACATGATTTGCTTGATATCAATTTTTTTTTTATTGAAGCTCATGAATATAAAAGAACTTTGGTGAGATATGCTTTATTTTGTCTCCTTTAATGTAGCCTCCTCTAAGCTGAGTGATGTAAACAACATTATATTCAAATAATATTATAAGACTATCATTAATGGTTGACAATTCATATTTTGTTTTTATGTGCTAGATAATTGACTTTAACCATATACATTCTCGACTTGCATTGTGGATTGTAATAATTTATAACTGATTTGATGAAGAAGCCATTAATATTTGTTTGACATATCTTCAAGAAATTATAGTACCTTCATAAGTAAATAGATAACTTGTTTATGTTATTTCTTTTATAGGAATTAAAATGATAACATGCATCTACATATCCAATCAATTGTGAATTTAATCCACTATAAAACAACCTCATTTTGGTTGTTTCGTAGAGATAGCTAAGTATATATTTGACCACATTACATGTCTTTTAATGGGATTGGAACTATTTCTTGCCAATAAATTAATTGCAAAAGCTATATTTGATCTTGTATAATTTGCAAGATACATAAGTGCACCAATAGCACTAAGATATGGTACTTCTAGACCAAGAATTCATCCATCCTTTTCTAGCAGTCGAAAAGGATCTTTCTTCGTATCAAGGGATTAAACAACCATAGGTGTACTCAAAGGATGATCATTGTCCATGTGAAAATGTTTAAGGGCCTTTTCTGTATATGTCGATTGATGGACAAATATTCCAATTGAGAGATGTTCAATCTGTAAACCAAGAATTTTTTTGTCTTTTCGAGATCTTTCATGTCAAATTCATCTTTCAAATAGGTTGCAGTTTTTGTGAGCTCTTAAAGAGTACCAATAAGATTTAAATCATTGACATATATTGCAACAATAACAAATTTGGACATGGTTTTCTTAATAAAAATGAATGGGAAAATATCATTATTCTCGAACCTTTTTTCTAGGAGATATTATTTAAAATGATTATACCATATCCGACCAAATTGCTTCAGTCCATATAAATTTTTTATAGTTTAATGGAACAGACACTTATAGGTTTATCATAAAAGGCTTCGGGCATTTTAAATCCTTCAAGGATTTTCATATGGATATCTTTCTCTAATGATTCATATAGACGTGCTATAACTACATCAATTAAACACATATCTAGAGTTCTAAGACTACTAAATCAATCAAAAATCTAAAAGTGATTGCATCCACAACTAGAGAATATGTTTTTTCATAATCAATGTCAGGTCTTTGTGAAAAATCAACAAAAATGCAACAAGTCATGCCTTGAATCGTACAATTTCATTGTTCTCATTTTGTTTTCTAACAAAAATCCACTTATATCCAATAGGCATAACACCTTTAGGTGTATGAACTATATGTTCAAATACTTCACGTTATGCAAGTGAGTTTAGCTCCATTTGGATTACTTCTTTCCACATTGATCAATCATTTATATATTAATATTTTTTATAGTTTATGGCTCAATTTCATCATCAATTTTAGTGATGCCAAAAGCAACCTTAAATACAAATACATCATTTATGACAATTTTATTTTGATCTAAAATCTTTATTGTATGAACATAGTTTAAGAAGATCTCATTATTTTCAGGTACCTGGATCTTTTCAGGAGATACCTCTTTAGGAGGTTTCTCTTTAAGATGATCAATATTAGAAGATGATTTGGACACAATATTTGTCATTGGTTTTATGGATAAAGACTTTTCAAGAGTACCATTATTTATTTGTTGTAATTTTTTTTTTCTAGGATTTTGTCCTTAGCACTAACAGGTTTTCCGCGCTTCAGGCATGGTATGGATTCATTTATTGCTATGTTGTCTTTTTATCCTTCAAGGATTGCAATTATGGATGGAGCATTTATAACTGGAATATGGGATATAACCATTTTTTTACTATTGGTGAAAACGTGTGACAATTGATTTGTAATATTTTGTAAATGAATTATCTTTTGAACTTTAAGCTCACATTGATTTGTTCTTGAATCAAAATAAGATAACTTCGGGTTATTTCAAGTAATTTCTTATCGTGCTTTAGGAATTAATATTTCTTCACCTAATGATGGGAAAATGTTCTCATCAATATGGTAGTCTTTAAAACGTGCCTTAAAAACATCATCAGTTAAAATATTTAAGGAATCTAATAATGATGGGAAAATGTTCTCATCAATATGATAGTCTTCAAAACGTGCCTAAAAAACATCATCAGTTAAAATATTTAAGGAATCTAATAATAGATGGAGAATTAAAACCAACATAAATTCTCATTCTACGTTGTGGACTCATTTTAGTCATTTATAAAGGTGTTATAGGCACAAATACTACACAACTAAAAGTTCATAGATGAAATATATTTAGTGGTATACCAAAATCAAGTTGCAAAAGAGAATATTTATGGTATGCACCTGGTCTAATTCTAACCAATGATGTAACATGTAATATAACATGTCCACAAATAGATGTAGGTAATTATGGTTTCATAAGTAATGGTCTAGCAATTAATTGAAGTAGTTTTATAATTGATTCTGCTGGACCATTTTGAGTATATACATGAGCAACTGAATGTTCAACATCAATTCCAATAGAAATGCAAAAATTATTAAATTCTTGAGAAGTAAACTCACGAGCATTGTCCAGTCAAATTATCTTAATTGGATAATCAGGAAATTGCGTCTGTAGTCTAATATAATATGTGATATTAATCTAGCAAATGCAACATTTCAACTAAAACTAAACAAATATGTGACCATTTACTTGATGCATCAATCAATGCCATAAAATATCTAAAAGGTTTGCATGGCGGATGAATAGGTCCTTAATAGATCTCATTGAATTCTCCTAAGAAAAGATGGTGATTCTATAAAAACCTTTGATGGAGATGGTTTGGTCATTAATTTACTTTGAGAATATGGAGCGCATGGATTTTCACTTGGTAAAAGAATTGTTAAGTTCTTTAAAGGATGCTCATGTGAATTTTCAATAATTTATCGCATCATTATTGATCCAAATATCTAAGTTGATCATGCCAAATAATAAATATTTTTAGGTCGGAACACATCTAATGTATCACAACGTTTTTTTAATAGATTTCAGATTGTATAATAAATTCCAAAAGAGAAAGCATGTAATTTTTCAAGTACAAGCTTCTGGCCTAAAATACATGAAATAATATAAAGATATTCTTCTTTTTTTCATCTATTATTTCAATATAATAACCATCAGCACGTGTATATTTAAAATTGGGTAATTTTTTTTGGACTCAAGTGAATATAATACATATTTGATGCCTAGTTTTGTGTTATTTGGTAACAAAATATTAGCTCTTTTGAAGTTTTTA
>Ga0325402_1004083_pt1 | contig 13401 bp, 9 predicted proteins | sample PopdelMetagenome_22_FD_207212 | JGI IMG/M metagenome (GOLD analysis project Ga0325402, IMG submission 207212) | Populus deltoides microbial communities from Bellville, Georgia, United States - Xylem-PdKOR-R3 | ecosystem: Host-associated > Plants > Phyllosphere > Stem > Wood/Secondary xylem... | reverse complement strand
GAAAAAACAGGGGGTCTGGCTTGAAAACCAGGCCTAAAAAGCTTTTAAAAGGTGTTGGGTCAGGTTTATCAATCAGATGTACAATTATTAAGCTTGGTTAAATTGCCAAATATTTTTATTTTTTTTTTGTTTTTATAAAAAAAATTCTTATTTAATTTTTTTCTTATAGTTAAAAGAAAATAAATTGATAAACTTTTTTATATTGTACAAAAAAAAGGGGTGATGATAATTTTTTTCATTTAACAATGAGTTGAATTTCCTTAATAAAACATGTTTATTTTTGTGTTTCAAAAAATTTCAAATTGTTTTACTTTTTTTAATTTAAATTAATATTTTTTTGATGTTTTTGTATTATTTTTATGTGATAATATAAAAAAATCAATTTTTTAAAATAAAAAATATTATCTCAATATATTTTTTAAAAATATTTTCAAAAATAACCGTTCCGTAATAGTATAATAACTAGCAAAAGCACGAAATATATTTGCAGCATCACCATCTTCAAATAAAGTATTTTCTACAGTAGCAACTAATTTACACCAGCAACTAATTTCTTTCCCTTTAATTTTTTTCCTTTTAATATATTTTCAATTTTATTCTTTTTACTCTTTATTTTTTTTTATTTTCTCTTATTTAATTTTTTTTATACTATAAAGAGGAAATGTAAATTGATATGATTTTTTTTTATTGTATAAAAGTTGGGTGATGATAATTTGTTTTTCATTTAAAGTTGGGTTGAATTTCCTTGTTAAAGCATGTTTGTTTTTTTTTTAAATGCTTTTAAAAAAATTTGAATTTTTTTTATTTTTTTCTTTACTTCAAATAAATATTTTTTGAAGTTTTTGTATTATTTTGATGTGATGATATAAAAAAATTTGATTTTACAAAATAAAAAATATTATCTCAATAATTTTTTTTAAAAAAATATTTTAAAACTTTTTTAATTTTATTTTTTTAGGATATTTAGTCTGGCTCAACAACCAGACCTAATGTTGTTGAGTCTAACTTCGCAGCAGCCAGATCCAAGAATATTAGGTCTAGTGCTCTATACTTTTCATATTTGTTTTACATTTGAAAAAAATTGTTATTGACTCACTGCAGAGTGCAGACCAATATACTAGTGTAGTATTTATTGTCTCAAAATAGAATAAATAAAATTATTAAAAATAAGAGAAACAAGATAGAAATAAAATTATGTTTAATACTAATGTATAAGATAAAATGATTGTCTCTGTATCATATTTGGTTATGGTAAATAAGACAAAATGAAATATAAAAAAAAAACTATTTTACTTTTAATATGTATTGTTATCAAACTTATATATTTAAAAAAATAATTAGATACTGTTTTTTTATTATTTTAGTTTATATTGAGTATTGAAATTAATAATATTATAATAACATTAATTATAAAATTAGAACTGACTTGACGAGTTGACCTGAGACCTGAATTAATTCGAGTTTAAGAAAAAAATAGAGGAATGATTGACTCGATCTGACCCGATCAAAAATACAGATTAACCTAGGATAAAACACAGGTCAAAAACCCTTTGACTTTTTTAAAAACATTAGTCAAAACAAGGTTGTTGTGATTATTTTTTTAAAAAAAAATTCAGGTCAACCAAGTTGACCCTCCCAACCCGTAACATGAACCTTGCCTCCAGTAGATTCTCAAATCGGGTTTTAAAATTATGATAATAATTACTTTTATCCATACGATGACTTGGGCAACTCGTGTTAACCCTCCCGACCCGTGATCTAGGTTTTACCTCGGTTAACCCCCAATTCTTGTTTTAAAACTATAATAATAACAATTTTTATCCTTGCATTGACTTAGGTCAACACGGGTTGACCCTTCTAATCTATGACCTGAGCTTTTCCTCGAGTTGACCATAGAATCAAGTTTAAAAAGTAGGATGATAACCATTATTATTTTATGTTGACCGGGGTCAACCCGAGTTAACCCTTTTGACATGTGACCCAGGTCTTACTCAGGATCGACATCGAGTCAAGTTTTAAAACTATGAAAATAACCACTTTTTTCCTTAAATTTACCCGAGTCAGCATTCAACCCCACTCATGACCCGAGCCTTGCCTTGGATCGATCACCGAATCGAGTTTTAAAATTATGATAATAACTATTTTTATTCTTACATTGACACGGGTTAACCCCCAGATCAATTTTTGAAACTATGATAATAATTACTTTTATTTTTACGTTGATGCGGGTTAACTCAACTCGTGACCCAAGCTTTGCCCTGAGTCAACTCTCGAGTTAAGTTTCAAACTATGATAATAATTATTTTTATTTTTTCATGACTTATTTAAAATTGAAAGTTTTTTAAAATGATATTTAAAAATAATAAATAATAAATATTATCTCTAGAGACAAGTTTTTTCTCTACCTTCTATTTTAGATATACAAAAATTCAATTTAAAATTATCTTAAAAACAAATTTATTTTTATATTTTTAATTAAATATATTTTTATTCTCGTTAACTCCATCTTTTCTATCACAGAATAGGAACCAAACACTATTTTATAGTTTTTGAGTTTCCAAAGGTTACAGACCGTTGCTGATAAGGCGGCTGCGTTTCTGGTTCATTTTGGTTGTTTCCTTTCTGCACCAGTGACCATCCCCTTCAGCCACAGCTCCATGTTCCTGAGAGCTTGGGCAGAAACCAGGCCCATTTAAGACCAGTCTCGAACCCATGCGTCACATCCATTTCAGATTTGGGTGGTTCCTTAGATCTTTGGACTATGCATGATAGTTTAGGTGGACTGGGGTGTGGGCCTCAATTAACTTAAAATATTCTTAGCTTTAGGTTTTTCTGAAAACATTTTTCTATAAAAGTAATTTTTCTTAAAAATATTTTTTTATTTATAGTTTTTTAAATGATGATAATAAAATGAAAGAACCTATAATATTTATTATAAAAATAAGGATAATGATAGTGATAATTATAATGAAAACATTAATAATGATTATGATTATAGTATTTATGATACCAATAATAATTGTGAGAATACTAATAATTATAAAATGATAATTGTTATAGTGATAATAATAGAAACAATAATAATGAAGTGATGATTATTTTAATAATAAGATGATAATAGTAAAAATAATAATGGTGATGGTTGTTATATACTTAGTGTTAAAGTTTTCTCGTGAAATAAAAATAAAATATTAGTTATATTAATAATAAAAAAATGATTGTGGTGGTGGATAATAATTATAGGGTAATGGTTATTGTAGTGGTGAATATAATATTTGTTAATAGTAAGGAAATATTTTATACCTTCACGAAGTTAAAGTATTTTTTATTAAATTAATATTATTCAAGGGTTAATTGAAAAACAAATTATTGATTTATTTTTAAGTGTTTGTTTAGGTAGTTTTTTTTTATTCTATTACTTAATTAATCGAGTTTAGATTTTGTAACCATTATTCTTTTTCCCAACATTTTCTCTTTATTGAACTTATATATCCAAGTCCCATTAATTCCGTCTAAGAGGTGAATTTCAATTTCAATATAACGAAATATTTTCTATATTTTCTTAAAAAAATTTCTCTTTTATTAAAAAAAATACTTGTATTGTATAATATAATTCTAATTCTTAATCATAAACTAATTCCTCGTTAGCTTGGTATTTCAAAACTTGATAAAGCCTCTTAATAGGTGTTTTACATAGTAAAAATAATTTATTTATCTTGATGTGTCATATTCAAGTCTTGATATACCTACACCCATCATAATCTTGATATAAATGTAATAAAATCCTTATATCAAAATAATTATTTTAACAAAAAAAAAACTAAATCTCCTTGAAGCTAATGTTGACCTAAACTCAAAATATTATTCATTATAATAATATAATAATGGTCTTTCCTTCAACAATATAAAACCTTTTAACCATCCATTGGATCAATATAGTTTTTTTTTATCATGATTTAATTATTATTTTCAAATTATACAAGGACGAATTAATCTTTTTTATTTTTTTACAATAAAATAATTTAGTTACCCCTAAAAAAAAAAGCTTACATCCATGAGCTTTTTAGACTTTTCAATTTTTTTAGCATAATAAAATGATTTAATTACCCTAAAAAGCAAAATCTACAGAACTATATTCCATTGATTTTTTCATCATTTCATCTTGGTTTTTTGGTTAATATTAAGTTCGCTTAGAGGCATTTTTGTATTTTACTTAATATTAAATAATATTAAAAAAATTTGGTGGCACGTGCAACAAGTGGAGAGCCCTCGTGCCATTCGAGCTATGCGTATGTTGATGTCCAATGACCAATAATTGCCTTCCACAATGACATTTGAATTGTCTTGGCATTGCCTTCACGATGAGGCAATGTGTGTGGATAATGACCGATTGGTGTGACATCAATAACTTTTTTTCTATTTTCCCTTATTTTCTCTCTCATCCTGTATTGTCATGTTGCCCCTTTTAAAATTTTAAAACAATCCTTTAATTTGTTATTCCTTCATATTTGGTTTATATTCTTTTGATTATTATTTGTTATATTTGAAATAATTTATAAAATTGAAATTTCTTTTCAATTTCACCCTTTTGATTTTTTCATCTTTCAAAATTGATCTCCATTCTTTTGATTGCTATTTGTTTTAATTAACATAATTTTTTAGATTGCTATTTTTATAATTTCATCCTCTTTAAGTTTTTGTTTCCTATCAAATTGATCTTTATTTTTTTTATTGCTATTTTTTTTTACTTTGATAAGTTTTATAAATTGATTTTTTTTCTAATTTCATCATCTAACATTAAATTGGTTGGAACTAAGTTTTTTGATTGAGCTTGGGTCTTAGATTTCACGAGTTGTGAGTTTGAGAGATTAACTCAGGTTTATAAGGTTCGCCCGAGTTTGCTTGATTTTTTTAAAATGTTTTTTAAGCTCATGCTTTTACAACTTCATCTTTTAGCATTTATTCAATTGGAGATGAGGCTCCGTTATTTTTATTTATTTGCTTTCTATATAATTTTCCAATAATTTTTAAAATGACTTGGTTATTTTGGTTCCTTTTATTTGTCATTTTTTTGTTGAACTTACTTTGATAAATTTTTTAAATTGATATTTTTATTTTTTAATTTTATCATTCAATATTAGATTGATTGAGAATTAATTCTCCTTTTTAGTTTCATCCTTCAAGGTTGGAGGTTTTTTTTTATATTGGGCTTAATGATTTTCTTCAATTTCCTTTTTATTCGTTTATCTTGGTCCATCACTTAGACAATAAGGTTGGCATGCTAGTCTAAGTTGGCTCAGGTTTTTTTAGAATTGTTTTTTTTAATTTAATATTTGTTATGTTTCGTCCCTCAATATCAGGTTGTTTTTTAATTCAGATTTGTAATCTTTTTCGGTTTACTTTCTATTAAGTTATCTTATTTGCATGATTTGGGTTATAAGATTTGGTTGGCTTGCCCAATTTGCTGGTTGTTTTTTTTGTTTTTGTTTTTTTAATCTCATCATTCTACGTTGGATTTGTTTAGAATTGAACTTTGACTATATATATATTTTTTTCATTTCTTATCCCGATCTCATGACCTTACTTGTATATTTAGCATGCTCACTGTCACACGTGTGCGGCGTTGCGGCGAAAACATCCACCCTCAAAATCTGTTATTATCTAAAAATATGGCAAATGTGAGGAGATAAGGAATTCTTGTCTTTTATTAGTGAAAAAATAGAATGGGAGTCGCCGGCTAATATTTTGGTTACTAGGAACTCTAACCAGTCTCAAAGATCGGGTACGAGGACTGGTTGCGTAAAGGAAAGGTATTAACACCCTAAATACGCCCTACCTAAGGTAAGCTGTATTTTTTTATTGTCTGATAAAATCTAAGATTTTGTCGTGTTTTCTAGTTGTTGGTCCGTCTATGGTTTAAGAAAAGTCCTCCTCGGTAAGGAGATCCTTATCTTATCAGGTAATTCTAACGTCAACAAAAGAATTTAATATCCGGAATACATCTTACGTATAAAGTCGCAACCCCAGATATTAAAAGAAAACAAAATAATTGTTTTAAAATTTTTGAAATATTGGCCTAGTTCTCATGACTTTAATAAACTGGTTATCAAAACCAAAATGCATGCTAATACATATTTTTTTGAAATTTCCTTTTGTTGTATGAAAATACAATATGAATTTTTTTATTTTTATTTTTTGAGAAACTTGGCCGTATGCATGAAAACAAAACAATTTTTTTTGTTATGTTTTGACGAAAATCGGTATTTTAATATTGGATTTGTATCTTTACAGTATAAAAATACCAACCAATATTGATCAAACTGCAGTAAGATTTTTGAAAAATCATATATTTTTTTAAAATAAATTTTTTAAAGAATTTTTTTTCAGGCTAGGCCCAACCCGGGTCACTGGCCCAAGCTAGTGACCCGGCTGGGCAGATAAGAGGCACGCTCAACTACTGTTCAAGTTAATTATAATTCACTTGAACAGTAAAACATAACAATTAAAAAAAACAAATGCATGCAGTGACATAAACAATGCAACGTGAAGAAAAATGTGTGAAGCTTACCTGGTATCTAAAACAGATGAAGACGATGGCGATGAAACTGCTGCGTAGGATCGGTGGTGACTGGTTCTGGAGATGATGAAGACGATCAACACTAGGTCTTTTTTCTTTTGGTTTTTCTCTGTTTTTTTTTGAAATGATGAAGCCTCTGTATTCTCATCCTCTCCGTCTTTCCCTTCCCTTTTCTTTCTGTTTTTCTCTCCTGTATTCCCCTCTCAGCGGTTCTTGGCGTGGCTGCTGGGATGAAGAAGATGATAAGCTGACGACAACTTTGGCAGTGCTGGTGCGGTTATGATGGAGAATGGTAGTGGCTGCTGGGATGAAGAAGATGATGAGCTAACGATGCCGTTGGCAGTGTTAGTACAGTTGTGATTGAGAATGGCAGCGGTTCTTCCCCTGTTTTAAAACAAGCTCCTCCTTGTTTTCATATCTTTCCCGTCTTCTTCTTTCTCTGTTCCTTTCTGTATTTTTTTAATCTTTCTCCCTCCCCCTATTTCCTCCTGTTCTTTTTCTTTCCCTCTCTATCTTGTCTTTTCTGTTTTCTCCCCCCTCTATTCTGCTCTCTGTCTCATTGCTTTTCTCCTCTTTGTGTTTCACCTTCTCTGTTTTCTTTCTCCTCTGTCTCGTTCCCCTCCCCCCTCTATGTTCTCTCTTTCTCACGCTTTTTATAGCCCAACACTGCATGCATTTTTTCTTTTCTGTAACGGTCCCATAACTGAAGCAATCTGCTATTTTTGTTTCTGAAATGGCTCCACCGTCTGCTAAAACGGCTTTGAAGAAAGGTGATGAAATAATGCTCTGAAACGGCATTGAAGAAAGGTGAAGAAATAGTGCTTTGAAACGGCGCCGTCTTCCTATCAAAATGGATATTTCTGATTTGGTCCTTGGATGTTTTTACAATTTTGTAATCAAGCCTCCCGGATAAATTGTAATTGAATCCCTTGATTTTAGTGCCTTTTCCGGTTTGTTCCTTGGTTTCGGATTGTTTCAATCAAGCCCCTAATTGGCTATCAAACTTCAGTAATTATGCAATTAAGCCCCTGATTTGACCAATAAACTTCAATAATTGGACCCCAGAACTTTAATTTCTTCCAATAAAAGCCTAAATTGACTTAAAAATCAATTTTTCTTACAATCAAACCTTTCCATAAATTCTATTAAACCTTAGATAAAATTTGATTAAGTCCATAAACATCTGATTTTAGACTTTTCTTCCTCAACTTGAATTTTCTTTGTCAATAGGGCTCTCATCAGTCAAAAATATACTATCAAATTTCAACCTTTTGCATTTTTGAACCTCCTCAACCAATTTTGATCTTTTTCGGAATTCCAACATTCTTTTCTCGCTCCTATTATTTTTGGATTTCTTCCGAATGTTTATATATATATATATATATATATATATATATATATATATATATATATATATATATATATATATTTGTATTTTCTTTGGAACCCAAAAATGGGTAACAACACTCACTAAGGTTGTCTCATGTCATTTTGGTTTTCTTTTAATTGTCTGGAATTTTAGCTTTATTGCCTTTTTCATTTCAACAATCCTTCTTTTTTTAAGGTTCCTATGATTTTTTTTTTGTTTAAATTGGTCCATTTACTATTGTTATCTATTCTTTTATTATTTGATTAAATTATACCATTTTTTTCTTAGTCAAGTCTATATCTTGAATCATGTCTCTCTCTTTCCTTTTTTTATTTTACTTTTTTTAAACATCTTTTTTAATTGATAAAAAGATATTTCGGCTCGTGGCCACAGTCTCATAAATCTAATGATTTCTGAAACATGATAAGTATATTCATATAGTATTTTAAAAAAAATAATATAAAATATCTAAATGAGTTGATGCGAACCTCTTGATCATGTGGTCAAGATACCCCCAACAAAGTAGTTAACAACCCAAAAAGCTAAAAATCAGGTTTGATAAAATTTTGATCTAGAGGTAACCCTGTACCTAAGGACTAAAGGTATTAGAAAAAGTCTTGGACCTAAAGATAACCTTGTATCTAAGAACTCTAAGTATACGAATGAAACCACGAAACCAATTAATCTTTGATAAGTCAGTGTACGATTTTTGTCCCTGTAAAGAAATATTGTTTTGCTACAAACAAACAAAAGAAAAACTCACGTTTATTCTTCAACTTGCTACTGAAAGTTTTAGCTCAAAAAAAATAATATAGTCTCCGCTAACTAACCCTAATGAATCTTTTTTAGGTTGCAAGCTAATGAGATTAAACTAGTAATCAACTAACATAAGTTCAATAATAAAATAAACTCTTAAACAATATCTAACGTTCCAGAATAAACCCAAATTAAAATTAATTATTAATAAATAAATAAATAAATAAATAAATAAAGGTAATACAATCAAAGTCTTCATGTTAAAGTTCTTCCATGTAGCCCGAATCTCTAATTTTCACAAATTCTTGGCAGATTTCAGTCCTCACTTGTAACACATTGTTCTATCTCATCCGAGTGAATTATTGGGCCTACCATATATAGTTGAAAAGACTGATATGTTTAGTTCTAAAAAAAAACTTTAATTGCACCACAATTCTACTTGTAGCTCCATATATGTCTCAAATAGTACATAAAGATCAAATCTGATAGATTCATAAGATTCTTTTAGTAACTTCGATTCTCTAAAGTAATATGTTTCCAAAGTTCATTTGACTTCAAAAATTACCATGATATGGTTCTATATGTCTAATATCTTCCTATAAAGTTTCAACTCGATTCGATGTACGGTTTGAGAGATATGTTTGATATTGCAAAACTGGTTAACATATATTTTAAGGCCAAACTAGAATATAACTTGGTTCGTATCATCATCCCCTTCTTAAAAAAGATTCAACCTTGAATATGTATCATGGAAAACTTCTTATAATATTAAAAAATCAGTATCAAACCAAAGAATAACATCAACATCAAAACCAAGAAGAATCTTGTTAGCAAAGAAGGTCCTTATGATATACAAGCTTTCCGTTCAACAATCTTCCCTTTCTTCAATTTAAGTTGCTCCTCATATATTTGCTTAGGTGTTAAAGTTACAAGAGTTATAGGTCTTCCATTCATCTTAAAGGAATAACTATTTGTCACTCCATCATGCATAACTCTCCTATTATATTATCATGGTATACCAAGTAACAAATGACTAGCTTGCGTTGGCACAACATCACATAACACCTCATCGCAATATTTACCAATAGAAAAGGCAACCAAAACATGCTTATTCACTTTCACTTCACACCACTGTCATTCAAGCACTGTAATTTATAAGGTATGTGATGTTTGGTAGTGTGCAAGCTCAACATTTTCACCAATTCAGTATTAGCTACATTAGTGTAACTACCATCATTTATAATTACGCTAAATACCTTATTCTGTACATGACATCTCATGTGAAATATGTTCTCCCTCTAACCTTCTGAATCATCAACTTTGACATGCACATCTAGTGCTCTCCTCATCACAAGTGTCTCGCCCTCAACCAGAAACTCAACACAAATATCATCAACATCCTCTAATGGTGACATCTTCTTTTCTTCATCCTTTATATCAGTCTCAACCTCATTATTATATTTCATAAACATGACCTTTTTATTTGGACACTAAGAAGCAACATGGCCAAAACCCAAACAATAAAAACATTTAATGTCACGATTATAAAAGGTAAGAGTAACATTGTTACCTTTAACAACAACTAAGATGTCTTTCTTCTTTCTATGGTATTCAGCCTTACCCTTCTCATTTAGTTGTGATAGACCACACCCGATATTAGCCTTCCAATTGGGTCTCCAAGATGTCGAATGGCCTAATAGTTGGCTTTATCGAATGGTACCCTTCTGTTTAAGTTGTTTCTCTACCTTCACGACCATATACATCATCTTCTTTAACTTTATATAATGATACAATTTCACAATATGAACTCTATCACAATTAAGGTCATTCATGAATCTAGCCATAGTAGCCTCCCTATCGTTCTCAACATTAGCTTAAATCATAGTAAGTTTTATCTTCTTGAAGTACTTATCAACACTCTTTATACCTTGACTCAAACTCTGCAACCTTTGATACAAGTCTCTATAATAATGGCTAGGCACAAATCTCCTCTTCACAAAGAATTTTATCTCATCCCAAGTATCAACCCACCTCTCATAATTCCTCTTGTAGTTTGTCATTAACTGACCCCACTACATAATGGTATATTCAATTAAAGCAATCACAACAAGTTTGACTTTTTTAGGTTTCAGATAATTGTGACACTAAGAAATCTACTCTATCTTCTTATTTCATTCTAAATGAACTTCTAGATCATTCTCCCCATGAAAAGCTAGTATTTTCAGCTTAATTGTACCTAATCTCTACCAAACTCAACATTACAATCCTGATACCTATAACTACCTCTTTAGCTAAAATTATCACCATATCTTTCTCCTCCAAACTGATGATTTGTTGCTGTTCAAAACGCTCCCCATGTCCCATGAAAACATCTTCAAAATCAATATCACTCATGCCCACATTATCAGCCACAAATTCATCCACATCAGTGTTAACTCGCCTAACAACCATCCTAACATTAAGTTCTTTTTGCTTAGGCTTATTTTGAACCCCACCATGATTATTAGCATATTGCCTCTCCAACCTATCCAATCTATCTCCAAATTCATTGGTCATCTGATCCATACGCTGATTCATAATGCGTAACTGAGTTATAATTCCATTGTCTCATCTATGTGTTGCCATATTATTGCTTGACTACAATATCTTTGAATATGAAAATTGTTTAGTTGAGAAGAAACATATATTCCTCACGCACTCTCTCACGTGTTTACATTCCTTTCGTGTTCACTCAAATATGCTCGCTGTGTCTTTTTCCTCTTATCTCACATTTCTTCAGCCCTTGCAAACATGATTTCAACACTAAATATAATAGACTTAGCAGCGTTTTCAAATATGTGTGTATGACTTAGGAAGCAAGAAAAATATGAAAACAAGCAAAGATGAAACTACAATTATAATTTTAAGAGTAACAAGCGAATTTGTATGAAAAAATGATGTTTTTGAAGATGGGAAAGAAAACAGATACAAAGGTTATAAAAAAATTTAAATGACACCTAAATATATCAATTATGATGTCATTATACAGTCAAAATTGAAAAATAACATAAGCGAAACAAGTTTGAATTGTTGATGCGAATTAGACTTGTTATGACAAATTCCAATCCTAAATTTAGTTTTTATAGTAAAATAACTCCAAATGACCTTAAATTTTATATGGGATGCTATTAGTACCTTAAAACCTAGTATATAAATTTTGAGAATTTTCTAAATTTGTATGACTTAAATTCCCTTCTGATATGAATATGACCTGTTACGATAAATTTTAATCCTGACCTTGGTTACTATAGAAAATGATCTCTGAATGAGCTCAAGTTTGATATGAGATGCTATTAGGACTTCTAGAACTAGTATATAAAATTTTAGAACTTTATGAATTGGTTTGATCCAAATTATCCAATGTTTGTGTAATGTGACAGATTCAACAAAAGTGACTTTTGAAGGTTATTTTCTGTTTTTTACTCTTTATGATAATGATATATACTAAGACAGAAACAAACTAAAATAACGCCTCTTTTTTTTTGTAAGAACCCTAGTCACAAACTACTAAGCTCTAGACACGAAATTATCAAAAATCGAATCAAAGACAACTACAGCTAAAGAAGCTAAAACTAACAATAAGAAAATAAAGGATATAACCTGATTTTAGAGCCTAGCTCTGATACTAACTGATGCAGACCTCTTGATCATATGGTCAAGCAACTCTTAATAAAGTAGATAACAACTCGGAAAGCTAAAAATCAGATTTGATAGAACCCTGACCTAGAGAGGTAAGCATATACTTAAGAACCATAAGTGTTGAAAAAAGTTTTGGACCCAGAGATAACCTTGTATATAATAACTCTAAGTATATGAATGATACCACGAAACCAATTAATATTTGATAAGTTAATGTATGATTTTTGTCCATGCAAAGAAAGATTATTTTGCTAAAAGCAAATAAAATAAAAACTCACGTTTATTATTCAACTTATTGTTGAAATTTACAGCTAAAAAAACATAATATTACCTAAAGGTAAGCATGTACCTAAAAACAATAAGTATTGAAAAAAGTATTAGACCTAGAGACAACCTTGTATATATTAACTCTAAGTATGTGAATGATACCGCGAAACCAGTTAATTTTCGATAAGTCAATGCATGATTTTTGTCCATGCAAAGAAAGATTATTTTTCCAAAAAAAACCGATGTTTATTCTTTAACTTGTTGCTGAAATTTGTAGCTAAAAAAAAAACATAATATAACCTCCTTTAACTAACCTTAATGAATTCCTTTTGAGTTGCAAGGAAATGAATCTAAACTAACAATCAATTAACATAAATCCAATAATGAAATAAACCCTTAAACAATATCTAATGAGTTTGAATAAACTCAAATTAAAAATAATTAGTCAACATTAAATAAATAAATTAAGTTAAATAATAAAAATAAAGTTTTCATGCTAAAATTTCTCCACATAGCCTAAATCTCCAATTTTCACTTATTATTGACAGATTTTAGTCATGACTTCAAATACGTTATTCTTTCTTTTCTTGATGAATTAATAGGTCAACCATATATTTTTAGAAAGTATGAGATGTCTAGTTTCTAACCCAACTTGAATTGCAGTAAAATTTCAACTGTAACTCTAGATATATTTCAAACAGTACATAAAAGTATAATTTAACAGATTTAACAAGATTTGTTTAATAATTTTAAC
>Ga0325402_1004081_pt1 | contig 13403 bp, 7 predicted proteins | sample PopdelMetagenome_22_FD_207212 | JGI IMG/M metagenome (GOLD analysis project Ga0325402, IMG submission 207212) | Populus deltoides microbial communities from Bellville, Georgia, United States - Xylem-PdKOR-R3 | ecosystem: Host-associated > Plants > Phyllosphere > Stem > Wood/Secondary xylem... | reverse complement strand
CAGAAATATTTTTTTTCTTTTAAAAATTGAACTTGTATTCTTGTATAGATCAATAGCATTTTTGGAATGAAAAAAAGTAATTAGATGAAAAACTTGACAAAACCACATATTGAACAATTAAATATTGTATAAAAACATAATGACATGTTAAAAACTTATCCAATCAATCATATATGGATTGGTTGGGTCATTTACTCGAATTAAATGATGACTTGAGAAAGTATAATAAAAGAGTTTATTTATTGGGTTAATGATATTTGAAGTGCTTGTATTTTTATTTTTATTTTTATTTTTATTTTTATTTTCATTTTCATCTAAGTAGTATTTATAAAACTTTATCAATCAAGAATTATTTTAGTTTTCATTATATATTGATGTGATAGTTATCTCTATATCAAGTGAGCCCATATATAATAAATTAAAAGAAATAATTGGCATTATGAAGTACCTATATTTCATGATTTTATCTATTTGAGTGCGATATTAATTTTTTTTTATTATTATAGCACTTGTATTTATAAAAAATTTATCAATCAAGTACTTCCATTAGCTTTATTACACATCAACCAATGCAACGGTTATATTCATGGCATAAAACATAGAAATAATCATGATTCTACCTTTTTTAGGATTTTTATTTCCTCATTAAGAAATTTAAAAAGAAAAAGAAAATAACTTGAGATGAAAAACTACTAAAACTAATTAATAAGGTGGGTTTATTTCATCTTACTGAGGGTTTAATTTTAGATAAAGATGAAAGCTTTAAAAACCTGATGGATAACATAAATATAAACTAACCTAATCAATCAATTAAAGAATAAGTTTTATTAGCCTTATTTTGTTTTTTTTATTTCAAATTCTTCATAAAAGATTAGAAATACATTCTAACTAGATAGGTGGTTCGTATTATGCCACAGCCGGGTTAAAGTTTTTCTAATGTAAAATAAATATGTTCAAGCTATGATAACTCAAGTCAAGCTAAGTTAACGTGACTAACATCCGACCTGAAATATGATATTGGGATAACTTTGTAAAACAAACCCACAAAGTTTAAGGCCCAAAAGCCTAATGTAAAATTATAAAATTAGAAAAAAATCAATTTAAAAAAAAGTAAAGTTGAAGAAAAAAACTCAAGTAAACACGAGCTAATTTAACTAACTCACAACCCATAATATAAGATCGGATTAAAAAAGTTAGATTAAAAAAAAGAACCTAGAAAAAAAGACATAAGTTAAATAAAAAAACACAAAAAAAAAACTCGAGTTAACCCGAATTAACTTAACTAACCCGCACTCAAGACAACCCAACAAAAAAAAAAGAAAAAAAATTATAAAGCTCAAGGGTAAATAATTTAATGTCAAATGATAAAACCGGAAAAAAAATTAATTTCATTAAAAAAGGTTGAGAAATTTTTTTTGAGTAAACCTAGGTTAAGTCGACTAACTTACCATCCACGATATGAGATCGGGATAAACTCATACAAAAAAGCAAGTGAAACAAATAACAAAGTTCAAGGTTTAATAATCAAATGTCGAATGATGAAATTGAAAAAATAATAATAAAAAACAAAAAAAATAAACTTAAATCGAGCTAATATTCTAAACCAGTTATCTGAGTTATGAGAGCATGATTACCTGGTAGTACGGAGGGTATGAAGGAATACGAAGTAAGATTTTTTATCATAAAAAAACAAAACAAATAATCATTAAAACAATGAGGATCAAATCTAGTATAAAAATTAAATTAAAGAAAATAATTAGGGACTAAATAAAATAAATAAATCAAGAAAAAGATAAGAAAATAGAAATAAAAAGAATGAGTGTCAAAATTGGATAAAAAATAAATGAAATAAAATGTTGAGGGATAAAATAAAAAAATCAAGAAAAGAGTAAGAAAATAACAATCAAAACAATAAAGACCAAAATTCGATTAAAAAGGTAAATGAAATAAAATTTTGAGGGGCAAAATAAAAAAAATCAAGAAAATGATGAGAAAATAACAATTAAAAGAATAAGGACCAAAATTAGATTAAAAAAGTAATGAAATAAAATGTTGAGAGATAAAATAAAAAAATCAATAAAATGATAAGAAAATAGAAAAAAAAATGAGGATCAAAATTGGATAAAAAATAAAGTACAATGATGAGGGAAAAAAATTGAAAAAAAATAAATTAATAAAAGGGTAAAACACAAAAAAAAAAAGCATATCAGGAAAATGAGGACTAAATTGGATTAAAAATATAAAATAAAATAAAATGCACATGGATGAAATTGAAAAAAAAACTTCAAAAAACAAAAGAAATAAGAATAAAAAAATTATAGGCCAAAATTGATATAAATAGAAACTGAATGACTCAATCAATTTTTCGAAGGGTTGGCCTGAATATCTATGCTAGGAGAGAGGGAAGGGAGAGGAAAAGAAAGAGAAGGTCATCATAGTCCAACCCCATCTCCGCCATGTACACGAGCCCTACCAACATGAAGAGAATGATGTGCCGCTCCAATTGCCGTTATGGATAATTGATTTTGACGCGAATAATTTTTGAAAGTACCTTAACTTAACTGTTAAAAAAATTGAAAATAAAAAATAGTTCTCTATGCAAGTTTAATGTTTTTTTTAAAATTGTATCACCATAATTTTACTATGCAAATATTATTTAAATGGTAAAAAGCTTCTGAATCAAAGTTATTTAACTGTGAAAAAAAATATATAGACACCAATTTATACTCAATCAAACTTGTAATACTTTATAAATCCCTTTGAAAATATGATTTTACCCCAAATCCATTATTGGAGATATCTGCCACAACAACTATTCATAACATAGTCTAACAGAACTTAAGAAAAACATTCGATTGATTAAATTTTATAGGTGTAAATAATCTAGTAGGAATAAAATAAATAAATATGAGTATTTAAGTAGAAACGATCATGAAGTATAAATACTTTTATGTCATTTGTCACATGAACTTATTTGACATAAAAAGATAACTGTGATATTAGTATATTTATTATGATAATTAAGAGAGATATCTTATTGACCAAATTTTATAAATATAGATATTTAAATAAAAATATTATACAATTAATCAATTAAAAATAATAAAAAAGTAATTACTCCTCAATTATCCCTTTATTTATTTAATCGTTTAGAAGGATAACATCTACCTGTCAACAATTAGTTGTGAGGCAAGACTGAGACCATTGCAGAATACGTGTAGCGAGATGTAAATAAACTAAGAAAAAATAGTTAATAATAACCAAAAGAGAATTAAAAAAAAATAAGAGATGAATATAGATTAAGATATTCAATTAAATATAATTTGAGTGTCTTTAGGGCCACCGAAGGCTTACATGGTCGTTAACTTCAGGGCATATGGGATTAGTCAAGATGCGCACAAGTTGTCCAGAACACCCACGTTAATAATAAAAAAAAAGATATTCAATCAAACAAAATGAGATATTTACCTGATTGTGTTTATTTAAAAAAACTCATAACCTAAGAGATAATTACAAATGAGACTGATTAAATCAACCCACGCCCTTAAAAAAAATATTACGCAAGGCCCAACATATCAACAATATTATTTAAAAATGAATATTTCAAATTTTTAAAATAATATCTTGAAAAATCAAACACAAACAAAACAATTTTAAAAAATCTTATATTGAAAAATGACATGCAAAACTCGTGACCAAGTCATAAGACTATGATAAATCTATTGAAAAAGAATTAAAGATAATCACAAAATTGATATTTTTAAAAAAAACTAATACAGAATGATAAGATCGCATGAAACTGAATCATTGACAAAAAAAATGTTGAAAAATAAAATCAGGAAAAAAATGAATTTCACAAAAGGATCTAAAAAAATTGAGAGTGAAAAAAAAGCATTTATTAGAGGGTAAAAAGAAAATTTCATTTGAAGGGTTAAATTGAATTGAAAAATAGCTTTAACAAAAGAAAGAAAATCAAAAGAATAAGGTTAAATTGGAAAAAAGAAACTTTAATTAAATGATGAAATTAAAAGTAAAAAAACATCAATGAAATGGCCAAAAACCTTAAAAAATAAGGACTGAAATGAACAAAACATCTGAGAAATTGTGATTGAAAGCCTAATTTGACAATAAAAAAAACTTCTATAAAAGGAATAAGAACAAAATAAGAAATTAAAAGAATGAAGACTAAAATTTAAAACAAAACAAAATGATAAATTGTAATTGAAGGACTAGATTGAAAAGAAAACTTCTTTAAAAGGAATAAGAATGAATAAAAAATTCAAAGAATGAGGACTGAAACTATAAAAGGAATAAGAACAAAATCAGAAATTAAAAGAATAAGGATTGAAATTAAAAATAAAACATATAAAAAAGTGCAACTGAAGGACTAAATTGCAAAACAAAAAACATCTATAAAATGAATAAGAACAAAATTAAAAGAATGAGGACTGAAATTGAAAAATAAAAAACAAAAAAAATAAATGTATACTTTATTTGTCAGTAGAGACAAAAGAAGGGGGAAAAAACAAATGATTGTTGGTGACAATCTGACTACCATAAGCAGACACACGCCACTTCGTGTGAAAGAGGACACAATTGAGCACTAAGGGAGATGACAAAAGACTAGATTTAACCACCGGATGGTGTCACACGCGTCCTTTAAAAGGTATATACGTCACCCACTCACTGGCACGTGATCAACACGAGCCAGTAGTTTTTTGATTTAAATATTCAAAAGTAAATATGAAAATATCAAAACCCTTTTCATGACCCTATTAATTACACAAAATACTAACAAATGCAAAGTTTTTTTTTTTGTCTAATCTAAGGTTAATTTCATACTTGTATTATACATGGACAATGAAAAAACCGAAAAGATCATTGTCCAGCAATATGTTTTTGTTTCTTGGAGCAAAAAAGTATTTTTATTATTAAAAAACTTATAAAAAATAAAAAAAGTTCTTAGTCAATAATTTTAAATTTTATTGACTTTGGAGTAGAAGAATAGTTTTATTGTTTAATAAAATGAAAAAAAACATATACCAATCTTGAAATAAATTTTATTGACTTTGGAGTAGAAGAATAATTTTTTAACTTTGGAGTAAAAGATAAAAAAATACTCAGCCTCAAAACTTAATTTTTTCCTACTAAAAAGTAAGTAAGTAACTTTACTATAATAATCTATAATAAATTATATCTATTACTACAGTGAAAATACCAAATAGTTTAGAGAGTTGTTAAATATAGGACTACCAATCTTGAAATATCATTATATATAGTTTACTATTCGTGGGAAAAAAATTATGTGAATCTCAAAACCAACGGCATCCTATAACTTGAAAATATGTATTTCTCGACATAGAAATAATTAGAAAAAAAGGAAATGATAACATAATAAAAGAATTCACATGGATTTCTTTTCTATATGATAAATTTCAATGGGATATAACATGTTAAGATAAGAATTATTGGTACGACAAAGACCCAATTTTCAAGTGTGCCGACTAAATTGGGTATAACACGACAATATTTGATGGATTTTGTTATATGAAGGTTTGTTTGGGAATATGGCTGTGATTATTTTTTAAAATGTTTTTTTGTGTTGAAATGCATCAAAATAATATATTTTTTTATTTTTTTAAAATTATTTTTGAAATTAGTGTATCAAAATGATCCAAAATACCAAAAAAAATATTTTTTAACAAAAAAAATTTAATTTTTTGAAAACACGGGTACAACCGTGTTTCCAAACGTTCACTGAGGATGTGTTTGAGATGGTAAAATGATAAAAGTTGTTTTTTAAAATATTATTTATTTAAAATAACATATATTTTTATTTTTTAAAATTTATTTTTGATATTAGTATATTAAAATAATTTAAAATTATTAAAAAATTAATTTAAAACAAAAACAATTACGATTTTTTTTTAAAAAAAAAACACTGCTGCCAATCACCCTCAACGGATTATGGTGAAATTCATAACAACGATTTTTTAAAAGAGAAGAAAAAAAGCTCAAAACTTGAATTGCACGGTATACCTACATTTCACTTTCAAACTTTCTTTTTTATAAGAACCGTTAAGTAATTGACCTGACCTTGATTGTGCGTTGAGACTTGAGAGTACCAAAATGACCCTGATCCACCACAGGCCAGTTCAATCACGATAAAGCTGGAAGTTGATGAACCAAGATGAAAGGAAGAAAGCAAAATAAAGAGGCATGGAGTTTAAGGTTTTCGTTTCACCTAAAAACGGTTAATTGAAACTTTGATTTAGGATAGAAGTCTAGGCACTTATTATAGTACGATAATTAACAAAATAGAACTCCTAGTTCATCATAAATATTATTTTTATAAAGCTAATATAATTGATGTTGTTTTTGCAAAAAAAAAAAAAAAAGGAGACACGATATAAAGGAGAGATGGAAGTTCCAAATATATAGATGATGGCTTAAAAAAAAACCCATAAAATCATCAAACTTATATTTTTTTTAAAAAATATAAGATTAGAGTTATATGTATTTGAAAGCATCACACCTTTACATTCATATGTATTTGAAAAAATTCATGTAGTATATATATATTGATATTAAAACTCAAAACACCTCTAATAGAGTTATATACACATTATGATATCACTTGAATCAACAATATGATACGACTTGGATCTATAATTTGAAATCAACTAATAAGGACATTATATATGATTTTATTTTAATATAAGTGAGAAGACTTTTTTAAAACTAATTATATAATCCAAAATTTATCACTTTGTGTGAGAGAATTGATGGGCAAAGTATTTCGAAAATATTTGTGTTCCTTGTACAATTTATATTAATGTAATTATAACTTATTTCCTACTTTTATGTTTGAATCATTTAAACTTTTACAGCTATACAATTTCAGTTACTTATGATTGTATCTTTTTATTGTTATCTTTCTGATTTACTGCTACAACCTTGACGTTCATGTGGCTTGTATATTTTTCAATAACTAAGGATCTTTATTTTCCTGATCTTTAATCTTTATTTCAGCTATAATTACTTGATCCTTTACACGCCCACTCAATCTAGAGATCAGATCATGAACATTTAGATTGTTTTGTGGTAGTTTGAATTTTATTGGTGGTAATGATTTGGTAAGAGTATTGGCCAATTAATCTCTTCTGGAAATGAATTGAACCACCAATTATTTGTTGAAAACTTGATATCTAACAAAGTCAAATCAAAATCAATTTTGATTTTTTTTGTTCTTGCATGAAATACAAGATTGGAGGTGAGGTAATTGCTTCAATATTGTCACACTATAGGATTAAAGCTTGTTTTAGAGAAAAACCAAACTCACATAAAACTAATTTGATCTATGTAATTTTGTTAGTTGTGTTTGTTAGAGCCTTATACTCAGCCTCAATACTGCTTTGAGCTACCATAAACTACTATCTGCAACTTCAGAAGACAAGTTGGATATCATATGTATGCAATAAACATTCATTGATCGTCGATCACCCCTATCAGTTGCTCAATTTGAGTCAAAATATGCTTGTAATATGAAATCCATAGCTTTAGTGATTAGTAAACCTGTAGAAACTAAATGTTTAAGATAACATAATATTTGTTTGATTACAAACCAGTAGGAATCAAGAGGCCTATGCATGAATTTTCTAACTTTATGTATAACAAATGCTAAATCAGGCCTTGTAAATGCAAGATATTATATATTGTCGACAATACTTTGATAAAGACTTGTGTCCTTAAAAGGTTTCCCATCTATAGAATTAAGGTGACAATTAAGATAACAATGCTCGAGGTAGTGGATACCGAATACAACCATCACTTGGTTGTCGAGGTTTATAAATGTTATTCTTTGATATTATTGTCACAAAGTGAAAGTTTGTTACTTGGTTAGAGAGACATGTATCAATTGTGAAGTAGACAATGTGTTAACATGTTAGGCAGGAATAATAGTTGATTGAAGAGCATATAATTTTTTTAAAAATGCAATATTTGTTTACTTGGGTAGAAATACAACCACTATTTTTTTTTCAAAAGAAAATTAAAGTTGTCTTAACTTAGCCAACTAAGCAACGCCATCAATAACTTTAACTTTCATGTTTGGTTAAAGGATTCACGTTGTTAACAAAAAAAAAGGTTCAAATGAAAGCCAATAAAAAAATATAATTAAGTTTTAAGTTGAATAACCTGACTTCATAAGCAAAACTAACACAACATGTTAGTGTTTAATTTGACTAATTAATTACTTAAAGAAAAACTCCAAATTAAACTAATATTTTAATCTATTTCTAGTTTGCTAGGCAAAGATTTTTTTTAATGAGACAAAGTACTCCTGCATACTGCAACATGAATTAACCATAAAAAAAAAGGAAATTAAAATCACAATGTTGATGGGAATTAAGAGAAAAAAAAATAAAAAACAGAAAAAATTAAAAAGCAAACAATTAGTAGGCAACGTCATTGTTCGTGCGCCCGAAGCGAAAAAAAAAAATTAGAAAGAAAGGCAAAGACTAAAGTATAAGAAAACAAAAGTTGAAAAAACTAAAACTTTTAATGATCATTGAAAAAAAAAAGAAATTATAGACCACAAATATAGCTAAGTAAACAATGCAAAGCCATTAAGAAAGTTTCCAACCAAAAGCAACTTACACAAAACAATAAAGAAAGATAGCTCACCTGCAAACCCAAACTATAAAAAGAAGCAGCAATCCAAAGGATGAGAAACTTAGAAGGGCGCGACAAATCTATATAAAAAAAGATGCACAATACAAATCATGGTCAAAATACAATGAACGAAAAACAAAGAACACATACCTAGAAATAAAAACTATAAGGGCAACATAAAGAGCCCAAGCCAGGATAAAACATTAGAAAAGAAAATAGCACCGCGTGAAAATAACTTGAAAACAAATCCCCTTGTAAAAAAGCATTACATACCCCTCTAAAATAATATGAAAAAATGAATAAAAACAAGGAGCATGTTGAGTAAGAAAAGGAGGAAAAAAACACTATAAAAGGCATTATAAAATGACAATAGAAGTACATAATCCTCCATTGTTAATCCAGGAAAAAGAGTTTCAAAAAAAAAAAAAACAAGAGAAGAGCCAAACCCGATTATATTAAGATAAAAACAAAAGTTGAGTAAGAGATGTAAATGAACTAGGCAGGTTGTCAGTCTTAAAAACAAAAGGTGAAAATCCCAACAAAAAACTATGTCCTCTTTTCAATCTTGAAGAAAGAACTAATATAAATGCAAGGGATATGCATTAAATGCCTAATGATGGTGATGCTTCTAAAAACCAAGCAAAAGATCGGAAGAAAGCTTCACAAACCTCAGCAAAAGCAATAAGCTAAAAATAATAAAGGCCAATGGCACATGTAGAGCACCCAAAGCTGAGAGGACCTAAAGAAAGCAAAGAGAAAAAAAAGAAGCTTCAGGAGGAGAATAACAATTGAAAAAGATGACAAAAGAGGCCAGAACACGTAAAAAAAACACTAAATTAAAGGTACAACAACATATGGCTTAAGAGCAAGGAAAACCCGTGAAAAAAATAGAAAAACAAAAACAAAAAAGAAACCTCATAACTCAAACCCATAAAAAAGCATGTTACAAAGGACCTCAAAAACTAATATGTGACCACGTAAGAAACCAAAGATAGAAAACTGAAAACACCTTTTAAAAAGGTCCATAACATGCATGATGAATGATAAACAAAGTAAGAAAAAAAGACTTTTGCCAAACCAAACAAAATTAAAAAGAAAGGGAAAAAAAGATTTATAGTCACACTAAAACAAGAACAAATCCTGATGTAGAATCATAAGAAATGTCAAAAGTACAACTCTTTATCTTAAACAAAGTAGATGTTATTCCCCAAATAAATGACAACAGCTCTTCCAATGCTAGAGAGAGACCTAAGATGATGGTAAATGAGTGTTCATAATGATGTTACTGTCATATTCATTTAATGCATAATGATTTTTCATCTACAAAAAAAGTCGAGTCACAATCAAAAAGTAGCTCTTCCCATACCCCAATAAACTGCAGGAAACAACTGAAGAAAGACCACAAAGGCTAGTCAAGCCAACCCCCGCACATTACAGAAACACCATCAGAGAAGTTAAGCCAATCTCCACCAAGCTCAGGAAACAACAATGGTTAATTGACCCAACAAAAGGTGCAAATCACCACAACATAAAAAGGCATATCTTATGATAAAAAAAACAAACCAAACAACACCAAATGCTAAAGAATTGAACTAATTGAAGTCCTAAACGAAAAAAAAAATCTAAAATTCAATAAAACACAATCTAGATATACAAATTAAAGAAAATCGATGAAGGAGCTCAAGAAAGAACAAACCCAGCCATGTCCCATGATGAAGAACAAAATCATACAACACCTTATAATGAAGAAAACAAGTCTTAATGCTTAATTAACCCACCTAGCCATGCAAGCTAGAAGAAATCCTGTGTTGAAAAGAAAGAATGCTTAAGGGACTGTTTAATCCCACAGTCACATGAAACCCAACCACATCCCATGATGAGAAATCAAAGCAAGTTAGCCAAGTGACATTCCATTTAAAACCCAAATTATATCAATCAAGCCACATTCCATAATCATAAAATGAAAGCCAACACCACAACAACCCACCTAGATGTGCAAAGTAGAAGAAATATTGCGCTAACCCAGCCACACCCTATAATTAAAACCTAAATCAAGCTATACTAAAGCCTAAATCAAGCCAATCATGCAACATCCCATGATGATAAAACAAAACCTAAGGCTGTAACAACCGACCCAGCCGTGTGAAATTGAAGAAATCTTGTGCCTAAAAGAAAGAACACTTAAGGGACTGTTCCAACCTACAATCACACAAGCAGGTTTTTTTCTGCATGTTTTAGCTTTTCTTTACTAGTTATGTGACCCGTGCTCCGCCGCAGGTTATATATTTTTGTTTTCTATAAAAATTATATATGCATGTTTTCTCTAAAGCATTTATGTAGTTTAAAAAATCTAAGTTCAAATAATTTTTTTTTATGCATACATATAATCAAATAAATCAAGAACTATCTGTACGAATAATTAAATAAAAAACTCATTAACGATACGTAAAAATAAAACTTGAAAAATCAAGAGATAATTGTAGATTAAGATATTTAATCTCGAAAGACAGGACATTCACCCAATTGTGTTTGCTGTATTTGTTTATTAAAATAATCTTTTTTATTTAAGCAAACAATAATAAAAATAGAGACACAAATTAAATTGATCAAATAAAATAAAAAGGGGAAAAATCATGTAAGACTGCACATATTAGAAATATTATATGAAAATAAATTTTTTTATTTTCAAAAATAAAATTCATCCATACAAAAGATAAAAAAATAAATTATAGATGAATCAGAAAAACTCTTCAAATCTAAATGTATAACTAAAAAAATAATCATCATTTAAAAGAAGCTCTCCAAACAAAATAAAATAGAAAATGGGTACTAATTTAAATATAAATTAAAAAAAATTAGAGAAAAACCATAAAAAAATCATTAATTTAAAAAAAGAATTATAAAAAACAATTTAGAAAAAAAGGCAAAGGCTAGGCGCTGTTGGGATTGGCAAGCCAGGCTAGCTTGTTTGACCCATTTTGTTAGGGCTCATGAGCGGGCCTGCCCTGTCAGGCTCGTGTGATTGGGCCTTTGGTTTTTTTTTGTTGTTGCAACTATAGTGGTTGGAAAATCAGAGTTTGATTTTTTTACCCTAAAACCTGTTTTTTAAACCACTTTTTACCCAAAAAACCTACAAAACATCGTAAAAACCATAAATTGATTTATAGCCTCCAAAAACATAAAAAACCACCCAAAACCCGAAATCAATCCAAATCCAAAATTCAACCCGAGTTTAGATATGTTTTTTCACGAACTTTAAAGGTAAAAAATACCTAATATGAACTCCCCTCATCAAATGAAACCATTTGACATAAATATCGTTAGTTTTGGTGGCCTAAATCGGTGTCAATGACACTTTTCTCTCTTTATTATCAGAATTTGAAAACTTCTCTCTCCTCTCTTAACCAGGGACTAAAAAATAAACTTTTGTACCAAAATTGAATTGAAAAATATTGAGGTATTGAAATTATATAATTTACATGATTTTTAAAGTTCAAGGACCAAAGTGCATCTTTTGCGAGACTTATGACATGCTATCCATGTTTGACCTTTTTTTTTTGTTTCTCTTATTTCAATCCCACCTTTTCATAAGAAATTAAAATCAATTGATCTTTAATTAGGACTAAATCACTAAAAAAAAATTAAAAAAATCAAATTAAAAAAATATAAAATTTTATATAGTTCATCCTATTAAAGGAAGAATAATGGATACACAATGAAAAATCTATACCTTTTAGAGTAATTCTTAGGTTTCGTTTGTTTTCCGGAAAGTGGTTTCCCAACTACTTTTCAAACTTTCCTATGTTTGTTTGTCACTAGAAAAGTTGGTCAACGAAAAACACTTTCCAGTCAAAGGAAAATTTGGCTTGGTTTTTAGGAAAGTGTTTTCCTTTTATTTTGAGCGGAAAACACTTTCTGGAAGTTATGAAAAATTTAGAAATGTCATATTATTTGTTGATTATATCAAATTTGGTCCTCAAACTTTTAATTGCTCTATATATATATATATTTTGTTTTGAATATTTTTTTTCAATTTCATCCCTTATAATTTAATTTGTATATTAATTTTGATCCTTATTTTTATAATAGTTATTTGCTTTTCCCTTATCATTTTTTAATTGAAATTTTTTATCTATCAAATTGGTCTTCATTCTTTTGATTGTTACTTATTTTATTTGAAATAATTTATGAAATGTTAATTATTATTATTTTAATTTCTTCATCTTTTTATTTTTTTATTTTTTAGATTTGATCTCTATTATTTTGATTATTATTTATTTTATTTGAGATAATTTATGAAATTATATATTTTTTCAATTTTATTTTCATTTAACCTTTTAATTTGTAAGATTTATTCCTCATTATTTTAATAAATTAAAAAAAAATAAAACATTAATAAGTTATTTTTCAGCTTATTTTTCATAACATAACTAAGTACTGTAAAGTATTTTTTAATTTATTTTTTATTATACTACTAAATATCAAAAAAATAATTTACTTTATAAAAAAATTATTTTTCAGAAAAAAAGTTAAAAATTATTTTTCAGAAAAAAAGGGCCTTTAATAATAAGTATTATGAACCCTTTTTGTGGACAGTATAGTAATAGTAATTCAACTTCCACTTCTCTCAAGTCTATTTCTGTAAATTCAAACACTGACACAGTGAGTCTTCGTCTTTCAAAATACTTGTAGTTAAAATGTTCTTTCCAACTAACAAACAAAAAGTCTGT
>Ga0325402_1004080_pt1 | contig 13405 bp, 8 predicted proteins | sample PopdelMetagenome_22_FD_207212 | JGI IMG/M metagenome (GOLD analysis project Ga0325402, IMG submission 207212) | Populus deltoides microbial communities from Bellville, Georgia, United States - Xylem-PdKOR-R3 | ecosystem: Host-associated > Plants > Phyllosphere > Stem > Wood/Secondary xylem... | reverse complement strand
TCATCTACGATCTCCAATCAAAACCACTAGGAATCATAGGATAAGAATTTGTTATAAGTCAAAACCCTCCTAGACCAAAAATACCATAATTATGGAAGAGACATCGAACATATTTATTTCTTATTTTTCCATGTCTTAATTGCTAAAAGACTATTCCAATCTTTTATATAGAAAAAAAAACTAGAAAGCCCTAATAATAATAAATAGGAAAAATAAAATAAAATAAAAAACTATTGAATATAAGAAAAAACCTAAAAGAATATAATAATACAAAATAAAAAAATTAACGAAGAAATATATTTATTTTTTAAAAAATATACATCATGATTATTGAATGGTTTAAATATATTGAATTTTAGAAGAATAGAGGGACCACAAATTTATAATTTAAGAAGCTTAAGGACCAAAAATGAAAATTTTACACCAATTTTGAAACTACCAATCTAGCAATTGCTCCACAAATCAGCCGTTGTCAGAAATTAAACTCTTACTTACATGATTTGGAATGACATTGCTTGCACTTGCCCGGGTGGATATTTCTTCAACGAAAATATTTACAGGGTTTTTACATATATAAAATTTATAATAATATATCACTAGAACCAAGGTCAAAATTTATTTTTATTCTTGATATTTTAAAATTAATTTTATTATTTAATGTAAATAAATTTTTTTCTTAAAGAATCATAAAAATATAACTATTATTATCAAAAACTAAATATGAATAATTATCTATAACTTACTTGAAAGAAAACAAAATGGGCCGTTCCATCCTAGAACTCCTCGATAATGGGCCCCACTTGTTCATATTTCTACGTAACTGGGCTTTTCCTTTAATAGCCCATTAATTCTCAACAATCGGATCTTAGATTCTTGAAGCGCCCCGCGCTCTCTCATTATAATTTATATATACGCTCCTTACGCACCCCCGACTGATCACGCGCAGTCACACTGTTCGCACACCCCGCCGTCGACCGCTATCAGAGCATCGTTTCTGAAGGCCAGAATTATTAGTCCCCTATTGCCTTTCGTTTCTCTGCGATATTACTTTTTTGCTTAAAATTGCTTCTTAAGCTCTAGCATTAGTCTTACATCGCCACCATCAAGTTTCAATTTTGTAAACAAATTTGGTCATTTAGGGTTTAGGGTTTTTTTCCTTCTATTTTTAAGAAGGAAGAGGCATGGAATTGATATATTCATGAATTTGTTGCAAAATTCATCTCTAGCAAGCAAAAATGGAGAGGATTTCTGCAGCTTGTGCTATGGAATGGAGCATTGAGCTCGAGAAGGCCCTTCGCTCTAAAAAACCTGGTAAGTATACACTTTTACTCTATTTTTAATAATCTGTATGTTAACTTGGAGTTGCTGATGCTTCAAAAAGTTTGAATTTATGCAAATTCATTAGAGGGATATTGAGTAAATGGTAATTGAAAGAGTTTTACCATGTTTTAGGACAAGCTATTGAGGGCATACAACGAATTGGCAAAAGAATTCAGGAGTGGAGTAAAGAACCCAAACCAACTATGGCAGTTTATAACATGTTTGGGTTAGTTACAGGAGAGGATAGGCTCTTTGCCAATACAATTCTATTACGGCTTGCTGATGCATTCAGGTTTGGTGACAGAGAAACAAGGGTTTCTATAGTAAAGGTTTTCTTGTTGGAGCTCAAGAGCCGTGATAATAAGAAAATGAAAGGTAGACAGTATAGAGGGATTTTGTCAAAGGACAGGGTGCAAAATCATGTGGAACTTCTGAAAAGAGTTAAAATAGTTTTTGATACCGGAGATGTTGATTCAAAGGCCTTGGCATTGGCTCTCTTTGGCTGTTGGGCTCCTTTTGCAAAAGACAGCGCTCATATACGGTACCTCATACTTTCCAGTATGATCTCCTCTGATGTTTTGCAGGTGAGGTCAGTATTATGTCTGTTGTGAAAATTTTAAGTTTGTGATTGCTTGTTTCTGCTATGCCGCTGTGGTTTCTCGCTGGGTGTTTGCTATTTTAATTAAAGGATTCTCTTTATCATACAGTGTAACTGGCCTTCGTTCTTTTCTTTCTGCAGGTACAGGCGTCATTATTTGCTGCAGGTTGCTTTTGTGAGTTGGCAGGTGACTTTGTCCCCGTTGTCTTAGAGATGTTGGTTAATATGATCACTTCATCTGAAACATTGTTGACCATAAGATTAGCTGGAACACGAGTTTTTGCTAAAATGGGGCCCTCATATTCTGTTGCAAGTAGAGCCTACAAGGTTTTGAGTCTCTTCTCATCCAATTTCATATCAGAACATACATGTTTGCTTTGTTGTTCTAGACAATGTAGTGAGCTTGTAGTTTGTTGTTCCAAGTAATAGTGAATACATAGCTCTCTGTGGAGCTTTATACATGTTATATTTAGAAAGTTTGGATGACTCACTACAATTGAATCTAGTTATATTGTTTGATAAAAAAGACATATATGCATGTAGTAAATTTAGGAAGTTTGGATGATCTTCCACATGTTTTTGTTCACCAAACAATATCATTAAAAGTCACCTGTAGTGGATTTTATAAATAAAGATTATAATACAGTACAAATATTACAAAATATTCAACTTTTTGACTATATACTAATTTATTTTTTTAATCTTGATGTGGTTTTAATCGAAAGCATGACCATTTTTGAATGTTGGTTGATGCAATCTTGTTACTGTTATTCTGATTTTTTCCCTCATCTGAACTGCATGTTGATACTTTGCTCCTTATCGGATTAACAAACTTGAATTAAGTTCACATATGTATTGAATGTAACCTCTTAGCATATAAGAGCTATTGGATGAAGATTTAAGGAAGAAATACATGGTCACCAGTGTACCTTAGTGATTTACTGATAATACAGAATTTACATATCATGGTGTGATGCAACTTAGCACACTTATGGAATGATTTTATGCGCTAATAACTCATTCTGTCAAGATTGCTTGTCACTGTTGTACATGTGAATCTGTATCTCGGAGTTTATAAAATAATACTAACTATTGGTCTGCTACAGACAGGCCTAAAGTTGTTAGACTCTTTGGAAGAAGACCTTGTGGTTACAATGCTGGTTTCTCTCACAAAACTTGCATCGAAATCAACCCTTCTATTATTGGAACAGGTACCTGTTTGAATCTCCTTGGTGAATTGTGGGTGATTTTGTTTGGTTCGGTATTTTTTTTTCTAGTTTATCGCAAACTTGTATAATTATACACTTTTAATACCTTGTTTAGATTCAGAATAATGATATTTCTCTACTAATTTATCACCCACAGAATTTATTCTTCCATCATGCTGTGATAGCTTTATGCAGCTTAAGTTTTCTATGCAATTAAGTAAAATTTATTGTCTTATTATTATTGAGAAATATAATGGTTGCTTCATTTGTAATTAGTTTTGCCATCTGTTAACAGGTGGATTTGCTTTTACTGTTCCTTAGCCAAGAGAAAGATTTGCTATTGCAAGCAACAGCTTTAAGATGCCTTCACTTCATATTTATGAGAGGAGTTGTTTTCTCTTCTGTCAGTGCACATGGAATCAAAACATTTTCCAGAATTGTAGACGAAGCTGACCTTCCATTATCCATGCAATGCAAAGCTTTACAAATTCTGCATAAGGTCATTTCTGAATCCAATCTTTCAAGTAATGATTTGGCATTTGGTATATTCTTTGAGACATTATTTAATTGCAGATGCTGTTATATAGACTACATAATCTACCTCAAGACAACATGCTTGAATTATCTCCTCTTTTGACTACCATTGAGAATTCAGCCGAGTCTTCTATTATGTCAAAGAGCCTTCTAGCCATAAATGTTCTAGCAGATTTATCAATGAAGCTCAGCAGAAGAGCTGAAATGGAATCTGGTGGGAATTCTTTCTCTCCTCTGCTAACACGAACCATCTCCATAATTATTGATCGGGTTATTTTGCTGGTGAAGCCATTGTTAGTTCTCTGCCAGGCTGGTGCAGGAGTCCTTCAGGAAGTTCGAAGCCTGCTCAGTCTTTTACTTTCTTTGGTTAGAGAACATCCAGATCTGGGTGTCTCTGTAGTGGATAAAGTTAGGTTGTTTATTGAGTATCTTGTGGATGCACATGAAGGCAACATAGTTATAAGGCAAGAAAGTTTATCAGTTCCAGAGGTTTTTGACTTTAAAGGAGAAAATGTGGGCGTTAGTTTGAAGCTGGCATATTATGTCCATAAATTTTCTGTTAGTTGCATTGAAATTATGAATGAAGCTGGTGCCATCACCACCCAATTAGTTGACAAAGTAAAGCTTTTAGTTCAGTCTGTGCATCGCTGCGGTTTATTTCAGTGGTATGTACTTATAATGTACTCCATACTGCTGCACTCTCATTCCATGTGGAGTTATGTAGTTCATAACAAGAAGGAAAGTTGCAATCCTGATAGCAACTTGAATTGTTCACTTTGCAGTGAGTTGGTTGAGCGTGAATTTTTCACCCTGGATTGTGCAAAAAAACTGTTGACAGAGAGGGATAACTGGTCTGCTTATAAAGCTGGGACATTTGCAGCATGTCAGGGAGCATGGATCACAGCTGCATTTGTATTTGAGCAACTAACAAGTAAGGTTCAGTCTGGATCCTGCTCTTGCTGGTTAAAATCATTAACTCAATTTGCTCAAACTGAGAGCAAATTCCAGTTCTATCCCATAGCACAATGGGGTTTCAGTTTGGCAGACCAGTCAAAGATGAATGAATTTCCAGTTATGTTTTTCCAGGACTTTTCTGATGAACTTGGTCAAGGTGCTGTTGAGAATATCCATGACCCTAATTATACTGAAATGCTTCGTCAGGCTCATCATGGACTTTGTTCTTCAAGGAAAACATTAGAATCCATTGTCACATCCGATAAATCATTCTGTTTCCAGAGATGGTTTTTAGCTATAAGGGTGGAACTTCTAGGAACTATGGCGGATGTTGTTAAAGTCTTGGGTGCCACCTCACTTAGTGAGGACAGTATTAGCAACAATATAAAGGGTGAGAAAAAAGATGAGTATCTCAACTCTTTGCGACAAATTACTCAATCATCTTTCCGGTTGAACAGGCTGGTGCAGGAATATGATTTAATTTCCATGTCTTTCATTGGAATGGACAGCAGAAGTTCAAAGATCATTTCTACACTTGCATTAAGTTGTTTGCTGTTGGCTTTTGCTACTGGATTTGCTATTTCAATTTCAGACCAGCTTGCGAATGAAATTTTAATGCCTTGTGATTTGGAAAACTCCAAGCACTATTTACAAGGAATGCTGGTGCGAAATTTAATTAGGCGGTTATGGCACTTGGACCAAGATACAATTTCACATCTGTGCTTGGTTTTAGGTGTTGGTGTACAGCCTAATGATAATTTTCACCAATCTAGAAGCCAAAGATTGAACATTAGTGGTGAAGAAAGAGATATTCTTGATGTTTGCAATTATATTGTTGCTGGCATTGTTGCATTAAAAGAAGAGGCAAATAGAAAGAAAAATGAGGAGATTCTCTCCCAAGTTACCAAGGATGGTTTCCAACTTCTCTTGAACACTATCACGAAGTGGATGCGCATCCCTTTTCAGGTGCCAGCATATTTCTTTAAAATAAGGTATGCTCCTCATGTTTTTCCACAGTAATCATCTATTTTTATTTCTCCTCTTCCTTCCAGAGCATGTGAGGGTCACCTCTAATGCTCTTTTGCTACCCTTAATACACAAGGTGAAATTTGTTCATTTATCTTGAAAATTTCTTCTTTCCTTTTTCCTTTTTCTTTTTGATAATATGTATGGCAAACCACGAGGCAGCAGAGATCTTCTTTAGCTTAATGGTTTCTGAGACATACCAGTTTTTAACTGATTGTTTCTTACTTGCTCATGAAGGTCTTATGGAAAACCCAAAAGACTTGTATGTTAACCATATGATTTCACCTATTCTTCTCCCTCTATAAGCTGCTTCAGGTTTGTGGAACAGTGGATTCTTCCATTTTCCTAAGGTCTTTCTTATCTTTTAATTGCTCCTTAATGATCAGTTTGCTATCTTCTTATCCAAAGAACTGTGATTGTTGGCAGAATTTAATTTCACTTTTAGTGGATCCTTTTTCATTAAATGAACTCTAGGAAAAGTGGTATAACTTCCATGCAAAAATTTGAAAATTCCTTTCTTTAGTTTAATTCTTGCACCCATTTCATCGGTTCTAACATTTGACTTTGACATTAAAATTCAGGCCTTGCATCGGGTCAGAGCTCTTTGTCTTCAATGCAGATGCCAGAAACTCAAATCAGTTGTCTGTCTTGCCAGGCTTCAACTTATCGCTGAATCTTTGTCTTCAATTAAGAAATCTGCCACCAGATCTTCCATTCGTAGTCACCAGGTCTTATTGTGTCCTTTATTCTAGTATGTCTTTTCAAGAGTGCAAGGAAAATGGAGAAACCAAGGGGCAATTTCTATGGGAAAATGGACCTTTGGACACTGACAACTTGATTCAAATGAATGAAAAATTGTTTCACCATGTAACAGAGTGTACAAAGAAGACTAGTAACAGTAAACGTGGCAGGGAAAAAGACATTGATTCTGATGAGATTATTACTGGATTTGTGTGTTTTGATCTAATCGATGCAAGGAAAGGGTTTTCAAATTGCCTTCTTGATGTTTCTCATTTTCCAGTAGGATCTTATAGAATCAAATGGCAGAGCTGTTGTATTGACAGTCAAGGTTCCTATTGGAGCCTCCTTCCATTAAATACAGGACCAGTGTTTACAGTACAGAAGCCCACTGCTGTATAATTATCCACAAGTCATTTTGACAATGATTAAAACACATTTATAGACCTGCCGACTTGGTTGCCATGCATGGATGACAATGAAAGGTGTAGTAAATAGGTCAACAATGAGAAACCAAGCACCATAGACAGGAAAAGAGGAGCTTGGTCTTGGCATCGCTGGAAGTCTGGAACTATGTGATGAGATGAATTTCATGTTTCCTGTAAAGGTGAACCTTGAGGAGCAGTCTCAAGTCAAGTGCCATAGCTACCTCAGAGATTTCATGGGGATTCTCCATTATGTTTGAATATGGTGCTAACTCTGCTTATTTTATGTGGTTACTTGTAAATGTGAGGGAGATATTTCATCATCTTTAATGGGGTTACTTTGTTTTTGTGGGGAGGAGCCACATCAAATATCTGCCAGTTCCTGGCTATGATTTGGCGCAACATGTTATTAACTACTCGTATCAGGTACTTTTGCAGAAGCCCTGTCCTTTAGTTATTTGTCTGAATTTTGTATTGTTATCCTTTATATTTGAAATTTGCATAGGATTGTGAATGTGATTCAATCAATCAATTTGGATTCTGTTCTCCACTTTTACTGTTTGAAGGGGCGGGTGGGTGAGGGCCTTGTTATGTCATTTTTATAGCATAAAAACCATAGATTGAATAATTTGGATTCGCATTTGCATTTTTAGGAAGTTCCTCTGTGAACACCTTATGAAACTTTAAAGCAGTGACTCGCTGCCACATACTGCAATAAACAAAAATATCAAATTTCAACCATCCTCTGCAACAACAGTGCCAAGCCATTACATGTTTGATGCGTCTAGGTAAGGGGAACCATGCTTCCCTGCTCAAAGAAAGTAACTATGTAATTCTTACCCGGAGTTTGTGTTCCCTGCAAATAATTTAAGAATTATCTTCGGTTTGTAAGATTGTTGGATAATAAATTCTTAGCAAGGTTGATTGCTCTGTTCTAGGCATCTGGTTTTCTAGCGGACAATGGTTTCGATGCAGGTTCAGTGATTGTCAGAACAGTGATTGCTCTTTTCGTGGAGATTTTGGGTTACAGAACCATTGGGGTTCCAAGGTGTTAAGCTTCTGAATAGCAAAGAAATTCATTCAGCATTTGGGAGATAACTGCTGCAGATGTTTGTACTCCTGGCAGGGGATGGAATTTGTTCATAGGAGAAAATCTTTAATTTAGAACTCAAGCTTATAGTCGTTCATGCTTGGAAGATCAGAACACATGGGAACTGTTAGTTAGCTGTGTGAAATTGATGACAGTTGTAATATTGTGTGATTGTTTTGATTGTAAGATTACTTGATGCGCAACTGGAATGCTGTAGAAATGCTTTTGCTTTCATGTAGGGAAAGTAGGGTCGAAAAAAAAACCGAAAAACTGATTAAATAAGAAAACAAAAAAAATTTACTGAAAAAATTGAGAAAAAAAATTGAATTAACCTATTAGAAAATAAAAATAAAACAATTGGTTCGGTATTGATTTTAACAGTCTGAAACTTGGTTCAATCACCACTGAAACAAAAAACAGTATAAACATAAACTTTTCTTTTAACTCTAGAGGCCAGGTCAAACCCAGCTGCCCCCCTCCCTCAAGTTTTCTCAGTCTCAGCTCTCGCATCCCTCCTCTGGTTTCTATGTTTTCTTGTCATCTCCAGTTTTAAGGTTCAAAGTCTCCAGAAAAAACAGGGTATCTAGCAATCTTCTAAGTTATAACTTTCTTTATTTTGCTCAATTCAATTTCTATATCTCCATTTCCTGTTTGGCCAATCTCATGTGTACGCTTTGTTTAAAGCCATGGAACCTATCAAATTGAAGCTATCAAGCTCATCTTCTTCCATGGCCATCCACTCTGCTAGTCTGGTCACTCTTCCTTTCTACTAGTGTTTTAATTATTTAGCACATGTATATAAATGGGTACAGTATTTCAATAGATCACATTCATTCACTTTGTTTCTTTAAATTACAATAGCAACAAAGTCTGTTAAAAAAGCATTTGATACATTATTGTTGGATGCTGGTGGAACCCTTCTGCAATTGACGAAGCCTATTGAAGAAACTTACGCTTCCATCAGAAGAAAATATGTTATTTTTCTTCTTCTTTTTATGCTATTACTCCTATTATTTACGTTGGGGATAATATGCTATTTATGGATTAGAATGAAGTGATTCGGAGCAGGGGATTCAACACTCAATAGTTTGATAAAATCGGTTTTTCCCGGTTCTTTACTTCAATTAACCCAAAGGAGCGAAATTGATTGTTTGAACCAGTTTTGGTTTTTAATTTAAAAATAAAAAGTTTTGGTTGGGTTATTTTTTAGGGTAAAAACCGAACCGAAAATGCTTTTGAAAGTCACTGCAGTGGCTTTGCTAATATATTGAGAAATCTTTTACGCACAGAATGCAACTGCTACGCAGCTCTGTTTCCATTTTCCATTCACAGCTTATCTTGCACTTGTCTGTGTGGTTCGTGCATGATATCCAGGGCCTTCCCTGTTCTGGCTGATGTAGTTCATTACTAAAACTCCTCAGAGCAATAGTGTCCTTATTTCTTACAGCAGTCTTCATGGAATCAGAAAAACTAGTTCGTCCTGCAAAGTGCGAAGAGTTTACTCCACTTATCTAGTATGTTTGTTGTGAAACTCGGGTCATATGGACAAGGGACAACGCAAAAGTACTGTATTTCAATAGAAAACCCACAAACAAGCCTGTAAAGCATCCAAAATCATGACAAAAGATTCTTCTGTTGCCACTGGATTGATTACTTTCTTTGCTAAAGAGTCCCTTCAATATTACAATTTTTCTGCAGCCTGCGAAACAATCCTTCATAAATTGCATCCCCACATTGTCCTACAAAAGCCACTACATTTTCCATTCGCAGCAAATGGAAGATATGGACACCAACCTGGACATGATTTCTAATTGTGACTTTCTATTAAAAAAACAAGGGTAGAATTAAGGTTTAACAACAGAAGGTATGGGAGCTGAGACATGGGGTTTTCCATCTTGATGGGCTACTCTAATCGTCGATGAGCTTGGGTTTGTTTCTGTGTTGTTCGGACGATGTATACGAACAGGGGTTTGAGTTGCTCCTGTGATGTTCGCTTCTATCCGTAGGACTGGAGCAACACTAAATACACGAACAGGGGTCGGAGTTGCTCCTACGATGTTTGCTTCCATAGGTGGAGGTGGAGGTGGAGGTGATGGACGTGGAGGAGGTGGACGTGGAGCGATATGAAATTCACGAACAGGGGTCGGAGTTGCTCCTACGATGTTTGCTTCCATACGTGAAGGTGGAGGGGGTGGACGTGGTGGAGGTGGAGGAAGTGAATGGCCTTTAGAGTTGGAAACTGAGAGAATAGGTCCAACGTAGAATATAGGTGCCGAGGCAAGGGGTTTGTCATCTTGTTTTGCTTCTTTTGTCAACGGGATAGGAGCTTCCCTTGGGATTTTCGCTTCTGCTGGAGGGGCTTGAGGGCCATTGAATGTTGAGAGAAGGGAAGGAGGTTCCCCTTTAATGGAAGAAACATGGGCCGAGGTGGGTGTGTTTCCATCTTGGTTTGTAATTCCAATTTCATTGACAATTGAAGCTGTCCCATTGATCTCCTGTATAGTCTCCTTTTCTTGTTCCTCGATAGCAGAAGCTTTAGGATTTATATTTCTTTTCTTAGCACTGTCGAATTCTGTCCAAGCAAACTCAACCAAAGCCCTTAGCTTACCAATAGTTTTATCTCTTAGAAGCAGCTGGTCTTTAAGGCGAACAGTTTCCTTGTCCTTTTGAGCTAACATGCCCTTAAGGGTCTGTATTTCCTCTTCTCTATGAAGTGCCTGCATCTTGAGGGAACTCGTTTCTTCCAAAAGTTCTCGGTACTTCTCGTAAGGAACATGGTTAGGTCTACTTATTTGCCCATCAACCTCCTGCAGTTCAGAGTACGTAATTGAAACAAGCATGCGTATGCAGAAATTATTAACGAGGAAATACATATATGTCTTCAGTTCACCAGCTGCAAACAAACTCTTACCATTGTATTGCTTCTTGTGAATACTTTTGCAGCTCAGCTCAGCTATGCGCACAGCTCTCTATTTTTAGACGAAAGGCAGATACTTACCCAATAACATCTCCAACAACAAAGGACTAACTGCAAAAATACAGGTCAAGTTTTACAAATTCATACTCTAAAGCAATATTCATTGAATTAATCTGAAGAAACAATAGCTTTTTTTTTAAAAAAAACCAATCACTATAACGCCAACCAACCATTGATAATAGAGTTAGATAATTACTGTATAAAAGCAAACAAAACAAAATGAACTATTTCTCTGTGATTAGTAATACCTGTCTCAGAAAATGAAACCATTTCAAATACAAATATCTGGAACTCATTGGTTGTTTTAGCGGTGATCATGTTGCTTGAGGGGCCGATTAGGAGTTGAATACTTGAAATAATTCAAGTTTTGTTAATATCTCCTTGTCGTAGCTATATATATATATATATATATATATATATATATATATATAGCGCGTAGAAAGATGAGGTGATTGTCTTATGGGATTAATCTGACTATATATACGATTATTTATATTCATGGCATATATACAGCAGGACGTCAACGGCAATTAATTTACGAGTTTATAAAGTTTTATTTTGTTTTGAAAATTCTTGGTCTCCTCTCCAGCAGTATGTCTTATGGTTTTCTCTTTTTCTTGCAGAATTTCAGTCTATACAATACAAAAAAAACGTTGATAGAATATTATTCTAATTAATAGTAGCTTAAATTTGCAAAACAGAGAAAATGAAACAAAATAAATGCCATATTTGAAATTGAAAACAAGAGAGTCCCATTTATAAATTTTTTCATTAATCTTGAGTTTAAAAGATTTCCTCTCTTCTTCCTAGCTTGGTTGGGCCAATACAGACCCACTTAAGTTTTCCCTTCTTTTACATTCTATCCTTCTCCTCCCTTCCTTTTCTTTTTTTCGATTCCGGTTTTCCACCTTCTGTAGAACATGTGTTGATGATTACTATTAGTAGCTGATAGGGTCCTAGTATTCGGCAGAAGCAGTGTTATTGGCTATAAAAAGATGTCTCGGAGATCATTATGAATATAAGAATTATTTCATCCAAATTGTGGTTCATTCTCACCCTAAGAAAATATTATCCCTTGAGAATTTATTTTAGATAACCAGTGAACTGGTTCTATCACTCTGCGCCTATTTTATCTAGACCCAATCACCTTCCCTCCCTGTCGCTAAATGGCAATAAATAAACTAGAAAACTAAAAAAATGATTCCGAACGAGCCAAGTTGGCGAAGTTGGTTTCTTGTCATTTTCTAGCATTCGATGTAATATTCACTGCACTTTCCCCTCTCTTTCTTTATATATATATATATTAGTATATTTTATAAACTTTGATAACATTTCTGCAATTTCGTACGAAAAGAGTTATTGTTAGTCATACACGCTTTTGATGATATTTATTGATGGGAGGGCCAATGAGACCCGTGCAAACTTATAGCACAATCTTCGTCAAACAATGAAGCACATCCTTGCAATGAAGGAAATCCTCTCAAGATTTTCCAAGAAAAAGGTAATCACTGCTCAACACAACCTCCAAATAATTAATTATGTCAAGTTTGGGGTATTGTTTTCCGTTCATCCATCCATCTCGGTATACTTAAATTTTCCCTTCTCTGTTAATAATAAAGTCCATCCATCCAATAATAACGTTGTTGCAATTCAAGAGTGTTTTGTTGAACAGCATGATATGATTTCATTTGCTTTGATAAATATTTTTTCATTTACCATTTTTTTTCACGTTGGAGTTACGTGTATCGATGTTGATTTGGAATCTATTACAATTATATTGTTCCTACAGCCTGCTCAAAGTGAAAAGTGCGATGGGCTTAAGTCTGATATTGCGAGTCTAATCGGGAAGGTAATTGAAAAAGATATCCAGGTATCAGCCCTTGGCAAGTTGTTAGCTCTTAAAGACGAGGAAATATCTCGCCTTAAAAGCCAGCAAAACCCGCAACTTCGGGAGACGATAGCTCATAAAGACAAGAAATTATCCCGTCTTGAGGATCAGCAACTTCTGACAGATACAAGAATGAATAAGCTCAGGGCTGACATTGACTTTGTTTTGAAGGAATTTGACGAAGCTGTTAAAATAAATGAAGAAGGTTTTGACAAGTATTCTGATAGAAGCCTTAGCAAGTCTGAGAAACATGAAAGACTGGCGCCAACAATTGGTATAGCAAACCGACATGATGACAAACCCCAAAGCACAACCCCTCTTCCTCATACTTACGAGAGGTCTCCTCCTTATTTTCCCACTTTAAAAGGCGGTTCATCTCCGCTTATGGAGGAAAACATCATGGTATCGGCTTCAAGTAATAATGATGAACCTCCTTCCAGCTTCTCCATGTTTAATGACGATTCAACTCTGCCCACGGAAGAAAACATCACGGTGGCACCTCGTAGTGATAGAACGGCATACATCAAGGTGGCAGCTCCATTATCTAGTCATGATATACTTCCACCCTATGTTCCCAGATTTCATGCATCTCCAACAGCAGAGGGAAACATTACAGTGACAGCTTCAAGTAGTGATCATGCCAATGG